>Ga0123354_10005070_pt1 | contig 18999 bp, 13 predicted proteins | sample TergutLab28metaG_2_FD_97872 | JGI IMG/M metagenome (GOLD analysis project Ga0123354, IMG submission 97872) | Labiotermes labralis P4 segment gut microbial communities from Petit-Saut dam, French Guiana - Lab288 P4 | ecosystem: Host-associated > Arthropoda: Insects > Digestive system > Gut ...
GACTGGATCGCCACCATGATGTAGAGAATCCAGATGTTGTCCAGGTGGAACCAGGCCTCGACGGCCAACCCGATGGTGGCGCACCACATGACGATGGCCGACACCAGCGCCACCACGCGACGATCATGGTTGTCGATGATGGACCCGCCGTACAATCCCATGGCCACCAGCGGGACCAGGGCGAACACCCCGAGCAAACCAACCATGAAGGTCGAATGTGTCAGGCCGAAGATTTCCAGCGAGACAGCCATGGCCGTGAATTGCGACCCGATCGAGGCCAGGCCCTGGCCCCACCACAGCCTCCTGAACGGTGGAGAAACGCGGAGAGGAGTGATGTCGGCCAGCAGAGACATGGACGGCTGCCTATCGCAATCCGGCGAGCAGGGACATCGCCGGTGACCTAGCGCAATCCGGCGAAGAGATCAGCTTCCGGCAGGCTCACCGGAACCGTCGAGCGGACCAACTCGAAATCCTCGGTCGGCCAGACTGCGCGCTGGATGTCCATCGGGATCATGAAAAATGTTCCCTTGGGATCGATCTGGGTGGCATGGGCCCGCAGCGCCTGGTCGCGGGTCTCGAAGAAGTCGCTGCACTGCACGCGGGTGGTGACACGGTGGTCCATCTCGTCGTAGACGGCATTCCCCAGCCGCCCGCTGTAGACCGACCCGAGTCCAGCCGCCTGCGCGGCCTGGTCGAGGGCCACAAACCTCTCGCGGTGGAAGCCCATCTGGTAGTAAACCTTGGGGACGACCCAGGCTCGACCGGGGTATCTTTCCGGGTCAGCAGCGTACGAAAGTGCTCTCATGGAGACCCGGTGGCACATGACGTGATCGGGATGGGGGTAGCCGCCGGCTTCGTCGTACGTCACCAGGACCTGGGGGCGCAACCTGACCAGGATCTCGGCCATGCGCGCAGCCGACTCGCGGATGTCAGTGGCAGCCAGACTGCCCGGGGGCATCGGGGGCCACGGCTGTTCCAAAGTGAACCCGGAATCCTGATAGCCCAGCCAAATCTGGTCGACGCCGAGGATCTTGCTCGCCTGGGCCATTTCGCGCCGTCGTACCTCGGCGATGTTCTGACGGACCTGAGGGGTATCCAGGGCCGGGTTGAGCACATCCCCGCGTTCGCCGCCGGTCATCGTCAAGACGGTGACCTCGACTCCCTGTGCCGCGTACATGGCCATCATCGCCCCACCCTTGGACGACTCGTCGTCTGGGTGCGCATGGGCGCACACCAATCTCAGCTGCTCATTCGGCATTGCCATTCCCCTTTTGTCTTTCGCAAGGGATATCCTAGACGGATGGATAACACGATCTGGCTCACCCACGACGCCTATGCGCGACTCCGCCAGGAGTACGACTACATCTCAGGTGAAGGCCGGGAGATCATCTCCAAGCGTATCGGGCAAGCTCGCGACGAGGGGGATCTGTCCGAAAATGCCGGTTATCACGCGGCTCGCGAAGAGCAGGGGCAAAACGAGTTGCGCATCCGCCGGCTCAAGACGATTCTTGACAACGCCCAGGTCGGCGAAGTGGGCCAGAGCAACGATGTGGTACGGCCAGGATCCACGGTGACAATCGCCTTCGACGGTGACGAGGACGACACCGACACGTTTCTGCTGGGCGCTCGCGAACTGCTCAGCCTGGACAATTCCCTCGACATTTCTGTGTATTCTCCCCAGTCGCCGGTCGGGGCCGCTGTGCTGGGACACAAGGCTGGTGACGATGTGACGTACACAGCACCCAATGGGCGTGAAATCGCCATTACTATTTTGTCGATCAAAGGGTTCTCGGCATAGTACGTTGGACTGATTGCCTTCGCATCACTCGTGGAGCCGGAATCCACTGGTTCCCTGCTGCCACGCGCCATGCGCGGACCCCTGCAGAGCCCCTACACGACCTTGATGACGCAGTTCCCGAAGACCACGCCGACATCCAGGTGAGCGGTTCCTGAGCCGAGGACGACTTCGCCGTCCGAGGACTCGCAGCCCTCCCAGGCGACCCGGCCCAACTGGGCGTCGGCTCGCAGATCCACGTCCGAATCCCGACTGACTTCGACGACCACCTGGCCCGATTCGCAGCGCAGCCTCGACCAGCCTTCCAAGAACCGTCCGGAGATGGTCGCCTGACCTGCCTGCAACAGCAGGTCGGAGATCATGTGGACACCGCTGACGGTCGCGGAACCGGCAGTCAGACGTACTTTGCCGATATGAGGCAGGTCCGACACCACCAGAGAGCAACCTGTCAGATCGATGTCGACCTCCAGCGTGGGGTTGACCCTGACCGTCAAGTCCTTGCCGATCCCCAAGGCCTTGACATCGTCCACGCCGCGGACCGACCTGACCCAGGACAGCGCGTCGATGACACCAGAAAACTCCTTGTCACCATGGATTTCGAGGACACTGCCGTTGCGCTTGACCTGGTGAACGTCTTCGGCGGCCGCAGTCGAAACAACAGGGTCACCCACGATCCTGACCTTGCGACCGGTCGCCTTGACCAGGACCTTGGAGACCCCGTTGACCCTGTCGGCCTTGGGCGGGGAGTCGTAGGACTGCTCGGGGGGTTGTTCGTAGGTCTGGTGAGTCTCCTGGGGACGCGGAGCCGTCGGCCATTCGGTCGACACCTCCTGGTCGGTCTGACCGGTGACATAATCCTGGCCCAGCGCGTCGATACGGCGCTTGGCCTCAGCCGCGTCGATCCGTCCCGCCGCCAGGTCGTCCAAAATGATGGTCATGTCCATGTTGCTCATGTGTCAATGGTGTCACACATCACCGCGCTTGCGTACTGATTGAGAGGTGGTTATCGGGGATTGAGGGGAGAACCAGGGACGACCATGTCTGTCGCCATAAAAGGGCCCGTACCGGCGTCACAAATCCGGTACGGGCCCATGTCTTTGGCTACTGGCTCACTTGGGGCCAGCGTCTTGGTCAGTCAGTACGGCGCCGCCTGACGATGATCGCCACGCCCACGATCAGCAGTCCGCCCAGGATCAGTGCTCCAGCGGTCTGGAGACCGGAAGAGCTGGAGACCACGGAACCACCGGACTTGATGAGCGTCTGCGGCTGCGCGTTGACTTCGGCCGTCGCGGGCTTGGTCTCAACCGGTCCCCACGGCGTTCCACCCGGAGTCACAATCGGATTCCCGTTGTTGTCCACCGGGGTGCCCTCGGCCTGGGCCGTGTTGATGATGTCCTTGCCAGAACCCAGATCGGCGGTGTTCGTGACATTGTCAATCGTGCACATCCAGGTCATGAACTGGCCAGGGTTCAGCAGGGCAATCGGGCTCGGAGCAACGCAGTTATTGTTCGTGAATCCCGTACCGCCGGCGGAGAAGTCTTCCTTGGTGAGGTCGACATTCGCAAGAGGAACATTGCCCGTATTCTGAATCACGATCAGCCACTGGGCACTCGTGTTGTACGCCACTGTGGTCGCCTTGACCCATCCACCTGTCGGATTGTCCAAGGATATGGACGCCAAGGTGGCCTCCAGCGGATCAGCGCAGCCGGTGCCCTTCTGGCAAACGTACTTGTCCAGATCGATCTGCGGGGCGACCAGAATCACACCCGCGTCGACAGTCGGATTGAGGTACGACGCCGTGAGGTCTGCGGCGTAGGGCGGCAGATCCAGGGCATCGGTGCGTTCGACATTGTCAGCCGTCGGGCCCAAGGTGATCGGCTTGCTCAGCGCCGAGTTCTGGAACTGATCGGTGTGGTTGGCGTCGGAGTCCTTCGTGACATCACCGGCCTCGGTCTGGGTCCACATGTAGCCATCGGGCAGGATGAACTCGACCTGGTAATCGCCGGGTAGCAACTTGTCGAAGTAGTAATACCCGGTGTCATCGGTGGTTGTGGTGTCGATCTGCTTGCCGGTGGAATCCAGCAGGTTGACTGTCGCGCCGGGGACCCCTGCCTCATCCTTGTCCTGCAGACCGTTGCCGTTGGCATCGACCCAGACATAGTCGCCGATCGCGTACAGATCAGTACGGACCTCAGCCGTCGAGTTGTTCGACACGGGCTGGACCGGCTCGCCATTGGCATCGAGAACCGGAGTAGTCGGTGTCAGGCTGCCTGGTGGGTTGACGACGACAGCTGTGCCGGTGGCAGAAGCGCTGTTGACGACATCTGTCCCGTAGTAGTCGGTCGGCTCGCCCCAGACATTGCTGGTGTTGCCATCATCGCCCGGGACACTCCAGCCGGTGTTGGTCACCGAGGCTGTTGTGTAGCGGAACCACACCGAGTCACCCGGATTCACCAACTGACCGGTGTAGCTGGACGTCCCTGCTGTCAGGTCTCCCGCCCCGGCGCTGACGATGTAATCATCGGTGAGTGTGAGATCGGCGATCGTCTCAGTGCCGGTGTTGGTCACCACCATGATCCAGTCCGCAGCGGTGTCGTACGGCACTGTGGTTTCCTTGACCCATCCACCAGCGGGCATTCCCTGCGTCACAGCGCCATCGGAGAAGCCAGCCAAGGTGGCCAGATCGGTCGGGCTCGGATCGGCGCATCCCGTGCCGGTCGAGCAGACCCACTTGGTCAGTTTCAGACCGGGAGCCGGGGTGTACACACCGGCGTCGATGGTCGGATTGATCCACTGGGCCTGGACCTGATAGTTGGTCGGCCACCCTGCGTCGCCCTGCTGGGCCATGTTGGTCCCGGTCGGGCCGAGTGTGAACACCTGGCTGAGGCCGGTGGCCACATTGGCATCGGAGTCGAGTGGTCCGTCATTGCCGGTCTTGGTCCACACGTCCTCAGCCGGCTTGGTGAAGCCGATCCGGTACTGGCCGGCCGGCAGCATGTCGAACAGATAGTAGCCTTGATCGTTTGTCGTTGTCGTCACCGGCTGGTTGTTCGGGCCGATGACCGGGCTGCCATCCGCGTGCAGGAGGCTGACGGTCATGCCAGGCAGCGGGGCTTCACCCGCGTCTTGCAGTCCGTTCCTGTTGGAGTCGATCCACATGTAGTCGCCGACCGCATAGCTGATGGTGTTCGCCTCAGCCTGGGACTCGTTGGACGGGACTGCCGGCATATCGCCACCCGTGGGGCTCGGCACAGGATTGCCGTTGACGTCTTCCGGAGTGGCTTTGGCCTGTGCGGTGTTCACCAGGTCGTCACCCATTTGGTACGTCGGCTCTCCGAAGGAGTCGAGCGCCGCAGTGACGATCCCGGAACCGGCTGCGTTGGTGTTCGTGACAGAGGCCGTACTGGTCTCGAAGACCGCCGACTCACCCGGAGCCAGCAGATCGGGCACCAAGAGCGGTGTCACCGTCTTGTTCGTCCTGCCGTTCGCGGGAGACGTCGAATCAACCGAGTACTCCTCGGTCACGCTGACATTGGACAGGTAGGTGTCGCCAGTGTTGGTTGCCACCAGGATCCAGTCCGCCGGAGAGCCGTAGGGCACCGTGGTTGACTTCACCCAGCCGCCGTAGGGTTCACCGGCCACCACGCTCGTACCATTCCACCCTGACAGGTGGCTGAGCACGTCAGTCGATGTAGGATCCTGGCACTGGGGTTCGTTGTTGGCGTCATAGGTGGAGCACACCCACTTGGTCAGCTTCAGACCCGGTGTCGGGGCGATCACGCCCGCGTCGATGGTCGGGTTGATGTTCTCAGCCTGGACAGGGTACGGCCACTGCTGGCTCGCTGTCGGAACCTCATTGGGATCAGTCCCGCCCAGGACGAACGTTTCGGACTTGCCGGTGGCGTCAGCGTTGGAGTCCACTGCCGGGTTGGTGCCCTGGTGGTCCTGGGTCCAGGTGTACCCGTTGGGCAAGGTGAACTCAACCTGATAGGTGCCCGCGGGCAGCATGTCGAACAGGTAGTACCCGTTCTGATCGGTCGTTGTGGGAGTGCCGACCTGCGTGGTCGTGCCATCGGCGGCCACCGAGTTGAGGGTCACCGTCACGCCGGGGATCCCGGCCTCGGTGGCATCTTGAATGCCGTTGCCGTTCGAGTCGACCCAGACATAGTCGCCCACCGCGTACGAAGGAACCTTGCCGTTCCAGTCGTCATGGCTGTCCTTGGTCACACCCGAGTACTGGCCATCGGCGGTCACCGAGGCGGTGTCGGTGTGGGCGGACCCCACCGGCATCCCGGACACTTCGGCGGCGCAGGTGATGGTGGCGCCGGGGGCGAAGGGGCCGTCCCAATGGACCACCTTGGCGGCGTTGGCCTGGATGGTGGTCGGGGTCGGGGACGTGGGCACGGTGCAGGAGGTCAAGGTGGTCACTCCGGCGGTGCCGTCGCCATCCCTGTCACTGACATCGATATTCACCAGCGGTTCGTTCCCGGTGTTCGTCACAGTGAACTGGATCGGAGTGGGCGTGTTGGGATCGAGAATCTTAGGATCCGCGGCCGAGTCATAGTCGCCCAGGTAGTTGCCGTCGGGGCCGATCTGCCCGTCGTCGCCCAAGGTGTCGTACTTCTGGATATCGACACCCGGATTGGGGATGACGATGCCGGCGTCAATGGTCGGGTTGATCAGACTGGCGTCCAGGGGCTGACCGCCGTACCTGGGATCTTGCGGATTGTATTCCCCGGCTCCGGTTCCGACAACGACCATGTTATTGGTGGCGGTCGCCTCACCCAGGGTGAAGTCGGCGGACTGGCGGGTGTCCGTGGTCCCAACCGGATTCACGGCGTCGGAGTCCACGGTGACATCGGTGCCCGCGTTGGGGGTGGTCCACATGTAACCGTTAGGCAGTTCGAATTGAACCGAGTACGTGCCCGGGGCCAGATCGTCGAACCAGTAGTAACCGTTGGCATTGGTCGTCGTGGTCTTGATGACCTGGCCGTTCTGCACCAGGTGGACTGTCACTCCCGCGACTCCGGGCTCACCGGCGTCCTGAATGCCGTTAGGCGACTGGCCAGGGGCCGCCGAGTCGTTCCACACATAGTCACCAACCGCGTACGTCTTGGCGTTGACCTCGGCGTTGGAGTCGTTGGAGGTGCGATGGACGGGGTTGCCATCCACGTCCACCAGAGGACCCCCACGGACTGGATCGACCGCGGTGCCTGTGGCAGTGACGGTGTTCACCACGTCACTGCCTGTGGCGTAGGTGGGCTCACCATGGCTGATCGAACCGGTGTCCACCGCAGGATTCGCCGCATTGGGATTAGTGACATTGCTGGTTGACAGAGTCAGGAGGGCTGTCTGCCCCGGAGCCAACTGCAAGTCGGCCAAAGTAGTGTTAGCCGGGAAGACCACTTGCGGGTCAGTGGACGCCCCATGACCAGCGGTGGTGATCTGATCGTTGATCGTGATGCCGTTCATCGGAACATTGCCGGTGTTGGTGACGGCGAGGAGCCACTGCGCCGTCGAGCCGTACGGAATCTTTGCTTCCTTCACCCAACCGCTATTTGCCGGTGCCGCGCCCGCATTTTCTGCATACGTCCCGTTGGCCTGGATGGCACCCACGCCACCCAGGGATGCCCGGGCATCCGCGCTGGCTGTGTCCGTACCCGTGGGAGGCGTGCAGGAAGCGGTGGCGCCGGTGTAATCTCCACAGACCCACTTGGTGATCTTGAGGTTGGCCACGGGCTCGGTGATCGTGGCGTCATCGGTGTTGGACAAGACTGTCTGGTCTGGATACCGATCGACCAGGGAATTGCCGTTAACATCCTTGATCGTGTCGGAGAACGTAGCTTTGAGTTGCGCGCTGTTGACAACGCTAGTGGTCACAGCGCCGGTCAGTGTCGTCGTACAGGTCTGACTGGCCTGCGAGGTGACAACAGTGGGAGGGACCGTGGTGCGGTCAAGAGACTGCGCGGGCAGGTTCGGGAAAGTCAGGGTCCCACACGGATTGTCGGACCCGGACACAGGATCTCCGGTGAGCGTATCGGAAGCGACGCTGATACCGGACAGGTCGACGCTACCGGTGTTGAAAGCGGTGATACGCCACTGGACATCGGTGGTTCCTTCAGGCAGCATCTGGGCGTCCACCCACTCGCCCTCGGTGTCGACCCTGGTGGCCATGTCGGGCGTGGCCGGATCATCGTTGGGGTCGCAGCCGGTTCCGGTCGAACAGACCTGCTTGACCACCAGCAGAGACGGGTTCACGACCCGATAGGTGATCGTGACTGGTGGTACAACATCAGTGGTCGCGTACTCGGGTCCACTATCCATGGAGCCACCCTGGGTATCGTAGTCGACACCGACATCGAAGTACCCCAGGTCTCCGAACAGAGGATCAGTGATCGGAGAGACATTGTTGAGGGTTGCCTGGAAAACCGCCGGACCCATGCACCATCTGTCCCACCAGATATGCCCCCCACCAGGACGAGTAAGGCCAGCAGCACTATTGGGATCAGAGTAGGCGTTGAGAGTGCCGCAGTCCGTCGACTGGCTGATGATGTGCGCTTCTGGGGTGGGACCAGACTCCACACTATAGGCCGACTGGTACTCCTTGCCGACCGACCACAGACCTGCTACCCCGCTCGTATATAATTCCGTGCCGGTCATGGTTGTCGAGGCGTTCTGAGGGTTCTGGTTGGAGGCCATGTCGCCGTACCAGACGAGGTTGTCACCCGGAAGCACATTGGCGACCACAAACCCCGTCGCATGGGCGCTGGTTCCTGGGTGGTCTGCTAAATTGACAACGGCTGGGTCAGAAAACGCATTCTGGTAAGTGACATCCTGTGGCTCGACACCATTAAGCCAATACCCGAATGGCTGAGTGACTGTCTTGGTGGGGTCATTCGGATCTGTGACCACGATTGGCACGGTGTATGTCTTGTTATCCACCTGTCCGGTTGGGGCAGGGGTCTGCACAGCCTGAGCAGGAGGCACGATCCCCAATCCTTGAGTCGTGAATCCGGTTACGCCCACGACTGCCAAGGCTGTCGCGGCCGCAGTAATACCCGCCACTATGCGAGGATATGGATATTTCCTCATCATTTCCCCTTCACACCAATTCGCAGATGGCATTCGGTTGGAACACCATCTCATCCAACCCCCCACGGACTGGACGGTGCCTGATATTACTCTGGTAGCAATCAAATAGCCACCATCTTCGAGTTATCAATTTATTTTGCTCAACCACGTCTCAAGATTCTTGCTCGTGCAGTATGCGCAATGCTTCACTGCCATTGTTCGGAATTTGGCCAGGATTTATCCCTTCCCGGGCCTCCCACAGGCGAAGACCGACGAGTAAGCTTCTGCCCATGACAGAGGGTGAAACAGGAAGTATTCACCATATGCGCCTTCCGATGGATGTGTGGATCCTCGCCACCGTCGGATTCCTCATCGCTATCGGTTTTGGGGTCATGTCGCCCATCCTCCCGATTTATGCCCGCACCTTTGGCGTCTCCAGTTTCTTAATCGGACTGGTGGTGTCTTCTTTGTCAATTCTTAGACTCACCACGATGCCCGTGTCGAGCTGGCTGCTGCGCTTCATCGGTCCGCGAGAAGTAGCCATTGCCGGATGTGCGCTGATCGGTTTCACGACCTTCATGATCGGGGTCTCCAATTCGTACTGGGGGATCGTTCTCTGGCGTGGGCTGAGCGGCTTCGGGTCGGCCTTGTACGGCGTGAGCGCCATGGCCCTGCTCTTCGCCGCCGCACCATCCCAGGTGCGGGGCCGGTCGAACGCCATCTACGGCGGGGGGTTCGTCCTCGGCGGCATGGCGGGGCCGGCGCTGGGTGGGCTGATCGTGGGTATCTCCATCCACGCTCCCTTCTTCTTCTACGCTGTCACACTGGTGTTGGCCGCGGTGGTCATGGCGGTCCTGCTGCCGCGTACTCCCGTGGGGCGACGCCAGCAAATGCGCGAGGCCACCATCGGGCTGGTCGACCTGGTCAAGGACCGGCGCTTCCGAGCGGCCATCGTCGTGAACTTCGGCAACGGCTGGCAGTCCAACGGTGTGCGCGCGATGCTGGTCCCGCTGTTCGTCACCGGCGCCCTGCACCTGCCCACGCTCTGGGCGGGGATCGCCTTCACCATCGCGGCAGTGGTCCAGGCCTGCTGTCTGCCTCTGACCGGGTGGGGCACCGACCGCTTGGGGCGGCGTTTCATGCTGGTGACCGGCGGATGCGCGACGGCGGCCATCTCGATCGGGTTCGCGCTGACCGGGTCGTACCTCGCCTTGGTGATCCTGATGTGTCTGTACGCGGCAGGGGCCTCCGCGTCGAGCTCGTCCGCCCAGGCCATGCTCGCCGACACCGTCCCTGTCACGGCCAGTTCGGGGCTCGCGGCCTACCAGATGGCCGGAGACATCGGGCAAATCCTCGGCCCGCTGGTGGCAGGAGCCACCATGGACATCGTGTCCATCCGCTGGGCCTGGACCTTCGGAGCAGCGATTATCCTTGTCGGGGTGGTGTTGTCGTCGTTGACAGCCAAGACCATCCAGCCCCCGGTCGGAAGCCCTGGTGTCATCGGCGACCCACATGGTGGACCGCCCGGCGCCGGGCAGCCGGTCAGGGAAGACTGAGGTCGTGGAAAGGCGGGCATGGCACCACTGACAGACATCATCGCTGAGGATTGGGCTCGGGCCCTGTCCGGTGTGGAGGACCAGATCCACGTGATGGGTGACTTCTTGCGGGCTGAGTTGGCCGCTGGCCGGCGCTATTTGCCCGCCGGTGCGAATGTTTTGCGAGCATTTTCTCGTCCTCTGGCCGATGTGCGGGTGCTGATCGTCGGACAGGATCCGTACCCCACTCCTGGTCATCCGGTGGGACTGTCTTTTTCGGTGGCGCCCGATGTTCGCCCGCTGCCGGGTTCGCTGAGGAATATGTACGCCGAATTGACGGCCGATCTGGGGGTTGAGGCTCCCCGCAACGGAGACCTGACCCCGTGGTTCGAACAAGGTGTCCTGTTGCTCAACAGGGTGCTGACAGTTGAACCGGGCAAGCCCGGATCCCATCGTGGCAAGGGATGGGAGAAGGTCACCACCGCCGCCATCGAAGCTCTTGTTGCCCGCGGGGGACCTCTGGTGGCGATTCTGTGGGGCAAGGATGCGCAATCGGTGACGCCGCTGTTGGCGGGCACACCGGTCATTGCCAGTCCACACCCGTCTCCCCTGTCCGCCCACACCGGTTTTTTCGGCTCCAAGCCATATTCGCGGACAAACACACTACTTGCGGAGCAGGGCCAGGCTCCCATCCGGTGGGCATAGGAGCATTGTGGCAGCGTTTTGCCCCTGCTCGTCGAGTCGTGGCACTCTTGGATCGTGCGGTTTTTCCAACCCAGCAAGAGAGCACAACTAGACAAGAATCCGACCGATGTGGCGGAAATGTTCTCAGCAGTAGCACCTCGATATGACCTGGTGAACGATCTCGCCTCCCTCGGCCAAGATCGGCGCTGGCGCGCGGCCGTTGCCGACGCGCTCAAACCTCAGCCCGGTGAACTGATTCTCGATGTGGCCGCAGGTACGGGGGCCTCATCGGCGGCCATCGCCCAGTCCGGGGCTTCGGTGGTGTCGACCGACCTGACCGCGGGAATGGTGGCCGTCGGTCACCGACGCCATCCCGACCAGGTGTTCGTCGTCGGCGACGCGACGAACCTGCCGTACGCCGACGGTGTTTTCGACGCCGCGACCTCCAGTTTCGGGCTACGCAATGTTTGTGACCCCAGCCAGGCCCTGTCCGAGTTGCTCCGGGTCGTCCGCTCTGGCGGCACCCTGGTCATCTGCGAGTTTTCCACACCCACCTCGAAACTGATGCGGTGGCTGAACTACCGGTGGTTGTCCATCGCTTTGCCCATCGTCTCCACAATCGCGTCCAGCAATGCCGTGGCGTACTCCTATCTGTCCGATTCCATCCTGGAATGGCCCGACCAGCACGGTCTGGCCGTCATGCTGGAGGAGACCGGATGGAAAGACATCCAGTGGCGCAACCTCACCGGCGGCATCGTCGCCATGCATCGGGCAATCCGGCCATGACACAGTCCCTTCCGCCCACGGATGACACTGACCCCACGGCCGACGTTCCGCCCGCGGATGACTCCCCACCCACAGCCGACACATCACCCATGTCTGCGCTCACGCCCTCCTTCGCACTCGATCAGTACGCGGCCACGTCATGCCCGGTGAAAACCCAGAACACGTTCAACCCGCGCTTGCCGCACCCACAGGTGGTGGATTCTCATCTCGTGGAACGTTTCCGCGAGATGAGCCAGCACCGGGCCACTGTGGTGCGCTATCTGTTGCACCATCACCGCGACTCGATTGCAGACCTCAGTGGTATCGAGAATTCGCGTGAACGGATGAAGGCCAGCATCGCTGCGATGTCCGAGGGCGTACCCATCATTCTCGCGGCGGAACTGCCCACCGACTGGGTCCATCACCGCCGGGGATCCGTTGACGTGCTGTTCAAGAGCAACCAGGATGCTGTACCGCTCTATCACCCGGCTGTCATCAAGGACCGTTGCGTACTCAGTTCGGCACCCCCGGGGGAGCGCAAACAGTTGACCGCCACTTTGGCCCATCCATTCCTACACCAGGCACGAATGAGCACGAATCGATACCGCGTCGAATCCCAGTCGGACAGCCTGCTCCACCTGGCACACCTGTGGCATCTGCTCGGCTTCGCCGGATTCGCGACCGAAGAACCATGGGGTGCGGTCATCGGCGCCGATCACGAGGACAAGGCCCTCGGCTGCGACATCGCCTGGATGGACCTCAACGACAAGCTCATGCGGGCTTTTTCGTACACATCCTCACGCCAGTGGCGAAAGTACAGTCCCCTCTCCCGTTTCCAGCACGAGCACAGGTTCCGCGTCCGCGTCGCCGCGCACGCCCTGCTCAACGACCGCGACGACGCCCCCGAACTGGTGGCTTCGCCCGTCCACGTCAGCGAGTGCGACATGTGCGAGTGGTGGCCCCAATGCCAGGCCGTACTGACCGACGACATCTCCGTGAAGATCGAACGCTCTCCCTTGGACGCCCGCGAAATCATGACGCTTCGGAGTCTGGGGATTTCCACGATCACCGACCTGACAGGCACTGATATCGAAACTCTGCTGCCTGACTACTTGCCGCGCGTGGCCCACCGTTTCGGCGCCGAAACCCGCTTGAGACTCGCCGCCCGGCGTGGCCGACTGCTCTCCTCGGGGGACAAGTACGAACGACTCACCGCGGGACCCATCCGGCTTCCCTCGGCACCGGTGGAAATCGACATGGACATCGAAACTTCGGCCGGGAACCATGTCTACCTATGGGGGTTTCTGGTTCACGACCGCCGCCTGGGCGACCAGGAACCCGTCTATCACGCAATTCATCGATTCTCCTCTCTGAGTGCGAACAAAGAACTCGAAGTGGCTGAAGAAGCAGCCACGTGGTTGATGGATGTCGTCAGTTCTCACGACGACACCCCCGTCCTGGTGTGGCACTATTCCAACTACGAACTATCAGCCTTGCGCCGATTCGCCCGTGCCAAGCCAAACTCCACTGCCCTGGCCTGGCTCAACGCTTTTGCCTGTGAGCATTTCATTGACATGTTCCCCACTGTCAGAGACAACTTCTTCGGCATCGACGGCCTCGGACTGAAAGCTATCGCCTCAGCTGGAGCAGGCTTCTCGTGGAGAGATCCCGATCCCAGCGGTCTGAACTCGCAGTACTGGTTTTCCGATGCCGTCCACGCCCCCACCCTCGACCTCAGGGCGGCCGCGAGAACACGGATCCTGGAGTACAACGAGGACGACGTGCGCGCCACCTGGGCCTTGCGCCAATGGATTCGGTCCCTGACCTGAATCACCCGCCCAGCACGTCCTCGCTCGGAACAGCGTATTTCAGCACGCTCCTTGAGCCGTATGGCACGGTGACCTACTCTGAGACAGCATCAACACGACCCGACTACGTACTCATCGAAAAATGCCGGCTCAAGCCGGGAGGACAGTCATCTGGTGACTGCTCCGCCCTCACCCCGCAACAAGGCGCAATGGCGGGACCAGGCCGACATCGGCCATGACATTCAAAGCATCTTTTTCCTCCTCACTGAATCTGATGGGTCGGCCGAATTCCGGATTGGCCATGAATGACACCAGACAGTTATCGCATTCGGCCGGCTGGCCTTGGCAGGTGTCGCAATCGATCAGATATGACTTCATGCCAGTAGCCTGACAGGTACCTCCGACATTTTTTTCCGGCCGCGGGATCGACCCCCTCTGGCCCAAAAAAATGTCGGACCCGTGGTCTACAGTGGAGCGCATGGTTTTCATCCCAGATTCATCGATTCGTACTCGCGAAACAGCATCGCCAGTACGTGGGTGGAGCTGTGGGGCGCCTGACCCAGCCACCTCTGGCATCGATAATGATGTGTCGTCTTGGCTCTTTGCTGAGCGCGAGGACCCAGCATCTGCGCCAAACCAACCAGGACTCGACGAGATCGAGTTGACCCTGGCCGAGACGACCTTTTGCGTGATCGACCTGGAGACCACGGGAGTGTCTGCCGATTCGCGGATCACCGAAATCGGTGCGGTCAAAGTCCGCGGAGGCGAAGTCTTGGGCGAGTTCCAGACGCTGATCAACCCAGGAATCGCGATCCCGGGATTCATCACCCACCTGACGGGGATCACCAATACCGCCGTCGCCTCCGCCCCGCGTCTTCGGGAGGTTTTCGCGTCGCTGGTCGAATTTTGCCGCGGGAGCGTCATGATCGCGCACAATGCACGTTTTGACATGGGTTTCATCGTGCGCGCGGCTGAGAACCTGGGGTACGAGTGGCCCGCCACTGTCGTGCTCGACACCGTCACTCTCGCCCGGCGGATCATCGGCCGCCAGGAAGTGCGGAACTATCGCTTGGAGACTCTCGCGGCGTACTTCTCCACTCCGATCCACCCCTCTCACCGGGCCTTGGACGACGCCCGGGCCACCGTCGACGTCTTTTACGGGCTCTTATCGCGGGTGGGCAACCAACAGGTGCGCACGCTGGAGGACCTCCTTCAGTACTCGCACACGATCTCCAAAGCCAGACGCCAGAAGCGCAGTTGGACCGACACCCTGCCCCAAGGCCCCGGCGTCTACTTTTTTGTCCGCGACGCCGAGCGCGGACGGCAGTACTTATATGTCGGTACGTCGAAGCACATCCAACAGCGTGTGGCCACCTATTTCACCCCATCCGAGTCGCGACGCAGAATGGACGAGATGGTGGCGCTGGCCACCGGAGTCGAAGCCATTGAATGCCACACAGCCCTGGAAGCGGCCGTCGTCGAATTGCGGCTGATCACCGCCCACCAGCCGCCGTACAATCGCCGGAGCAAAAACCCCCACCACACATGGCTGAAGATGACAGCCGAACCCATCCCCCGCTGGTCGGTCGTGCGACGGGTCCTCGACGACTCCGCCAGCTACCTCGGACCCTTCTCAGGTCGGGAACCAGCAGAACAAGCCTTGCTTGGGCTTGGTGAAGCCTTTCCCCTGCGCAGCTGCCGCGACCGGCTCTCTCCCAAATCTGGGCGCGAGCCATGCGCGCTGGCCGAAATGGGCTCCTGCCCAGCGCCGTGCACCCTGCGTGACCTGGATTCCTACGCCAACCTGGTCGACCAGGTGCGAACCTGCCTGGATGGTGACATCCGCCCAGTCCGCCAAGCCTGCCTGGCCGGTGTCAGTGCCTTGTCGGAACAATACCGCTACGAGGAAGCCCAGGAGGCGCTGAACAGATTCTCCCTTGTCGAGTACGGTCTTCGCCGCCAGGCCCGCCTGCAATCTCTGGCCAATTGCCCACAGATCGTGGCCGCTCACCAGATTGGAGACGCCTGGGAGATCCACATTTTCCGGTACGCCCAATTGGCCGGCGCGGCAGTCGCCCTGCCTGGCGATGATCCGCAGCGGGTGGCTGACACCGCGCTCACGACGGCTCGCACCGTCATCCCATCCCTGCCAGGGATGCCCGCGGGATCCATCGAAGAAGCCGAACTCATCGCAGGATGGATGGAACAGCCAGGAGTGCGCCTGCTGGCCATCGACGGAACCTGGGGGTGGCCTGTCCACAGCCAGTGAAACCAAACTGTCTTCTCCCCACCGGGGCATGCAGAAAAAACCTGTCGACGCACCCGCGCGGAGCGCGTACGTCGACAGGTAACAAACGAAGATTTACTTGATCTCGACCGAGTTGATCACCACGGGGTCGGCAGGACGGTCGTTGCGATCCGTGCGTACTGTGGCGATCTCGTCGACGACTTTCTGGCTGTCCGGATCGGTCACCTCACCGAAAATTGTGTGCCGATGCGTCAGGTGCGGGGTCTTGGCCACAGTGATGAAGAACTGCGAACCATTGGTCCCCGGTCCCGCGTTGGCCATCGCCAGCAGGTACGGCCGGTCGAAACTGAGGTCAGGGTGGAACTCGTCGGCGAACTCGAATCCGGGGCCGCCCCGGCCATCACCACGCGGGTCGCCGCCTTGGATCATGAACCCGGAGATCACACGGTGGAAGATCAGTCCGTCGTAGAAGTGACCGGTCTTCTTCTCGCGGGTGACATGGTCGACGTATTCCTTGGTGCCATTCGCCAAGCCGACGAAGTTGGCCACCGTCACCGGAGCCTGATCGTCGAACAGGTCGACACGGACGTCCCCGTGATTCGTATGAAGAATTGCTTGAGTCATTCGATCCCTTTCGCTGATGAACTGTATAGCACCGCCTATTCTGCCAGTACGCACGCACGCATGACTGCTTCCTCCGCGTACTGGCACGATTTCCGGCATTTATCCGTACAAGCCTTTTCAGGGGCATGTCAGGGTTCCCGGGCGTCCTGATCGCAGTAAGCTTGTAGTACTCCGCCCGGAGTAAGAAACGTTAGGATAACAATGATCATTCGCAAGGAAGATCTCCTAGAAACTGCTGCTGACAAGGCAAAAATTGTCGCCGAACAAGGCGTCGCAGCATGGGATGAGGCCGTCGAGCGGATCACTCCTCTCCTAGATGCCGCCGCCAAGAAAGTCGCCCCGGTTGCCGATGAGGCGCTTCAGGCGGCCAAAGACGCAACCAGACGGGCGGCAGGGCGCGCCGCCGACACCATGGAGCGGATGCAACCCTCCGTGAATTCCGCTCTCGACCGGGTGACACCGGCGATCGATCGCGCACAAAAGACCGTTCAGGAAGACCTCTTGCCGAAGCTGATCGACGTCCTCCATGAAGCCGCCGTCACACCGGCCGCTGCCGACCAGGCCCTAGAAATTCTCGAGCGGTTAGACCAGCGCGCCGACGCTTCGATAGCAGCGTTGCAAGGAGAATTAGTCAAATCCAGGAAGGCCGGCAAGGCCAAGACCGTGGCCACAGTGGCGGCCGTCGGGGCCATTCTCGGAGCACTGGCCGTGGCTGTTCGTACCTTCTTGGGTGGCCGTGACGACTGGGCCGCCTACGAACCCGACGAGCCGTACGTCTACCCCGACGACGACTACGAAATCGACGAGGTCCTGGTCGAGACCGACGTCACGCCCCAGCCCGTGGCTGAACCAGCCCCAACGCCGGAACAGTCTGACGTACCAGCCCACAATGAGGTCCCCGCGGACCAGACCGTGTCGGTCGACCCGGCTCCCGAAGCAGATCCAGCGGCTGACACCGAAGAACACGTGGTGCCCACGACCGAGTCCCATCCGTACGGCGAAGGGTCCTATGCGGGCCCCAACCCACCCGAAGGCTATGTGATCAAGGGCAACGAACGGTCGATGAAGTACCATCTTCCCGATTCGGCGGGTTACCTGCGCACCAACTCGGATGTCTGGTTCTCCTCCGAGGAGACAGCCGAAGCTGCCGGGTTCGCCCGCTCACAACGCTGACACCACACACAATCGTCGACACTAGAGGGGATGTCCATTGGGCATCCCCTCTAGTCATGCCATGGGAGAGCCGCAAAGACTCAGGCGATGACGTCGCCGATCTTGTGCTTTCCGGGAATGCCGACCACGACCGTACCCGGGGCAACATCGCGGACGACCAACGCGTTGGCTCCGATCTTGGCGTCGTCTCCGACCGTGATGGGGCCGATGAGTTTGGCGCCCGCACCCAGCAGGACGCGATTGCCCACCGTGGGATGCCGCTTGAAACGGCCGCGCGAACGCCCGCCCAAGGTGACCTGGTGGTACATCAGGACGTCGTCGCCAATCTCGGCCGTCTCACCGATGACAACACCCATTCCATGATCGATGAAGAAGCGCCGCCCGATGGTCGCACCCGGATGGATCTCGATGCCGGTCCAGAACCGGGCGATATGCGTCAACACCCTGGCCCAGGGGCGCAACAACGGGCTCTTGCGCCACATCAGATGAGCCACGCGGTAGGTCCACACGGCGTGAACCCCGGGGTACGTCAACGCGACAAGCATCTTCGACGTGGCAGCGGGATCCTCGCGCATGGCTGCCGATAGATCCTCATTAACCCTTTTGACAAGCCTAAACGCCAGCTTCAAAGGTGAGAATAGACAGGAGGACAGGCAGTGGCCGCAACGGCATGGGCAGCACATGCACCTGGGTTTCATCACTTCACCATCCTTTCATCATTCGTCCATCAAGGATGAATACAAGGGTGTGGACATGTAGCGGTCGCCGCCGTCAGGGATGATGACGACGATCGTCTTGCCCGCCGCGTGCTCCCTGGCTGCCACGTGGGCTGCTCCCGCCAGGGCTGCTCCGGCCGAAATGCCGACGAACAGTCCTTCAACCTGGGCAGTTCGCCGGGCCCAGTCGAGGGCGGTGTCCGATGGTACGGTCAGGATCTTGTCGATGACCGACCGATCGAGAACAGACGGCACAAAGTTGGCCCCGATCCCCTGGATCTTGTGAGGGCCGGAGCTGCCCTGAGTCAGCAACGGAGATTCAGCCGGCTCGATCCCGATCACATGCACGCCGGGCTTGCGCTGCTTGAGGACCTGGCCCACCCCCGTCAGAGTCCCACCGGTGCCGATGCCGCCCACTACGATGTCCACCTGGCCGTCGGTGTCGGCCCAGATTTCTTCAGCGGTCGTACGGCGATGTATCTCGGGGTTGGCCGGATTGTCGAACTGGCGGGCCAGGATCGCCCCCGGTGTCGAGGCCACGATCTGTTCTGCCCGCGACACCGCCCCTTTCATCCCCTCA
>Ga0123354_10005073_pt1 | contig 18998 bp, 16 predicted proteins | sample TergutLab28metaG_2_FD_97872 | JGI IMG/M metagenome (GOLD analysis project Ga0123354, IMG submission 97872) | Labiotermes labralis P4 segment gut microbial communities from Petit-Saut dam, French Guiana - Lab288 P4 | ecosystem: Host-associated > Arthropoda: Insects > Digestive system > Gut ...
AAGTACAGATATTAACATTACAGAAACCACATATTCCTGCCAGTTTTAATATGTATTTGGTAATCACTAAGTGTGTAACAGCTGTCAAAGTTTCAAATTTCTCTGGCCATTATCTCCGTAACCATTCAACTTTGGATATAGGTGTTTTGGGTTATATTGGTATACTTTAACATAAGGAACACTCTCCTGAAGTCTGGCACATTCCTCCTGGGACACCCTGTATAATTTTGTTAAATATGTGAAGACCATAGATCACAAGTGTCTTGAAAGTGCCTGGGAAGATATCTGGACCTAGGGAAGATGAAAATGTTTTAGTAATTGAGGTTATTGCTTATGTAGAAAATCCACAAATAATCCTTATCACATATTATGACAGTTGCTAGCCACAATCCCATCATATGACGTGGTGACTTAATATTCACCTGCTAATCTACCCCATCTATTCAAGTGATCAAATCAAGAAGAATGAGACTGGTAGGGCACATTGCATTTATGGGGGGACAAAAGAGGTGCATAGAGGATCTTAGTGTGGATACCCGAGGGAAGCAGACCACTTGGAAGACCCAGACATAGCTACCAGTATCACAGCAAAATGGGTCTTCAAGAAGTGGGATATGGGGGCATGGGCTGGATTGATCTGGCTTAGGACAGGGACAGGTAGTGGGCTCTTGCAAATGCAGTAATGAACCTTCAGGTTCTATAAAATGTGGAGAATTTCTTGACTAGCTGAGAAACTGTTGGTTTCTCAAGAAGGACTCTACTCCATGTAGTTAGTTTCTATCCCATGTTTCACCACACTCTTTCATAACTGTCAAAACTTGGGTTTTGGTATCACATGCACATCAAGTTCTAATGTAACTATGGTAAAAAGGTTCCAATTCAAACCTGGGTTGTGATGTCACTCAAAAGCCAAGCCTTATCATAAACATAAAAGCCATGGAAACCCCCACTGTGACACAACTTCAGACCAAGCTCTACTGTAAACATGGTAGCAGGAGTCTGGCTCTCAATCACACCAAGGTCCTTACATAAAGTGGATAAAAACAGTGGAACCTAGAAGAATGTTACGAGTTAGGAATGTGGCTCAGGTATGATAGGCAAATGAGGATACAGAATTCTGGTTGGAAGACCTCTTGGAAAATGTCTGAATGTGAGACTGAGAAAGGATGGGTGGCTAATATTATGACAGATCTTAGCAAGAAAAGTTATGAGCATGGTAGACAGCTGGAACTGCCTCAGGATATGTCCAATGGCAGGCTATAGTGTTTGCAGGGCTTAAATTTAGGGTTCCCATCATACTGTTAGTAAAAATGTTCAAATTAAAGACAAAAAGTACTCCTACTGTGTAGAGTGTGAATATACAAACTTGAGGCATTCAGCAGAAAGTGACTATAGGTGATGCTTTACCTGACCACATGCCAGTCCCATGCCTGATTCACCCATCCCATGTGGGCATGACAAGTTGAGTTCAAGAGCATCGGCCCCAGAGGCTTCAGCTTCTTGGCAAAGTTCTGTCCAGTCTTCAGGATTATAGGAGCACATTACACTTGCTATCACAATCTGGAAAGCCATAATACAATCTTTAGATACCACTGAACCTTTCTTCTATCCTTGAAGTAATAGCAATTCAGTCAGTCCTTCATTTGCAGAAAAAGATAAAAATCATATGAGAGAAGATCAGGAAACTGTATTGGAAAGGTAAGTACCATAGCACAATGGCTGCTGATCTGATGCTCCATAATCAACGCCCAATGAACCAAGGCACTTTCAAGCAGGTTCGCTGAAGTCAATGGCTACCAGCGTTTTGGGGTGCTTTGAGTGAAATGCCTCCTATAAACAGGCAAGCACCTCCTGACACCTCTCACTGTTGGTCATAAGAACTTCAAGAATAAAGTCCATGATGTACAATGGCCTGACAGTGACAGAAGATTGCCAACATAATCTTCTTTTGGAATATCTAACAGAACTGATTATTACTGGTGCTATTACTGTTATTTAAACTATTGTTATTACTGATACATTACTAAAGTTCAAATAATAATAATAATAATAATAATGATAATAGCAATAATAATAATAATAAATTTCAACCTATAATAGACCATGAAGACCCAGTAGAGGAGTAGAGGTATAGCTCTACTCTTTCTTTAACCTCGGCGCTAGATAGTGGTGGGTGGTCAACGCCACGCCCCCAGCCGCTTTACCCCCAGGAGAGAACCGGTAACCATTGTATAGGAGGCAGGGAGGGCCCCAGGGCCAGTTTGGTGTGGAAAATATCACCCCCCCCCCCCCCCCGGGATTTGTTCCCTGGGGTTTCCAGTCCCGCCCGTAGCAAGTCGCTATACTGACTGTGTTTTCCCGGCCTACAATCATAACAACAACAACAACAACAATAATAATAAAAATCTGATGCACAACAGCTATTATGGTGAGTAACTTACTTCTAAGTCATATAAAGGTGAAGACACCAACAAACCAACCACAGATTATAGGGGAAATAACCAAAATTTCTAAGGGTTTAAGAACATTTTATCTGTTATGTATTAATCTATTGCATAATTCCTGGCGTTTTAACTGAAACAGTTAAATTACTGCTGCATAGACTATCACATGTTTCAGGTAAATGAAATATTTTTTTTTTTTAAGAAAGATGAAAATTTTATCATTTGTAAGCCTAAAATACCAAACAAACCAATCATTACCCTGTCTGGAAAATCCTTCTTCAGTTCTCTTATACTCTTGCACCAATATGCAGAACGCTTTTCTGAGATCAGCTCTATGTTCAGGAAAGAACCCTGTTGTGGGCCATACTGATGGCCTGATGTTGTTCCTCTCACAATTCTTGGTGAAACATTAGTCACAAGATCCTGCAACATTAAGACAATGAAAACAGTATATTGACACGCTGTAAATTCTACTACATATTTTTTATTTTGTTCCTGTGTGTCATGTTAGCGGTACTGAGTACACAGATTAGTGATATCAGCATTGTATACTTGTGCTTTGTTTATCTTGTATCCAACATAAAAATTTGAAAATTCACTCTTCAGTCACTGAAAAAACATTGCATTTTTTATCACAATACTGTTATTCAAAGGAGAGTTCTGCTTGGTATATTAACTTTATGTTATAAAATAAAGAAGCTTATATGTCAAGGAGACTTTGTAACAACCTAAAGAAAATAATCTACAGTACCAATATATCTAGGTTTAAAGATTAGATGTGTGATTATGAACCAAAAACAATAGTCACTTTAGATACATAACCTTTCAAAAATGTGTGATACATACCTTATCTAAAGAAAATGTTTTTGTTACAGCAAATGCCCAACCTGCCTCAAAAGCTCTTCGAATCATAGCACTGGTAGTGGCTGGGGGAGCAGACGCAATTCCAAATGGGTTGATAAACTTCATTCCACACATTTCAACACTGATATCTACTTCATCAATAGGAGTGAAAAATTTTGGAAGTTGGGGCTCATCTGAGACCTTTACCCCAACCAAACCCTGAAAATTTGAAAAAAAGTTTATCTATTGTGAAGTTATCTGGTTAAATAACAGCTCAGTTCATGAAGCATCCTTTCATGAGAAGTTAGTTGTTGCTCTGGTAGCCAAGAATCTCCCGGATTCTTATGAAACCGAGATATCCATTGCCATGTTCAAAAGCATCAACAATAGACTCCTGTGTGGCATTCTGTTCAGAGTAATAAAAACTGAAGAATTAGTTTACTTTATCTGGAGCATTTTAGAGAAGACATGCATTTTTCCCCTATGCACTTCAGTTTCCAGGGATGAATGACATAGAACCAAACCCAAGGAAAATACAAACTCATTCCACTACTCTGGAAAATTAGACTTTTCTGAATATTAATAACGGTTCTTTACACTACACTTTAGCTATTAATTCCATTTTACATATTAACTATTAATTCTGGCTGGAAATGCATTAAAACAGATCATTAGGCAGACCAAACAGACAGATGGGCATTCTTGAAAACAATATGAAAGATGATAAGGTAGGTTGGTAACCAGACAGCTACAGAAGTATCCAAATGTTCAGGGTTTTTAGTACAAAACAATACAAATATTACAATAATTATTCCCATAATACAAACATTAAAACCCTTCAAATTTTCATCACTGACATACCTTACTTCCACATACAGAAGTTTAATATAATCAGACAGATCAATGGACAGGCAGATGAACCAATACATATTCAGTAAGACTACTGTAAACTGAAACTTAGCAAAAACTTTAAACTCTCAAAATTATGACAACTCTAGACACAGATTTCCTGTATAATAATGGCATTACTCCAGTTTCGTAAATTACAAAAATGTGTCAACTCAATAAACGTCAGTAAACAGCAGACACTTAATTGGGCTAACCTGGAGGTATTTATGCATGAACCAGGCTGCTGTTTTCCCATCATTGACAGATTCTACTGTTGTCTCAGAAGTTCCTGCCAAATCTCCACCACAGAAAACATTAGGTTCACTGCTCTGCATTGTTTCAGGATTAACGTCTGGAAGTCCCCACTCATTGAACTTCAGTGGTGACATGGCATCCTTCACTGTAATTACAATATAAACATGACAATTTTAAATGAAATAATGGAAGAAATGAAAAGGTTTGTTTTCTTCTATTATACCTAACTTGTGTTTTTTTATGCATTTATGTCATTATATTTTTATTTTGTGTACATGCAACAGTAATTTTATTTTTTTTCTCTTCCACTTGCAGCTTAATATATTTATGAACGGACCACATTTGTTCCAAACAAGTTCGCTATGGAACCTGCCAGATAATTTTTGATGGATTCACAATAAAAGTAACAAAAATGTGACTAGTAGCTTAACCATGCCTGTCTGTCAATCTTCCTGCATGTTACAACTTGCGAAACATCATCACACTGCAGGTTTGGTTAAAATCACACAACAATGATAAACACTTTATAATAAGACCTACATTCTTTTCTGCTTAAATCAATTGCACTGACTTAGAAACTCTTTCAAACAATAACACAGGAAAAGTCTTCTAGAGAAACATGTTGATGAAGGCCACAAGCTCAAAATATTTTCTTAAGAAACTGTCTTTGCTGATGTTCTTTGTCAGTGTTATATGCCTGGGATATGATAAGGTCTAATAACACTAGAAAGTCATATAAAGTATACCTCAAGATTATGAAACTGATAAATATAAGGATTTCAAGGAAAAATATATTTTAGCTGGTGCATTATATGCCATTTTACAAACACAAGAAGGCTGTGAAAAAGTTGACACTGAAAATAATATTGTGTGGTTTCACGTTGACTGCACTGACCTAAAATATGAAGGGCTGAGTGATGCTGGGCAGAATGACAGGCAATCAGATCAGATGACAGCAAGACAGAACTGACTTCAGAAAGGTATAAGCAGTGCACATTGAATGCTTTGAACATTTACTGCATGATGTGAATGAACAAAGCGACAACTTCTTTCTTCTAAGCCCATGTTCACACACACACACACACACACACACACACACACACATATAAAATAGGAAGAGAGTAGCAAAGCCTTAAAAAAATCAATAATAAACTTTGAACTTTTAAGTACATCATCTTGCGTGCAGGTGTGTGTGTGTGTAATTAATGTAAATGGAGTGAAGCTCAGTTATATTAGGAAACAGCCAGGATAATATAAGTTTTAAAGATTAAGTTTTAAAACTGAATGTTGCAAGCATAGTGGGTATTTCCAGATATGTTATCCATTTTTAAATCTTCATGCTACTTGTCCCCTTCAATGTCATGGAAATAAATACAGTTTACTTTAGCTAGAGTATTGGTGAAGTAAAATATCGAGCAATTTAGTTTCAATTTCTGTCACAAAATTTCAGTAAAAGTCTCACACATGCTGCTAACAAAACTGAAGGTACACTGGATAAATTTCAGTGCCCATGATCAACATTCACACTACAACAATATTAACTACAGATTTTGCAGAGTTCTGTAATTATTGCACATCCTACTAGAATGTGAGTTCTGTGGACCAGTTACCTCTATCTTGAGTTCATGCCAAGGCCTTGCTATGTAAAGAATTACACCCATATGTTCAGTGATATCTTGGATGGTTGTAGTACAAAGGTATCCCACACAATTTACCTTGCCATTGCTATATGTCATTCAGGATTTAACTAATTATAGTCCTCACATTCACAACAGTACTGCCTAATTAACATTAGTTCACACCTCTGCCCTCAATAAGAAGAAATAGTACTGTCAGCACAACTGTTATTGTATCATAATTTATTTGTTTACATAATCACAACTAATTTCAGCTTAGAGTCATCTTCAGATGAAACCAAAAGCTACAAAAAAAATCAAAGGCAGTATGAGATTGTTTTTAACTTCTGATTTTGCCTGAAGATGGCCTAAGGCCAAAGCTAATTGTGATCAGTTTAACCATGTGAATAAATAACTGATAATAAAATAATGGTACTATGTCCTCTTTTTATTATTGGATAAAACACAATGGGATGTCCTCCTTAAGAAAATATAAAGAAAGGAAAACCCACCGTCCCTAAAACAGAAATTATTGTTGTGATGCTTAACTTTTATGTATGATATATTATGATATTCTGCAAGAGTTTTGGCAACTGTTTCTGAACATGGCCACTGTCAGACTAACACATTACTTCACCATCACTACATATGAATCTTCTGAAACCATGCAACAGAAATAACAGATATACTGCTAGATTTGCTTTAACTTCTATTACAGGACAGCAGGTGTTTGTAGGGGGAGGGGTGGCTGACTGCCAGGAGCAGTGCAGGACAAATTGAACAGAAAGAAGTCCAGAGATTGATGATATGTATCTGATAAGTAAATTCAGACATACCTTCCAAGTCATTCAATCCTGAGCCAAATGCAGATATGATAAAGTCAGCTTTCAATCTTGTGACTTGTTCTACATCTTCAACCCATCTGTCATTTTCATCTTGTTCTGTTCTGTAAAATTCTATTGCCACAATCCTATTGTCATAAAGAATTACTTGCTTTGGTGTCTGAAATGGTATAAATTCACATTTCTCTTCATGAGCCAGTTCAACCTGTAGAAGGAATAGAACAATTATGGAAATGTGTGACATTTGACATTCTCATAGCAAAACACAGGTTACAGTCTTAGCTGATATGACACCATGTAGTGGGCTAGCTGTTTGTCTAGTCCTTGGTGATGAAGGCAAATTATTCCTCTGTAACACTGGTAACAAGCATGTACATACTGTAACAATCAAACAGTCCATCTATACACAACGTTTTATTAAGTCTAAAAAGCTACATGTTTTGGCTGTACAAAACAGCCATCATCAGGCTTCATGATTCAGAAATATGTGCATGTACTGTTTGGTCAAGATGACATCCTGTCAGCATGTGTCAACAAGCAAAGCAGGATCCAAGCAAACATACTAGCTTAGTAGTTTTCCAGAGTGAATGAAAAATGTGAAATAAAATCCATATGCTCAGGATAATGTTTAATGGCAGACATCCACATGATACTATTATGTATTTCATCATCTCAGCCTGAAGGCAACAGATCCTGGAGAAGTTTTTATGGTCTTCATCATTCTTACTATGCTAATTTTAGGATTATACTTTATAAAAATTTTTCTCTCCAGTTCATCATCCTACTGTCTCAAGTAACATAACTTAGGCAGTTGAGACATGATCCTTATATACACTAAGAACCTATTAGTAAACACACATATATCAAATGAATAGTTATGTCAACTTATACATGAACACCCTGTATCCTGTCCCTTATTTGTAATATAGGTTGCTTGCTTGCTTACTTCCTCAGGTACTGCTCGTATATTCCTGAAGCCTTTGCGAAACACAACAAACACTTTCCTTGCTCCACAGCGCAGTGCTGAAGTGGCACAATCAAATGCAGTGTCACCTGCTCCAAGCACAACCACATTGCCAAAAAGGGAAGGCAAAGCACTCTTGCATTCACACATGCCTAGAAATTTTAATATTTTTTTTAAATTTTAGAATAATCTGAAGTTAAAAACACACAGGGTAGGTAAATTAAAGTTTTAATTACAACACAGAACACAGTCACACAGACAAAACACACAAATTTGATAATTTATGAGCTGAAGAAAGGTCATATCACTGGTTCATTCTTCTTTTACAAAGTAACACTGACCACAAATGTGTGCTTTGACATGATTGAGATTTTTTTAAGACCAAATCTCTCAAAAATCTGCATTTTAGCAAGGTGGCTCTTCCACATATCACCACACTGCAGTGCAGTTTTCTTGAATCCAACATTCCCTAATCAGTAGACTTAACAGGAGCAAAGCTTATTATCCGGTCATCAGATCTAACCCTACCACAATGCTCATGGTAGGCTTTGTGAAGAATATTGTTTATGATGGGGTCAATAATGAAAACATCAGATTTCTGTTTTATTCACTGTACCTTCTACAATAATATACCCACTTATCTTCTCACAATTATTTTTTATTCCTTGATATTTCTAGCCTGGACACTCTGCATATCCTATCGAGGTTTGCCCTCGTAAATCAATGTTCTTAAAAGTAAACACTGTGCACCTCATACATAGTACATCCCACATTCAATCCCAACCCAGATGTCACATGTCTTCAATGAAGTTTTTCACAGTTTTCCTCAATTATTCTACGCAAATGCCAGAATTGTATGCCAAATTAAGTCATAACACCTTCCTTCTTATGTCCCTTCCAAGTTATTATTCACTAAACCAAGAATAATTACATATAACTGTTCTCAAAGTATTCGGTTCCTGTAATTCGTATTGTTATGTGTTTCAGGAGAAGGACCTCTGTTTCTGCTAGAAGTAATTTAATTCATACTAGAACAAAATTCCTTTATGCCATCATCTGATAATCCAGAAATACTGATAACCTGGCACTTGAGGAGAATAGTCCCAAGACCAGAAGTTTTTTTTTTTACCAGAAAAAGCTTCAGCAATGAAACAGACATATCTCTGGAGCACATTCAACAATTCAATGTGTCTGTACATCATATGTTCAGTGTAGGCTGACCTCTTTTCTCCTATTCCATCAATTTCTTCAGCTATGAAAACTCCATAAACACAGAAGAGGATTCTGATGTCACTGAACTAGTAGATGAGACAGAGAGTCAAATGGATTTCTACTCTGATTAGTTGTGCAGCCAGTGTAGGTGCAGTAACAAGAAAATTACCTGTAAGAACTTACGTTAGGTTAAATACCATCTAATAATCTCAACTATTTGACAATCCAGCACCTGTCCCATCCTGTGGATGCTGCATTAATGGAATTTGACTGTAGTCCTTACTGCTCACTAAAGATGTATTTATTATTCAAATACACATACCTGCTTTGCTTCCCTTTGCAACAGATGGCAAGAATGACTTTGAAGTATAGAAACCCATATCCTTAGTCAGACCTTCAAATTCTGGAATTATCTTTGGTTCAGGAAGCCCAATCCCCAAGAAGATTGCTTTATAACCTTCTTCCAACAAGCCCTAAAAAATATTACTTTTTAGCTGTAGATGAAAGCACATCTAACAAGCATTTGCATCTTCATATGCACAAAGAGAAACAGTAATGCATATGCTTGTGCTGAAGCACACACATGAAGAGTAAAAATGGAGAATCAGTTAGGGTGCATAAAGATTGAAACAGACTACACCAGACCAGACCAGACCAGTCTGACTGGAACTCTGAAAATAGACTTAAATGCTGGAAATCCACCTGCAGAAGTCATGGCCAGACACGATCAGGCTTATCTAGTTTTGTTTGGAGTATGATGCCTTATGTGCCATTATTTGCCAGTTAGGACAAAGGCCATACTGGAAAATTGTCTGGTTTTAACAGTGATTAGTGTGAGATAAATGATTACTGTATGATACAAAGGAAAAAGTGCACAGGTGCAGGAGCACTGTCCAGAAGGTGTGAAAAGATAGCAGGAAGGAGATGGAATTTCAGGACATAGGCCTGCACTAATTCACATGATACTAGTAACACTTATTTGCTGAAAATATCCAGTGCTAAATATTTACAAGCCTGTTGCACTGTAACACCAACAAAGTTCTAGGCATAAACATGATTAATAGAAAGACTTCTATCATCTGTACTGGAGATATTAAATACATGAAATGGTTCTATAACAACAAGAAGTGTTATAAGACACAGTCATCAACATACCGTAATTGAGATATCATGCATCGAGAGAACTCGACCTGTTTCCACTTTCACACCCAAGTCTTTCACCATGGCTATTTCAAAATTAACTACATCATATGGCAATCGATACTGTGGGATTTCTGAAGAACTGGAAGAAAAACACATTTTGTAAAGTTGCCTGCCAACTTTCATTACACCAGTGAAATTGACTGATAAGCTAAATATATGAAACACCAGATGCACAGTCTGTTTGACAAATTCTCTAGAATATATATAAATAAAATATGCAGATACATCGCACATGTGGCAGCTGCTATGATACTGTCAATTTTTAACAAAAAAGGTGTTTTAAAATATAATGTCTGCTTTAATAAAACATTTCAGGATCCTTCTGCTAATGGTTACTATGTTATATGTCCGGAAACAAGTAACACTGAAGAGATTCTGTGGTATTTACAAATTATTTCAATTTTACTCTTTATTCTGAGTAGCAGTTCATTTGGAAATTAATTTTGTCGTAAGATCTTCACTCTTCTGGTATGTTACACAGTGTTAACTGGTAGTTAGTTACCAGTATCAGATAGCATGTCGGTCACATCTTAAGGGTCAAGCAGAAATGCTGTCCCAAAATGTCGGTTACTAAATATCAATCACTGCTGCATAACATCCCAGAACAGCAAAGACTTCGTTGACACCATGGCAGTAGCTTGAATTAATGTAATTTTGTCATCTCTGGCTATAAAGTTATTTCTTCAGGTAAAGTACTGTGACACTCACCTCAGGCCACCCACATAGTTCTCCTTCTCAAAAATAGTAATGTTTGTGTATCCCAGTCTTCCAAGAAACGTGGCACAAGACAAAGAAGCAGGGCCACATCCAAGTAATGCTATTTTTGCGTCATTGTTTTCATTGTGCTGATTGGGTGGCCTTATCTGTGGAACTTTCATGTTTTTGAACACCTGAAATTATAAGATGTTAAAAAACAATATTATATGAAACTATCCCAGTTCTGCTCAGAGCTCACAAAATTTGAGGAGGACAAAATAGCATGATGCTACATTTTCATGCAATTAGATGGAGTCAGTATGTTCCTCTGAAACACTGCTAACCAGCTACCAGACGACATGGTGTTCAAGCCCAAAGACCACAATATGAATATTCAGCACTCTGAAAGCCTTATTTAGCACTGTGCTAGGCTCTTCTAATCTGAGTCACTGCTTTTATAAATCTTATCATCTCTATACAATTATGAATGATACAAAGACAGCTGCATAAATCAAGTGTTTGGATCTGCAGCTAAAAACTGAAAAGAGTACAGTATAAGAAAGTGCACTCCTCTTATAAACTTGAGTCTCATAATGACTTGTTTCTGGGAGTGAAGCATGGGTACTTAAGAAGAATGACAAAAGTCACATGCAGGCTACAGAAATGAAATTTCTGAAAGGATTTAAGCAATGTGCCCGGTGTGATCAGATAAAGTATACGTATAAAAAACAGGAGTTAAACATCTCCTCAGTTATGGATAATATTATATAAAATAAAGGCAACTGGACAGAAAAGGAAGGCAGACAGGCACCCAGCAGAGTCATTGCAAGTCCCTTGCAGCATCTGGTTCAATCAGTGCTGTATGGAATCAATCATCCAACTGATGTAATGTATTCAAGGTGCACATTACTGAAGGAATAACCTACAACAGGAAAGGTGATGCAAGTGCAGTTGGATGCTAACAGTGTTCTCATCTAATAAACTACTTCAGAAAAATAGTTTACCTTCAATGGCTCATGAGTCACAGTTTAGAGATAAACAAACATTTCACAACACACCACAACAAAGACACCTAGTCAGTACCGAAGTCTTGAGCAACTGACTCTTTACACTGTGGTTACAAATCATAACCTCATCTGCTTAATACGTTACATTCTTAAGCACAGACAGCAGCACTTCCTGGTAAGAAATAATGCAATTCCCCATATTAGGAAACCTCCACACAACAAGCAACTCTCCCCTACTGCACTACAAATGCAGCAACAGATTAAAATATTACACTAGTTAGAGAACAATGTACTGTTATAACATTGATGTTATTACATACTTCTGTGGCAAATTGCTGAAGTCCTCCAATGTTTATAGGTCCTTCCTCTACAGCCTGCAAGTTGCAACCTCCTACACAGAGGTCACTAGTTGGGCACACCATTCCACATGTCAGGCCTAAGGGATTGTCTGAGAAAATTGCTTTTGCAGCACCATAGTAATTCTAGAATGAAAATGAAGGTCATTTAAATTAACACTAGATTAGATCAGTAAGCAAAAACCAAATCAAGCTACCACAAATTTAGCAACAAAAAATTCTGTTTTGTGTCTTGTGAGTTATATTAGATCTCTCCTGACAGCACATCAGAAATAATAATAGCTAAGAACAACATTCTGATCTGTTAAGAATACTTCAGAAGTAAAAGTGTAGGCAGACAGTGGGAAGTAGTTTACAGTGGTCAAGAATAAAATGTTCTCATTCACTGTGGACAGTACAGAAAAGATTAGTGCTGTGGAGACATGTTAAAAATTAAAGTTTGGGGTAGATTTGTCAGAAACATTTCGAAATACAAACTGTGAAAGGTAACTGTACTGATATAGAAATTAGCACATTCATCAAGTAACATACAACATCATGCTTGCTAACTCCATTTCCATTCACCCTACAATGCAGTATTTACTCATATAAAAAAGGGATCTGAGCAGCTCTGATGGGCAAATTGGAAAAGACTGTACAAGCAGTAATCACAGCCTGTCAAAGAATATGTCTTAAAAGACTGAATCAAGGAAACATATGAAAACACAAATTATTTAACCCTGTTAATATGGAAAAGAACAATGTAGTTTATGAGACCATCATGAATTTGTATCAGAAATCAGGAAAACTTCTCCAAGTATAAATTCTGCATTTTGAATTTTGCTTCCAGTCCAAACAAATCCTCGCAACTAATTTCCTAAGTCAGTGGTGTAAAATCTACTTTGAGAAGCAATTTTTTTATGTTATTCAATTTTTTCATCAGCTGTACATAATAAACTGCATGTAATGTACAAATACTATAAATTTGGGAAATACTTAATACATTTGCAATGTATATTTTGTATTTCAATGACTTTTCCACATCCTATTGTCACTTTGACTAAATTTTGAAACCATGGAATGTATAACGTGTGTGTGTGTGTGTGTGTGTGTGTGTGTATGGATATATGTATGTATGTATGAATATATGTGTTTGTTTATTTATGACAACAGTGGTTTTTATATAATCAAAAGAATACTCATTTTCACAAAATTGTTATTATAATGAATTAAAAGAGAAGCAGAATTAAATAAATAACTAGATCAGCTTCTGTGCTGCAGAACCGTGCTATTTTCCTGTGCAAAACTAATTAACTGATATGTCAAATGGCTTAATTGTGCTGATCAATCAATTCACCATCACCACAGTCACTCATATACACAGGCATAAAGTATTAAAAAATTTCCATAATAATTTACTACTAAATTAACTGATTAATTTTTCATGCATGTTCAACACTATTTCAGTACTGATTTTAATGTGTGCAACTGCTAAATGTTGGTATGTACACTAATACTAATGTTTTGTATTCAGCACAGGGGCCAGTGGGATGTGCTTGTAAACACAATCATAAACATGTAGATGTCATAAGAGGCAAAGGAATTTTTGACAAGGTGAGAAACTATCAGCTCCTCAAGGAGGACTCTTCTCCATGTAGTTGTTAAGTTCCTGCAATGCTACTGGTTCAGGGCATGAAAATGGCATTACTTTGTTAGCAATACTGGTAATGAAACTTTTAATGTCCAGTTGGGTTGGACACGATTTCTGGCATGGAGCATCCACACACTTCAGACATCGGGCAGCTTCCTTCAGTGCCCCTCTTTCACTCAAGGTGCTATGTTTGATGTCATCAAAGTTCTTCTCTAAGCTTACACAGCTCTGCAATAAAAATATCACACTTCAATACTCACTATTCCTTCATATTTTATCATGTATTACAGCATTATAATGACCACACCTGATATGCTGTGCAGAAAATCAATGTTTATGTAAAATGCCAGATATTAGAAAGGTTCTGTAAATTCTACATTTTGGTAAGCTTCAACATCACCATCAAAACTGGTGTGACCTTCTTTAATGATAAAGTCAGCATCATTATTCATACTACTTTAGGAGAAAAGTTCTATTTTAAAACAACAGACATACTCTCTCCAGACATTTCCTTAACTAATAAGATAGAGTCACTGATCCAGAAACAATATTATTGTCCAAATATGCATAACTTACATTACTGTTTATGATAAGAGAGAGACATCTGAACTTTACTCTTTTGACTGTAAGATTTTATAATCTCATTTACAGTTTAGAACAGGGGAAGATTTTCTCAGAATTAGATGTAACTGATATGACACATATTAATATTGTTATATCCTGTTGAATGCAAATTAAAATTCTCTTTTTTTATATTTAAAAAAATAATACTGTACACAGACATGTTAATGCCATATACTACACACAGACACAGACACACACAGACACACTCACACACACAGACACACACACACACACAGACACACTCACACACACACATACAATCTTTTCATGACCTACCCTACTGCACAATTATTACAAGTGTAAAAAATGGTGGCTACATATTAACACTGTAAAATCTGTCCCGTCCAAAATCGTACCTGGCATATACAAATGGGTGCACATAATTTGTACTTACATCACACTTCCTGTCTACATTTCTCTTCCATTTCAGCTTGTTGTCCTTTGTTTGTGCAGAAGGTAAAACATTCGCAAATGGCTTGGTCTTGGGATTTAAACTCAAGAGATTCTGTAAATTCATACAATTCACACTAAGAACCAGTGCTAACAGTGAATGTAAGTAGAAACCGAACTATTTATATAAATACATATGAAAGTCTTTCACATACATGTGTGCACATGACCAAGGGCACAAGCATGCACCAAACACGTGCACATGCATACACACACACACACAAAACTATGCACGCAGGAGTGTGCACACATATATATGTATGTATTTCTCACACCTTCAACAATACAGCCCTGCACATAAGCTATGTTCAAAAATAGCTGTGAGCCAGTTCCCAGTAAGAACCTGAAATTTGTTGTATCACAAGCCAAAACAAAAAGTGATCAACGAGATAAAAAAAAAGTCAAATCATAACTAAAATGTATTGTTAGTACTTATTATTCATTACAAAATATTTTGGCAGACTTCGCCATCTTCAGGAAAGGCAAGTTGGCCAAGATGCCAAAGTCTGCCGAAACATTTTGTAATGAATGATAAATACTGACAACATATTTCTGTTGTAAATTGACAGTTATTTAATTAATTTATTTATTTATCACAAGGGAATGTAGACATAGAATAAAGTTTAAAAAATGATATGATATAAAATATGGCAAAACCCATTTTACAGCTTAATGTTTCAGATTTAACTACAATTTTGTTAGAGTAAGTGTAATTTGTGTGCATCAAAGCAACATTTATTTTAAAAACTTGAAGTTTTAAACTGCTTTTAGAAATCCCCTAATAAAAAACCTACATGAAACATGTTCGCTTTTAAGACAAACTGAATATATTTGCATGGATTAAAATAATATTCTTATAATACTGAGTGGATGGATGAAAAATAATTTTGCGAACCGGCAGCTGTCCGCGGCCCACAGCTTGGAAAAGACAGCTTTAGCCAGTAAGCTGTATATCACCAACCTTCAGTACCATGTAATGATGCTATCAGTGTTAAGAATTTTAACAGTAAGTTATCTCGAACGGGAAGTCAACAAAGGCGGGATAAGATGTCAAAAGGTACGAGCGCTGAAGACATCAGCACACAAATCACGTATAGGCCTATTTCTAGGACACAAGGAAATGAATTCGACTCTCCATTGCGACCATTTTACAAGACTTCACCTTATTCCTTCCACGTACGTGCCGTATAGTAGCTCTACACTACATTGTGAGCGCCGCTTCATTACAAATCCATCTCTGCTCATCGCCCACGACAATCCACACACCTCATTAGACGCGAATCTACCTTCACGTCTCCTACCTAAAATCCAAATGTTAAAATATATTTCAACTTACTCTATTATTTTCGACTTTCTCCAACGTCCATTATGTAATTACAACATGACGTTTCAGAAGCAGAGCCACTTTCCGAAACATATTGTCAGAGATATACAACAAAGGATGGAAAAAAGTTTAAAAAATAGAATTGAACTGAATTAAAACGAAATATTAAAATGAAGACTGTTGTTTTATACGGTGTGACTCTTTTCAACTATCGCAGTTCCTAGTAAATTAACTTCCGTGGTGGCTCACAAGTATCTAAGGGACAGTGGATTGTTCCCTTCCACGCTATCATTGGAAAGTCCCCGAGGACAAGACTATAGAAACACTGTTTCCATAGTTCAGGGCAGTCGGCGCCAGAATATTAAAAGTATTTTTTCCGCAGTTTGGTGTTTCTATCGGTTTGGCAGGCGTTACATTTTTAGATGCGTTCGCAAAATTGCGAAAAGCGACTATTGGCTTCGTCATGTCTGTATGTCCGTCTGTGCGCAGGGAGCTACTCGGCTCCCACTGGACGTATTTTCATTAAATTTTATATTTGACTGTTTTTCGAAAATCTGTCCAGAAAATTCAAGTTTCATTAAAATCCGACAAGAAAAAGAGGTACTTTACACGACGACCAATTTACATTTTTGATCACCTCTCATTTCTGCTTAGAACGAGAAACGCCTCGGCCGTAACTTGTAGTGAAAATAAAAACACACATTTTGTGTTCAATAACTTTTTTTTTTTTTACGAAAATAGTGCCGTTTATGAGATAATGTGAAAAAGAAGTGTAGAGTCGGTCAGGCCACAGATGACAATATGGAGCGGACGCATTTTATGCTGGATACCTAAGGCTACAGACACAAACTCGGCATACGCAATACATATTGCTTTTACATGGCAACAACGGTTGCACGAAGGCGCCTCAACGTTACGTTTATACGTACGTTGCCTGCCTGTATAAGAATTGTATCGACATCATATTCGACATATTCAACAAATACATCTCCAGACTACGATATAGTGTTACAGTTTTGTAGGCAGAACCCTTAAACCAACTGAACGTCCACTTCAGTAGCATCTCCTAGTAATGCCAGAAACGCTAACGTCTACTTTCGGACGACCTTCGTTTGGCAACGCTGACAGCCCTCCCTTTCTATCTGATTGCACAATGTCTCAACATTGAATCAATCATGAAAGCAGCCCTGTGTCGTATTTGTGTGTAAACACTTAGCTACCAGACCCTAAATTGCCGTAAATGTATGTCGTAAGTCTTCAAAACGTACTGTGCAGTTAGTTATATCTTGCATTTAGTAAATAGACTTGACTGTTTTGGTAATGAAACTTTTGGGTATTATAATACTAACATGCAGCTGAGTAACGGTTCTTAGGCGGGGAAAGGGAACATTATACATGACCCATGCATTATACCACCAAGTAGCTTGAAGTTCGACTTCTTTCAGCAGAGATTCTGCTGTTTGACGCGTTAGCTGTGCGGAAGTTTTGTTGGAAATGCAACGTTGCGATGTTTCGTGTGCGAAATGGGCTCGTGTGCTGTCTCTAAAAGAAATACGAGAATCGTAATGGATTCGGACAGCAACGAGGATAAATATTACGCATCACAAGAGTCGAAGGACGAAGAGGAGCCACGCCCGCCTTCACGACGGTCTTCCATTTCACAGCCTCCAAGTCCAGATTATTCTGCCAGCAGCTCTGAAGATTCATATTTATATTTATTTTTGTTCATCTGATCCAGAAAGGGGTTGTAACCCACAGGATATAGAACATGTCAATTACAATTAACGCTGTACTGCAATACATTACAATAGATAAAAGCAGTCTAAAATGGGATACAATACAATGTAGCCACTGTAGAATCAGCGGTAGTCAAGAGGTTAACAATATGTACTAATTTAAACATACATTTCAGCTGTACAAAATTATAAAATGTTACTATTTAAAATTAATTAATAGGTCAACAATTCCCAAGGTGAAACTTTAGAACACACAAAATAGCTAATTATTAGTAATGGTTTTAAATCTTATTACAACTAAAATATTCATCCAAGGTATAAAATGAATGAATATACAAGAATTTTTTCAAGGCACATTTAAAATGATTTCTACTATGGCACAGCTCCTTTATTTGAGAAGGCAGACTGTTGAACACCCTAATCCCAGTGTAATGTGTTCCCTTCCGATATACTGACAAATTAGATATCGGCAGATGTAGATTCGATTTATTCCTAGTATTGATGTTGTGTATCTCACAGTTCACCTTAAAATAATCCCCATTACCGATCACAAAAAGCAAAAGTGAATATATATATTGGGATTGTAATGGTAATATTCTTAAGTTCTTAAAATGTTCTCTACATGAATCTCTACCTCTTATTCCTACAATGATTCTAATAATTCTTTTTTGCAGTCTGAAAATAATGTTACTATGAAGGGAATTCCCCCAGAATATTAGTCCATAAGTCATTACGGAATGAAAGTAGGAATAATATACCATTTTCAGTGAATCTAGGGTCAAGACTGGCTTAACTACTCTCAATGCAAAACTAGCTGAACTTAATTTAGGTATAATGGTATCTATATGAGTTCTCCAAGAAAGTGTGTTATCTAATGTCAGGCCAAGAAATTTTGTGTTGTAAACATT
>Ga0123354_10005075_pt1 | contig 18996 bp, 16 predicted proteins | sample TergutLab28metaG_2_FD_97872 | JGI IMG/M metagenome (GOLD analysis project Ga0123354, IMG submission 97872) | Labiotermes labralis P4 segment gut microbial communities from Petit-Saut dam, French Guiana - Lab288 P4 | ecosystem: Host-associated > Arthropoda: Insects > Digestive system > Gut ...
AGCAAAAGCTTTTAAAGATGTACAGGAAACTTTCAAACGTCAACAAGTATAAAATTCTCGGCTACATTGAAAGAGTGTACATCGAAACGCTGGATGAATCAAATTCGACCCTGGCAAGTTTGGAAAGGGAGTGAATCGCATGAATTACGATAATATTTATGAGCCATTCAAGAAAATGGAAGCGGAAAATTATGAAACAGACTATCCTTGGATTGAATTGAACATCAACGGCACAAAATACGACATCAACAGTAAGTACCTCTATGGGACGCCGTACAATGAAAGCACGTGAGCGCGAGGGAACGGCCCTCATCCGTGTGATGCGAACGCTATCACAAGGATGAGGGCCGTTTTTATTTTACGCCGGCAAGAAATGCTTTCAAAAGCTGTTGACAAAAATGACTCTCCGGTCATATAATATGACTGAGGAGTCACATATGCCTAAGGAAACATTTTTCAATATAAGTGAGGAAAAAAGGGAGCGCCTGTTGCGTTCCGCCATCTCGGAGTTCAACGCCTGCGGTTTTGTCAAGGCGAACATAGGAGCGATAGCGAAAGCGGCGGGCGTCGCCAAAGGCAGCATATATCAATACTTCGAGGGCAAGAACGAGCTGTTCGTGTACTGCGTCACCTGGTCGGTGGACAAGCTGCTTCGTTTTGCCGGCGGGCGGGCAGAGTATGAAAACATCGATATTTTCGATTACGCCGCCTACGATATCAAACAGCGCACAGAATCGATACGGCGTGAAAAGGAGCTTTCAAGTTTTTCCTTGAATGTCTTCATGGGCAAATTCCGCGCCGCGCCGCAGGAAACGATAGATGAAATGCTGCGGGTCTCCGAAGAATTCGTGCTTCAACTGATAAAAGCGGGGAAAAAAAAGGGGACGGTGCGCACTGATGTGGACGACAACATCCTGGCGCTGTTTTTGACCGGCGCAGCCATGAAGGTCAAGGAACATATTCTGAAGGAATCGGCCATAATAGATTTTGACATGTCGGACAGCCAGATGGAAGCGTTCGGACGCATCGGCGACGACCTGACGAAACTGCTCAGGGACGGCATAGGAAACAAGAGGGGATAGCATGGAAATACTGAAGGTCGAGGATCTTACAAAGACATATATGATGGGCGAAGTGGAAGTGCGGGCACTTTGCGGCGCGACGTTTTCCGTGGAGGAGGGCGAGTTCATCGTCATCTTAGGGCCCAGCGGCTCGGGAAAGAGCACGCTTCTCAACCTGATCGGGGGCATGGACGCGCCGACTTTCGGAAAGATCACCGCTCAAGGTGAAGACATAACGGCGTACAACGACAAGAAGCTGACGGAATACAGGCGGAACAAGGTGGGGTTTGTCTTTCAGTTCTATAACCTCATGGCGAATCTGACGGCGGAAGAAAACGTTGAGCTCGCAACCGAGATTTCCATAAATCCGCTGCCGGTGGATGAAGTGCTCAGGGAAGTCGATCTCTATGAAAGGCGGGGGCATTTTCCATCGCAGCTTTCGGGCGGCGAACAACAGCGGGTCTCCATAGCAAGGGCCGTCGCCAAAAACGCCTCGCTGCTCCTCTGCGACGAGCCCACCGGCGCGTTGGACTACGCCACGGGCATTTCTATTTTGGAACTGCTCGGGAAAGTCAACAAAGAGATGAAGAAAACGGTGATAGTCATAACCCACAACGCGGATATCGCCCTCATGGCTGACAGGGTGATCCGCTTGAACAGCGGCAGGATCATCGAGGACAAGAGGAACGAAAACCCGATTTCAGCGAAAGAGATAAAATGGTAGCAGCATGAAAAAAACTGATACGATGCTCTTCCGCATGATAAAAAACGCCAAAGGCCAGTTCGCGGCCGTGGTGGTCATAATCATAACAGGGGTCGCCGTGTTCGTGTCCCTGAGCATGTCCGCCGTAAACATGGGGAATACGGTGGACGATTATTACAAAAGCTGCAATTTCGCGGATATTCAGGTGGAAGCGGACAACATCCCCATGCAAAAAGTAAAAGACCTGGAAAACATCGCGGGGATAAAGACGACTGAAGGCCGCATAATCATCGACGCTACGATGATAACGGGGAACGCGAACGAGCGGGTGAACGTAAGGCTTGTCAGTTCAAACGGAAGCGACGACGCCATAAGCAAATGTTTCATACTTGAAGGGAACTGGCTGAAACAAAACAGCAAGGACGCCATGGTACTCGGGCAATTCGCGGACGCGCGGGGGATAAAGCCGGGCGACAAGATAAAGGTGCAGGCCGGGGGGACTGATTACACCCTTGACGTCAAAAGCGTCGTGGCGAATCCTGAGTACGTGTATCTCATGGAAAACGCCCAGTCCATAACGACTGACCCCAAGAAATTCGGCGTGATATATATTCCCGAAGCCCTTGCCCGCCAGATTTCCGGCTCTTCCGGGGCTAACGAGGTGTTGATATCAAACGCCGAAGGGGCGGACGTTGACAGTATAACGGATTCGCTTGAAAAGCAGCTCAGGAATTACAGCCTCCAGCAGATAGTGAAGCAAAAGGATCAGATGAGCAACAGCATGGTGCAGATAGAAGTGACCCAGCTGAAGAACATGTCAAAGTCGGTTCCGTTCATGTTCATATTTTCAGCGGGTTTCGTGCTCATAATGATGCTCGGCAGGATGGTCAAGCGCGACAGGATAAAAATAGGCATACTCAAGGCGCTGGGATACACTAACGCAAGCATCATCGCGCACTACACGAAATACGCCGCCATAACCGGCGTCTTAGGGGGTGCCGCAGGCGCTTCGCTGGGCATGGTCTCCGCGAACGGGATGACGAAGCTCTATTTGAATTATTTCAACATACCCATGCTTAGAACGGGTTTTTACCCATCAGTAGTCGTTGAAATCGTGGCTGTCACATGCGCGTTCTGCATAGCTTCCGGAATAGCGGGCTCAAGGGGGGTGCTGAAGATCTCCCCCGCCGACAGCATGAAAAGCGAATCCCCGAAAGCCGGAAAGCGCACATTCCTCGAAAGCGTCCCCGCGATCTGGCGAAGGTTTTCCTTCTCAAGGAAGCTGACCGTAAAAAACATCTTCAGAAATAAGAGGAGGGCCGGCTTCGTGCTCCTCGGCATAGCCCTCACCTATGCGATGATGCTGTTCACCACGAGCATGCCCGGCGCCGTGGATAAGATGATAAACGAATACTACGTCGAATTTCAGAAGATGGATTACACCGTAGGCTTGAAAGCGCCTGTAAAACGGTCTGCGATAAACGATTTGACCCATCTTGTCGATGTGAAATACATAGAAGGGAAGCTGGAATACCCTTTTGAATTTGAAAACGGAAATAGGACCCAGATCGTCAGCATCGTCGGCCTCGACAAGGATACGGAACTGTTCACGTTCAGGGGCGTGGACGGCAATGTGTTGAAACTGCCGGAAAAAGGGGTGCTCATCACGGAAAATCTGGCGAACAATTTAAAGCTTAAAGCCGGCGATACCGTCAAGCTCAACACTTTCATTCCGGGAAGAGACAGCGTCTACGTTGAAATAAAGGGCGTGATAACCCAGGCCCTGGGGTTGAACGCGTACATGGACATCGATTACATGGGCGCAAAACTGATGGAGAAAAACGCCGTAAACGGGGCGTATCTCAATTCGGACGACGATAAGATCTACGAGAAGCTCGCGAAAGCGCCGATGGTGACTTCCGTGACTTCCATAAATGAGACCATGGCGTCCTTTAACGATTACATGTCGGTGATGAACGTGGCGATAGCGTTCATGGTGATATTTTCAGGCATCCTCGGCTTTTGCATAGTGTACAGCGCCACCTCGATAATTATCGGCGAACGGGAAATGGAATTTTCGGCGCTGCGGGTGCTCGGGCTTTCCCAAAATGAGATATTCAGAATGATATTAAGCGAAAACAACATATTGATGGCGGCCGGCATATTGGTCGGGATACCTCTCGGCAAAGCGATCCTGTCGTCGATGTCGTCGGTATTGAATACAGATATGTATACATTCGCGATGGACGCCACTTTTCCGGCGATGGTTTCCGCTGCGGTGTTCACGGCGGCGTTCGTCTTTTTCGCTGAGTTCGCAACATATCAGAAAATCAAAAAGCTCGACCTTTTGGCGGCGCTTAAAAACAGAATGAATTGATGGAAGCAGAGGTGTTTGTTCATGAAAAAAGGCAGGAAAAGTAAAAAAACCATATTCGCCGTCGCGGTTATCGTCATCGTTTTGGCGGTCGCGGGCGTTTACGCGGTGAAGGGGAACGGCGTTCAGGTCACATCTTTTGAAACGGGGTACGGGCCCGTCGAAAAGCTGATAACCGAGTCCGGCAGCGTTGAAGCGAGGAACAGCGCGGTCCTGAGCAGTAAAATTCAAGGCCAGCTCACCTCCGTAGCCGTAAAGGAGGGGGACGCCGTGACCGAGGGCCAGAGGCTCGCGTCCTATGCGGCTGACAGCGGCGCCGCGGATATCGGAAGCATAAGGGCGCAGATATCGGGGCTGAAGGTGCAGTCCGCCCAGGCGAACGACTACGCGGAAAAGAGCAGGAAGCTTTACGACGAAGGGGCCATCAGCTACGAAGAATACGACCAGGCGGTCACTGCGGCGAAACAGCTTGAATCAGAGATTTCATCCCTGAACTACTCCATCGCCGGACTGTCGGAGGCCTCCGGGTCAAAGGGCGTCATAGCCCCCATGTCCGGAACAGTCACCGAAGTGATGGTGAGCGAAGGCGAGCTGGTCACTCCCGGAGAAGCGATGATAGAAATATCTGATTTGTCCGACGTCCACGTGAAGGTCAACCTCATAGCGGATGACGCAGACAAGGTGGCAATAGGCGACAAAGTCCGCCTTTACAATGAGAGCAATGAACTCATAGACGACTCGGCGGCTGTAAGCAAGATTTACGTCAAAGCGCAGGATGTGATGTCCGACCTCGGGATATATCAGAAAAGGGTGCCGGTGGAAATCACCTTTGACGCCGGGAAAAACTTGAGGCTCGGCAGCGACATCAACGTCGAGATAGTAGTCGATCATAAGGATAACGCGCTGAGAGTGCCCGAAAACTCAGTATTCGAGATAAACGGGCAAAAATGCGTCTATGTGATTGAAAACGGCAAGGCCAAGCTGCAAAACGTGGAAGTCGGCCTTGAAGGGGAGGATTATACGGAAATCACGAGCGGGCTTTCGGAGGGCGCCGTGGTGATAACCTCCCCCGCGAGGGAAATCAGTGACGGAACGGCGGTGAAGTCATGAAGCCGGCGGATTTCACCCCAGGAAGCTCAATACATGCACTGAACCTTCTTCAATTTTCAAGTTGAGCGCGCCTTCATCCAAAGCTTCGCCTTTAAGCGCCGCCGACAAGGCCCTTATGACGCCTGAATGGGTCACGGCGACGATGTCCCCGCTTCCGTCGCCTTTTAAGATTTTTTCAAGGGTTTTGACCGCCCTGTAGGAGAGGTCGTAAAAATTCTCAGAACCGTGCCCGTATTTATAGGAGAGGAGATTTTTCCCCCTCTTTTCAAATTCGACGGGGAACTTTTCCTTTATATCGTCGATATATTCGCCGTCCCACCGTCCGAGCGACATTTCACGCAGTCCCGGAAGCGGGACGACTTCTTTGATATTCAGCGCCTTGGAAATTATTTCCGCCGTCTCCCGCGCCCTCGCAAGATCGCTGCTGTATATCGTTTTTGTCTTTAAAGCCATACCGGATAATTTCAAAGCCGCCTCGCCCGCCTGCCCCCGCCCGCGTTCGGAGAGGGGTATGTCGCTCTGCCCTAAAAAAATTTTCTTCTCATGCTGCATGATCTGCCCGTGGCGGACTAAAATGAAGCGCCGTCCTTTTGCCAGCGCAAGCAAGTCCTCTTCGCGGCGGTCATTTCCGACATAGGCCAGCAGGTCACGGTATTCATCTTCGGTGTCCATGTCGAGCACCACGCTTTCGCTGCCCGTTTCAAGGCGGATGATTTCGTCTTCGCGCTTTTCGGTCACGCCTTTTAATCCGTAAGGGCTGTCGTTGCTTTGGATTTCATCGATGAGGGCGGCGGGGATCCAGAGAGGATGCCCTTTTTTCCCGTGATAGCATGGAACGATCAGCCTTTCCGCCGTATTTTCGTTAAAAGCGATCATCCTTACCGTTTCCGGCCCTAAAGCAGCGTAATCCACAGGTGTCAGGAGGAACCCGTCAAGATCCCGGATTGCGGTTTCTTTGAGCTTCCTGACCCCAGCCTTGACGGACGAATGCATCCCCTTGCCGTATTCTTCATTATGCGCCTCGACCGTGCGGTACGAGCGGATAAGGGGAAGCAGCCGCTCACGTTCGTATCCGGTGACGACGACGATGTCAGAAATTCCGCCGCCCCTCAGCGCGAGCAAAACCCTCTCAAGCGCGGGCAGGCCCCCCACATCCAAAAGAGGTTTGAAGGCGTTCATCCTTGAGGAATATCCGGCTGCCAGTATTACCGCGCCTTTATTTCCCATAGCCCGCCCTTACGGTTATCATTTCAGCGGCGATGCTGACGGCGATTTCTTCGGGGGTCTCAGAATGAATCGATATCCCGATGGGCGAGTAGACTTTGTCCAGCCGCTCCTGCCCGACGCCGTCTTCCTCGTGCAATATCCTGAGGGTCTCGGCGACTTTTTTCCTGCTGCCTATCATTCCTACATAAGCGCTTGGGAGGCATAGGCTTTGCTTCAGCACGTCGTAATCCCCGGCGTGGCCCCTGGTCACGATGACTATGTAGCTGTCCTCATCGGTTTTGAGGCCGACGAACGAGTCCGCGTAGCTTTCGATGACCTTTATTTCAGCCATCGGGAACCTTTCGCTGTTCGCATATTCGCTTCTATCGTCGATGACTACGGTTTCAAAACCTATGTGCCGCAAAACCGGCTCGAGGGCGAGGCCGATGTGCCCGGCGCCGAAGATGAGCGCCTTGCCGTTCGCCTTGACTTCCTTGAGAAATTTTTCCGCTTCCTGCTCGCTCACATATTCTACGCTCACGCTCACGTCGCCCCCGCAGCGCATATCGAGCCCGGCGTGGTCGTCCCTGTCCAATCGGAACGCATGGGTTTCGGATGTCTTGGTATCGAGAACTTTCCGCGCGATTTCGATTACATTAGCTTCGAGCAGGCCGCCGCCTACCGTGCCTTGGAGCTTGCCGTTTCCTTCCATGAGCAACCAAGCGCCTTTCTTTCTCGGCGCCGAGCCTTCCGAATCGATGATCTTAGCTATTACACAGCCTGTTTCCATGATATCCTCCTGTTATTTTTCGGTAAGCCGCCATTGTTTTCGCCCTGCGGCGCAAAGGCTGAAAGGGTGTCGATTTTTACTTTATTATACATTATTTAAGCCGCCGCCGCTGACATTTTTCAGAAAACGGTTGAAGGAAATCAAATTTTTACCTATAATAACATCAAGAAATCATATGCCGAAAAGGGAACCGTATGAAAAAGGAGAATTAAAATGCAATACAGAGCGGCAATTATTACGGCAAGCGACAAATCTTCGGCGGGGGAGCGGGAAGACCTGAGCGGCCCCGCGCTTGAAGAGCTGCTGATTGAAACGGGTTTCGCCGTCGTAAGCAGGACGGTGGTGCCCGACGAAAGGGAAATGATCGCGGCGGCCTTGAGGGAGCTGTGCGACGACAAGCTCGCGGATCTGATCTTGACCACGGGCGGCACCGGGTTTTCCCAAAGGGACGTTACTCCGGAAGCGACGCGGAATGTGATACAGCGGGAAGCCCCCGGCATCCCCGAGGCGATGCGGCTTGAAAGCGCCAAGTTTACCGCCAACGCCATGCTCAGCCGCGCGATAGCCGGGATAAGGGGCGAAACGCTCATCATCAACATGCCGGGAAGCCCGAGGGCGGCGCGGGAATGTTTTGACATCATACGCCCTGCGCTTCCGCACGCCATGGAGATACTGACGGGGCGCGGCGGCGAATGCGCCAGATGAGCATTTGAGTATGTCTGATCAGGATATCGGCAGGAATAAATCGTCCAGCATGATTTCCGCTGCCGCGCTGCGGAATGCGTATGCGCTTGCGATGACGCCGGAAATGCCGAGTCTTTGCTTTTATGTACTATAACTCGCTGGAATGCGGTATTTTATATCAATTCCAGCGAGCAATAATCAAATCAGACGAAACGCATCGGCTGTCAAGCTTTGCCGAACCCGCAGTTCGGGTAGGAACAGGTTTCGCAATTGAGGCACAGTCCGCCGTGAGCCAATTTTTTAAAGTCTTTCCGCTCAAGGGTTTCACCCGCCAGGATTCTCGGCACGATCAGTTCGAATATGCTGATGTTGTTGTACATGACGCATCCGGGCAGGCCCACGACGGGGGTCTTACCGATGTACGCGAATAAGAACATGGATCCCGGAAGCACCGGCGCGCCGTAAGTCACGATCCGCCCGCCCGCCTTTCTGATTCCAGCGGGCGTCCTGTCGTCGGGATCCACTGACATCCCGCCTGTGACGCCGACCATGTCGGCCCCCATGTCCAAAAGTTTTCTGATGCAGCCGGCGATCATCTCTTCGTCATCGTCCGCGAAAAGCTGCTCGATCACGACGCTGCCGAGCTTGCTGAATTTTTCTCTTAAGACAGGCCCGAAAGCGTCTTTTATCCTTCCCGAATAGACTTCGCTCCCTGTCGTGACAACTCCGATTTTCAGGTTTTGGAGCTTTTTGATTTCTATTAGAGGCCCTTTTTCGCAGACCTTTTCGGCGCCGGCGACGACGGCCTCGCTCACGAAGAGCGGAATCACCCGTGTGCCCGCCAGTTTGTCGCCTTTTTTGACCAGCCTGTTCTCGTGCATGGACGCGAACATGACTTCATCCTGATCTATCAGGGCCGCAAGCATGTCGGTATTGATCTTCAAAAGTCCGTCATATTCAGCGAAAAGTTCGACTTTGCCCTCTTTGGCGACCGTAAGGCCTATGCCGTTTCCCGCTGCGGCTCTCGCTATCCGCATGGCGGCGTCGTCTTCATGGACGTCAGAGTCTGATTTTTCCACCACAAACAGATGCTTCTTGCCCATGTCGAGCAGCGTTTCAATATCGCTTTCCTTTATGACATAGCCTTTTTTAAACCTCGCCCCTTTGAATTCCCCCGGGATGATCTGCGTCAGGTCGTGAGCAAGGACCATTCCGGCGGCGTCCTTGATTTCTACTTCTTTCATCTAAAACCCCCCTGTTTTGCTGTTGATTTATTTATTTTATATATAATGACAGTAAAAAACTGTTGTTTTACCAACATTTTGTGTATAATATCAGCTATGGACGCCATAAAACACGGGGAGTATTTCCCTATCATGAAAAAAAAGCTTTTCGCTGGATTTGACGACGGCGAGTTGGAAGATATTTTAACGCGCTTGGGCTGTGAAATCAGGGAGCTTAAAAAAAAGGCGTATGTTTTCAGAGAAAACGATATCGTCCGCAAGATGGGGATATTGCTGAAAGGGGAGCTCCTGATCACAAAGGTATATCCCGACGGCTGCGAAAGCGTATTCGACGCGCTATTTCCGTCAAACGTATTCGGGCTCGATGTCGCCGTCACCCATAAAAAAATAAGCGCCTTTTCAATCTTAGCCTCAAAGCCGTCAGTCATAGCAAGCATACCCTTCGAGTACGACGGGTTCCTGCTCGCGCTCCCGGCCCGCCTGAGGACTGTCATGAGCGCAAACATAATCAGGTATATCTCCGACGAGAATATCAGAAAACAGAGGCAGATCGAGATCATATCGCAAAAAGGCCTTCGGGATAGGATATGGGCGTATCTTGGGATAATGAGGGACAAGGCCGGGGACAGGTTCGCCATCCCGTACTCCAGGGAGCAGCTTGCGAATTATCTTTGCGTGAACAGAAGCGCCCTGTCGCACGAACTCGCGCTCATGCGCGGCGAAGGGCTTATCGATTACCGCATGAATCAGTTTTCCATGTTGAAATCAAACATCAGGTCATAGAAGCAGTCGGCGTTGTACATCAGGATTACTAAGTCGGGTTTGTATTTTTCCGCGTACTCGGCGACGTTTCCCTTGAAAAGCCGGACGTCGATGGCCCTGACCTCGTGGAGCCCGAGCGAAAGGAACGAATATACCGGCACCCCGAAGGAGTCCTTTATGATCAGGATCTTCCCTTTGCTCACAAGATTGTTTTCAAATACGAGCTCGGCGTTGTCACCGTGGTAGACGGCATAGCGGTTCGTGTCAAGCGGCGCGTTTTCATCGAGCAGCTCCTTTTTCAGCACGGCGTCTTCAAAAGAGCCCTTGTATAAAGTATTTCCGTCCTCCAAAAGGGAAAGACTCGTGTCAAACTTCGGGGTTATCAGGGTGAAATCGTCCACGCCCCCGTAAATCCGCCCGACGCGCCTGCCCATTGCGCCTATGAAAAACTTCTCATAGGTCTTCCTGTCGTAGTTGCTGATATCGTATAAGCTTTCGTCGATATCGAATCCGTAATCGGAGTTCAGCTTTTTAACGATCTGCCCTGTCGCGAAAAACGCCGCGTCGATGGTCCAATGGTGGTCGGTGTTGAAGAAAAGTTCGTTTTGAGTCATCCCGCTGTTGAATATGAGCGGGCGCAGGTCGAAGCAGTCGATATTGGCCGACGTGAGCTCAGCGATGAATTTATCGGCGTTGGCGTTTGAATAGTCCGTAACCGTGGGCGGAAGCTGCGAATGGGCGTCAGGCAGCTTGAATGGCGCCTGGACATAGAGAAATGGGATGTTCGCGAACAAAAGCGAATTGACGAGGTCATACATGCTGCCGAGGTACTTCTCGGTATAAGCCTCCCCTGCGGCGTAAGCGATCTGGCCGTATGGCGTCTTGTAAAGCGCGCCGTAGTTGGGGTCGAGGACGATCTTCTTGTCCATTGCAAGCTGCGCGAGGCCGTAGAGCTCAAGGAAATCAGTCCTGCCGGGGGTTCCGGCGTCTATCGCTGACTCAAGGGCGCTTATGGCGCGGCGCGCCGTGGCTTCATAAGTGGGGTTTTGGATTGCGTTCGCCCGGTATTTATCGCGAAAATCCACGCCTATCGCGACGGGATGGGCGAGAATTCCCGCGAGCATCGCGAATATGATGAGTAAGAAGACCAACGCGGTGGCTTTTTCTTTTGAATTTATCTTTAAACCCCTAAACATCCTGCAGCTCCATTAAAAGTTAAAATATATGAAAGGGTTGTAAGTCCCCTTTACGAGATATGACAACGTAAGCAAGAATAACGCCGAAAAAGCGACCGCGTACAGGGCGCCGGTCGCAGTCCTGAGCAGGCCGTGCTTCGCCGCCTTTGCTGAAACAGCCTTCGCGGCGGGCGTTATGAATATGATTCCGAATAAAAAGTAATAGAAATATTCTTTAACATAAACGACGGTATTGGCGTCTATGAGAGGTTTTCCCGCAAGGCCGGCCATGACGCCCAGATACTCGACGGCGCCGCCGATTGTGCCGGACCGGAACAGCACCCAGCCCGCGATCACTATGAGCATGAGGTATGCGTGTTTCAAAACGCCGGGAAACGAGCGGCTTTCAAAGCGGGTCAGTTTTTCAATCGTTATGAAGACGAAGTAAAGCAGGCCCCAGCATATGAAGGTCCAGTTCGCGCCGTGCCATATCCCGGTAAGGAGCCATACTACGAACAGATTCAGGACAAGGCGTCTTGTCCTCACCCTGCTGCCGCCGAGGGGGATATAGACATAATCGCGGAACCAGCTTCCGAGGGAGATATGCCATCTGCGCCAGAATTCCGAAGCTGACCCTGAAATATAAGGGTAATTGAAATTTTCGGGGAGCTTGAAACCGAACATTTTCCCGAGGCCGATGGCCATGTCGGAGTACCCGGAAAAGTCATAGTATATCTGCAACGTATACGCTATGGCGCCGATCCACGCGAAAGTGACCGACGTATCCCCGCCCTGCGACATCGCAAAGCCCCTGTCGGCGACAACGGCGAAGGAATTGGCGAGCAGCACTTTTTTCGCGAGCCCGACGATGAAGCGGCAGGCGCCCTCTGAAAAATCATCAAAGGTTTCCTCCCTGTCCATGATCTGATCCGCTATCGTATCATAGCGGATGATGGGCCCCGCCACGAGGGCCGGGAAAAAGGCGATGAAGAGGCCGCAGTTCAAAAGGTTCTTCTGAGCGGCTTTTTTGCCACGGTATATATCGACGACATAGGAAATAGCCTGAAAAGTGAAGAATGAAATGCCTATCGGCAGCAGGATCTTCGGCACGGTCAGGCTGCTTTTGAACAGCAGGTTGATATTCCCTATAGTAAACATGAGGTATTTGAAGATGAACATGATCGATAGATTGAAGATCAGCATCAAAACGATGAAGAGCTTCGACCGGCCGCGATCATCATGATACTTATACACAAGCAGCCCGAAGGCCCAGTTGCAGGTGAAGGATAATATCAGCACGAAGACGAAGAGCGGCTCGCCCCAGGCGTAAAACGCGAGGCTTGAAAAAAGCAGGAAATAATTCTGCGCCTGCCTTTTTCCCCTGAGCATTGTGTAATAAATCAGCAGGACGGCGGGTAAAAACCCGCATACGAACGCTACAGTTGAAAACAGCATGGTTTCTCCAAAAATAAAACCGGCGTAAGGCAATTATTGAGTTTTCGCGCCGGGCATTTATGATTATTACATATTTTCAAACAAAAATCAACCCTTTTCGCTTATTTGACATGAAGGCGGCACCTCCCTTGCCGCCGATAGGTTCAGACGGTTTTATTGACTTACGCGGCTTTTTATAATAGTATGATCACAGGAAACGCGGCATTCGCAGAAGAAGGATTGAGCATGAGTGAATTGAGCGAAAGAATTTATAGCGCATTCGGCGCGGACGCGGGATTTGACTATTCGCGTACTGATGATTTGAAGCGGTCTTTTTTAAATTTGCGGCCTTTAGGGGAAGATGACATTTTCGGCTTAAACAGTTATGATTCGGCATTTGAGGTCAGGTTTGTATACAATTCAAATTCCATTGAAGGCAGCACCCTGACGCAAGGGGAAACCGCCTTAGTCCTCGAGGGCGAATTTGTCCCTGACAGGCCAGGGCGCGATTATTTCGCCGCGCGTGGCACTGCTGACGGAATGGCGTATTACAGGAGGATGTTAGTCCAAAACATCGGCTTGTCTGAAGACTTTATTAAGGACATGCATGAACGCACCGCCCTTGATTGTCAGCCGTCGGCGCGAGGCGTCTACAGGCGCCACCCTGTCTACATTCGCGGTAGCGACACGGTCCCGGCAAATTGGCGAGAGGTTCCATTGCTGATGAAAGACCTGGTGCTCGCCTATTCGCGGTCGTCATTGCATGAAATATACAAGGCAACCGCGTTTCATTTATTCTTCGAGGCGATACATCCCTTTGGCGACGGGAACGGCAGAACAGGGCGGCTGATCATGAATTACATGCTGGAGAAAAACGATTACCCGCCAATCTGCATAAAGTTTGACGCCAAAGCGGAATATTTCAAGGCTCTTGAGGATTGGCAAGTGAGGGGCGAATCCGGTTTATTCATAGCTCTGGTCAATAAAAGCGTTGAAACCGAGCTGGATCAGCGCATGCTGTGCGTCAAGGAAACGCGAGGAATGGATGTGTGAAATGCAAAACGTCAATCATAACGGCAAATGGATAGAAGCCCGCCTGAATGAGCTCGCGGAAAAAACGACGACGGCGGAGGGGATATGGAGGGCTGTTTACACGAAAGAGGACCGCGTCGCGAAAGGCCTTGTAGGCGCGTGGATGGAAGAGGCCGGCCTGTCAGTACGGGAAGACGCCGTGGGGAATCTTTTCGGTCGGCTCCCCGGTGAAACCGGCGATACTGTTTTGGTGGGCTCACACCTTGATACCGTCAGGAACGGCGGGAAATACGACGGCGCGGCTGGAATCATCACGGCGATCGCCGCTGTGTCAAACCTGAAAAAGCTCATTGGCGAAAGACCGCGCAAAACCGTTGAAGTGGTCGCGCTGATGGAGGAGGAAGGCAGCCGCTATGGAAGCTCCTACCTCGGAAGCAAAGCCATCATGGGAAAACTCGAAGAAAAAGATCTTGAAGAAAAGGACGCGAACGGGGTATCGATAGCCGACGCGATGAGGCAGGCGGGCTATACGCCAGAAAAATTCAAAGCGGCTGAGCGAAAAGACATCTCGGCGTATGTTGAGCTTCATATTGAACAAGGGCCGGTTCTTGACGAAGCGAAAATTTCCATAGGGATCGTTGAAAGCATAGTCGGCATTTTATCCTATGCCATAACCGTGAAGGGAAAGCAAAATCACGCCGGGACGACGCCGATGGCGTTGCGCCTCGATCCGGTCGTAAAAACCGCCGAATTCATCTCCGCCGCCACGATGCACGCCAAAACCGTCTCTGAAACGGCGACCCTGACAGTCGGCGATATAAAAGCATATCCCGGAATGTCGAATGTCGTCGCGGGGGAAGTCAGATTTTTACTCGACATGCGCGACGGAAACAAAGACCGGCTGCTCAAACTCGACGATTATGTGAACAAGCTCTTTGAAAACATGAAAAAAGACGGGTTTGACGTCACCGCAGAAAAGCAATGCCGGGAAATGCCGGTGAAGCTCGACGAAGAAATAGCCGCGATCACGGAGAAAGCAGCCGGATGCAGAGGGGCGAAGGCGATCCGCATGAACAGCGGCGCGGGCCATGACGCTCAGATATTCGCGGAAAAACTGCCTGTGGGAATGGTATTCATCCCGAGCGTGGGCGGAATCAGCCATTCCCCCCTTGAATACACATCGCCGGAGGCTTTGGGCGAAGGTCTCGGCGTCTTGGAAGAAATCATAAAAAAGCTTGCAAATTAAAAAGAAAATCAAGGAGAAAGACATGTTATACGTTGGCTGCCATTTGAGCGCGTCAAAGGGATATTTCAATATGGGTATGACAGCCCTTGATATCGGCGCGAACACCTTTCAATTTTTCACTCGCAACCCGCGCGGCGGCAAGGCGAAAGATATCGACCCTGAAGATATGAAAAAGTATCTTGAGCTTGCGAAGGAAAACGATATCGGAAAGATAGTCGCGCACGCGCCCTATACCGTAAATCCATGCTCGGTCGATCCGAAAACAAGGGAGTTTGCGCGCATGATAATAAAAGACGATATAGAAAGGATGGAGTATTTACCGGGAAACTATTACAATTTCCATCCGGGCAGTCATTCCGGGCAGGGTACCGATGCGGGAATAGATATGATTTCAGACATGCTCAACGAGATACTCCGGAGGAATCAGCAGACCATAGTGCTGCTTGAAACCATGGCGGGAAAGGGGAGCGAGATCGGAAGCCGCTTTGAGGAGCTGAGGGCGATAATGGACAAAGTGAACCTCAAAGACAGGATGGGCGTCTGCCTCGACACGTGCCATGTAAACGACGCGGGATACGACATAGTAAACAGGCTGGACGAAGTGCTCGGAGAATTCGACAGCGTCATCGGCCTTGACAAGCTATATGCGATTCACGTCAACGACAGCAAAAATCCCTTTGACTCCCATAAGGACAGGCATGAAAAACTGGGCGCCGGGCATATCGGCGCTGATGCGATAATAAGGATAATAAACCACCCGAAACTTCAGGAAAGGCCGTTCATCCTTGAAACGCCAAACGAGCTTGACGGATATCAAAGGGAGATAGAAATATTGAAAAACGGCTATGCCCTATAACCTCTCATTCAGCTTTAAGTGTGAAATAAGTTCTTGAAGCATGGCGGACTGGCCGCTCATTTCTTCCGCCGCCGCCGCGCTTTCTTCCGCCGTCGCGCTGTTTAAGTGGATGACTTGAGCCACTTGGTCGATTCCTGTCGTGATCTGCGCCATGGCGTTGCTCTGGCTGGCTGAAATGGAATGCACGCTCGCGATCTTTTCCGCGTTTTTCTGCCCCAGGTCAGCGGCAGCCCGCAGGCTGTCATTTACAAGCTCGACTATATGGCTTCCCGCCTCAACGCTTTGGGAGCTGCTTTCGAGCAGCGAAGCCGTTTCTTTTGCCGCTTCCGCCGACTTCGAGGCCAAATTTCGCACTTCATCGGCTACGACGGCGAAGCCTTTGCCGTGCTGCCCCGCCCGGGCCGCTTCCACAGCCGCGTTCAAAGCGAGAATATTGGTCTGGAAGGCTATGTCGTCTATGACTTTCGTGGTCTTCAGTATGTCTTTTGACTTGTCATCGATAGCTTTCATTGCAGTCAGCATTTGATTCATCTGTTCCGTGCAGACGCCCATCAGCCGCCCTGATTCCTGAACTTCTTCCAAAGCGGCGGCCGCGGTCGTGACATTATCCTGCGCCATTCCGTTTATTTGCGTGATCGATGAGGACAACTGTTCCACTGCGGACGCCTGCTCCGTTGAGCCCTGCGCCAGCGATTGCGCGCCGTCGGCTATCTGTTTGGAACTGGAGGCGACCTGATAGGCGCTTTGGCTTATGTTGACGAACATCTTGTTCAGCGAATCGAGCATATCGAAGATGGCGCGCCCGATCCGGTCGTTTTCGCCGCGGGCGCTTACTTCTACCGTCAAGTCGCCGTCCGCTACTTTCTCAAGCCACTCAGCCTGCTGCTGGTTGAAGGCTTCCATGCCTCGGAAAGAATCTGCGAGCCGGGCGATTTCACCCACATAATCATCGCCGAGCGGCACGTTGATCTGACCGCTCGCAAGAAGATTGCCGGCATCCGTCACGGCCTTGACGGGGCGTATGATCAATCTTCTGAGCGTAAAGTATATGAGCAGGATGGCGAGGATCAGGACTGCCGCGAAGACTATGGCGGATATCAGGATCTGATGGTTGATAGGCTGATTGACAATGCTTACCGGAATCGCGGTATAAAGAACCCACCCCGTCGACGGGATGACGCTTGCGGTATAATAGCGCGTTACGCCGTCTTCGCTTTTAAGCTTTATGGACTGCCCGCCCAAGATGTCGCTGTTTCTGAGGTCCGCGAGTTGCCCGCCGGCGATTTCTGAAATATTTTTGAATACCGTATCGCCGTTTTGGTCGACAGACGGGTTATAGTCGCTGTTCGGGTGCACCATGATATTGCCCTGCCCGTCGGTCAGAAACGCATAGCTGTCCTGACCCACGTTTACGGTATTCACAACATCGTTTAAGATATTCGTGAAAATATCTATCGCCACGACCCCCGCCATGGCGCCGTTATGGGTGAAAACTTTTGAAAGGGTCAGGCACAGGTTGCCGGTCTCGGCGTCCTTGTACAATTCGGTGATGTAGGCGCTTCCCGGTGAAGCCACCGCGCCTTTGTACCAATCGCGTTCATTCGCTTTCCATACGCTGTAGTCGGGCTCCCATTGGTCGTTGAAGACGCCAAGGCCGCTCGGATAGCCTACGTAGACGGCGAAATAGTCAGAATTGCCTTCGGTGTGCTTGACTAAGGCGGGCAGAAACGCTTCCGGGCTTATATCAGTCATGCTGGAAAAATCAGCCGTGATCGCGTCGATATAGCCGATTTGCCTGACAGTCCATGAGTCTAAATTTTCAGCGCTAAGCGCGGTGGTTTCCTTGATTCGTCCCAGAGACTGTTCGCTTAGCGCCGCCCCTGCCAAGGCGGTCCCGATGACGGCGATGAGTCCCATTCCGACTATCGTTATTACCAGTACGATTATTAAAAGGCGAAAACTGACACTTTTCATAAGCTACCTCCATCGATAAATTTAAAACTATTATACATTTCATGTCCGATTTAATCAACTTTTTTTAAACGCCGCCGCTCCTGAATGACATATAGCATCGTAATGTAGTAATTGCGTTCACGCGTCGACGCCGAGGCTTTGATTTTTACCCTGCAATTCTCTTCCGTCATGAGAAAATCACCGTTTATAAGTCCGATTTCAATGTTCTTTTTCAATTCGGATATTATTTGCGGGCCGCTTGCCTCGCCGGAAATTTTTTCGAGCGCTTTTTCGCTGGAGTTTTCATACTCAGGGAAAGAGAACGCTGAAGTATCAGAATTAAAAGACATGTCATAGGCGCTGATCTTGTCAACGCCTTCAGGAGACATGTTCAAAAATTCCTTGTACTCATTTGAATCCAAAAGATACAGGTAATAAAGCTTTGAGGAGTATCCGGCGGCCTTGCGCCGCAGTATCCTGCCGAGCCGCTGGATGCGCTGCCTGTCTGTCTGGGTGGAGGAAACCACTATGCCGACGTCGGTTTCGGGGACGTTCAAGCCCTCGTCGAGGGCGCGGCAGCTCACCAGGATGCGGATTTCAGAATTCTGATATCTGTACAGGACGTTTTTCTTTTCCGGGCCGCTCATCATGCTGTGATATTTTCCGACCTGCCCCGGATATAATTCGCACAGGTCGCCGTATATGTTATCGGCCATTTCGATTCTTTCGCCGAAGATTATGATCTTTGTGTCATTCCGAAGGCTTTTGACGAGTTCGCGCGTGCACGCCCTTCTCGCCGAGGCGAAATGCACGAGCTCCGTCCTTTTGCGAACAAGGCCGAGGAACGCTTCGGCGGTATCGGACGCTTCAGGATCTCCCGCCCCCGCCAGGCGCCTTGCCTCCGCGAAGAAAAGCTCCGCCGGCAATTCCGCTATGCCGGGGATAAGATTCGTCATTTTCAAGTAAAGTTTTGCGATTTTATCGGAATAATCGTCGTAATCGAGCTTTTCCTCAACTGAAAAATCAAGCTTGACGTTAAAAACGGCGAAATCGCAGATGATATCCGATTCAAGGGCGTCGGAGATGTTGTACTTATATATTTCACGGCCTAAAACGGAAGTCAGGGTTTCGTCGCATAGCGGCGTCCCGGGGGTGGCGGAAAGGCCCAGGGAATAGTAATTATGCGGCGTGCCCGCGATCAGCGGAAAGAAATCAAAGATCTTGAAATTTTCCTTGCTGCCGTAATGGTGGCATTCGTCGGCGATCAGGAAGACAGAAAACCCTTGGCTGTAATCAAGCAATATTTGGCGGGCGAGGAAATATCTGGCGGAATTGATGATATAGATAATGAATTTCCTGTCCGGGA
>Ga0123354_10005077_pt1 | contig 18992 bp, 14 predicted proteins | sample TergutLab28metaG_2_FD_97872 | JGI IMG/M metagenome (GOLD analysis project Ga0123354, IMG submission 97872) | Labiotermes labralis P4 segment gut microbial communities from Petit-Saut dam, French Guiana - Lab288 P4 | ecosystem: Host-associated > Arthropoda: Insects > Digestive system > Gut ...
AAAAAATTCACGCATGCGCACTAAGGTTCAAGGTCGGCTCATGCAAGCGCGCTAGATTATAATCCATCAGGTGTTCGCATAAAAAAATACGGTCGGATACTTTTCTAACAGACCTCGTATAACATGCTACAAGATTCCACATCAAGATTATGCCTCATGAAGAGTTAACTCGATAGTGAAGAAGCTCCCAACAGGCGACAGACTACCCTCAAATGAACGGCACACCAGCCCCACATAATCTCCACTGAAAACCCCTTTTGACAAACGACACAGATGAAACATCAGTTTATATTATATGCTAACTAACACTACAGCTATTGCAAACAGATCACAACTTGTAAACCTCTAAACAAATGGTAAAGGTAAAGCTTTCCCACAACAAGTCACGAAGACTTGGACAGGGGATGGAATATTAAGCTTGCATCCTTACTTTGACATACAGCACAGCTGAATATTCACAAATTCATGTACACATGAACAAATTTATTTTGTAAATTGCTGCATGCCTGAAATTGAAAGGGCCCCATCCCATTCGAAAAACTCTGGCCATGAAAAAGTACTGTCGGCACTTAAGAACAGTGGAAAAAATGTAGTAACTGTAACTGTGCTACCGCATCAAAAATACGGCCGCACAGTGTAGGTTTTTTAATATTACCAGCACTGTTACAACCATTCAATTCAACCATTTTAACTATCACAGCAACTGTGTTCATTAGAGCTACGTTTTTATGTTTTGATAGGAGCCAGCCCATTGTGTATTGCAATAATAATTTACTCCAGTCAATAACACAACAATATATATATATAATATACTTACTTACTTACTCCATGGTGCAGAGTCCTTCTTGAGAAGCTAATTGGTTTGCAGCTAGTCAAGAAATTCCCCGCATTTCACGGAACCCGAAGGTTCATTACCGCATTCACAAGTGTCCGCCACCTGTCTCTATCCTGGGCCAGCCCAATCCAGTCCATATACCCACATCCCACCTCCTGGATATATATATATATTGTTGTGTTAATGACTCGAATAAATTATTATATTATGTTTTTATGTCCTGTACATATGTTTAGTGCAATGAGCAGTTAGCTACCATACTTATGGGAAGTGAGGGATGGGATGGGGAAGGCTGCCAGTACAGCCTGCATTAAAATAATTATGCGGTCTGAATTATTGTTGTCAGGAAACAACAAAAAGCAAGGAGCAGAAGCACTGTAGACCACTATGTCATTAGAACTTTTAATCTTTCAACCAAAGTAGTAACCCTGCAATTAGAATCCAGACCCGCTGCATGATGCTAACGCACATTTACGGCTAAGTCAGCACTGATGTAAGAGATCAGCACAGAAAAGACTTGTACCAGAGACGAATGGAAGTTGTATCTTTCACATCAGAAATAACGAATATTTCTGAGTATATCATTTACTTACTAACCAGACGAGAAGAAATACTACTATAATTTCCTAATCTACCAGAAAAGAAGGGAGTATGCAGTAGCGCAGTTGGTTGAGGCACTGCGCTACAAGTTGGAAGGACGCGGGTTCGAATCCCGATGGTGTCACTGGAATTTTTCATTGACATAATCCTTCCAGCTGCACTATGGCCCTGGGGTTGACTCAACCTCTAACAGAAATGAGTACCAGGAATATTTCCTGGGGAGTAAAGGCGGCCGGTGCGTAAGGCTGTCAACCTTACCACCTTCATGTGCCGATTCTCTTGAAATCTGGGAGCCTCAACCTCCTGGAACCCCCAGGGCCTGCCCAGGCCTGTAATGGGATTGCTTTACCTTTACCAGAAAAGAAGGCAGCAGTAGAACTATAATCTACCCACCACAGAGAGCAGCATGTCATCTTAATAAACTCATTTCACAACAGTACCTTTTCAACCGCTTCCAAGTCAGACCTCAGTTGCGCCTGTAAAGATTTTAATGTCGGAAGTGATAACGTTTTCAATTCTGATACTCTTCTTAGACCATGCAGGTAAGGACTACCTTGTAGCAAATCTACTTCTTTCTGAAGAGCTTTTGCTTGAGACAATGCCTGAAAAACAATTATTATAATATAAACAATGTAGAAAATGGAGTATTATGTGAATGATAAGTGTTGATACAAACAGGGACAAACTTCCAGGTTATTTACCTGCACCGTTCACAAGCAGCAAAGTACCTTGGGCTCTGCACCGCAGTCTCTAAGATAACTGCAGTAAACATAATGAGCAGAAAGTATGCACGAATATAAACAAAGAGACAAATGGAAAGACATTTAAAACTTGATGCTGGATTCTAAAGGAACTTTACCAGCACTAACCTCCCCCCGTCAGCTATAAGCTTTTTGTTATAAAAGCGAGAAGAGGTGAAGATGCCAACAGCAACAGTAAAACACACCTGAGTCTTCATCCCACTGCCTGATATCTTTGTCTGATTGTAACCAGATTAGGATTTGCATAATAGGTTTCCACCGAAGTCCCCCCCCATTCACAAATTTCACTGAAATCTGCCCAGTGGGAACTGTGCTGATACACGCAGATGGATAGATGGACTGACAGTCTGATACCATTTCACTTGAAGAGAGTGCTTGTATGATGATTTAATGAAGCCAGCAACAACAAAATATACTTAAATCATCACAGGAAATGCCCAATATATTAGCCTGATTTTAACCAAATCTACATCTTGCCACATTTTCACAAAAAGTCTCCAGTACCAGATCACATAACTCCATCCAGTGTCAGGAGCACCAATACATGCTGACAGATGGGCAGATATGACAAAGCTAATAGGAGCCGTTCGCAATGAAGCAAATGTACGTAGAAATCATGTTCACACAAACTCTCCAAGAAATAATATTCATTCATTCCACTAGTGTGTGCAGAATGTGACAATTCCTTGCCATTCTCAGGAGCTTATTCCATTCCTCTCTGTTATGTAATTTTTCCTGCCACCCTTCTCCACCAACTATTTTTCCATCGTCTCTCACCTCATCTTGCCATCTACTTCTTGGTCTACCTCTCAATCTTGTCATACCCACATTCATATATAATACCCTTTTGGGAATTCCATTTCCTTCCACTCTCTGTACATGCACAAACCAACATAATCTATTTAACCTCTCTCTCTCTATTGCAGGTTGTTTTAACACTTGCATAAATTTCTTTGTTAGTTAATATTCTCCAATTTTCTTTTTTATTGTCATATACTGGACCTAAAATTCTTCTATACACTTTCCTTTCAGAAATGTTCAAATGCTTTCTCTCTCTCTTTGTTAGTGTCCCAGTTTCTGATGCATATGTTAACATTTTGCCTACTGTTGTGCTCCTTGGTCTTAATTTTAGTTTCTTTGATATGTTTTTGCTTTTAAAAATTTTTGTAGCATAAAATAATATACTGAACTTTAATAAAAACAAGCTGTAACACAGCCTCTAATTGCTAATTAGCAGTATTTCAAAATAATGCATTAAAAAGTACACAAAATCTCACGTTTAAAGTTGGGAAACGTCTCGTACTTTGATAAAGAACATGACGCTATTCACCTTCAATTTCAAGGTACCTATGTCTATAGAAAATGTACATTAAACTGTGGAAGCAAAAGAAACAGACAATGCTCAGCAACTGCATATGCTAATTCAAAGGAAGGGTGGTTCATGTTCATTAGGTAATCAAAGTATGTTATTCCAAACTCAATGATTTTCACAAAGTTTAGCAACATGGAGAAAGTATTAGCTAAGTGCCAGTAGCACATACCTCATCTCGCTGCTGTTCTGCTATACTTGCTTTCCTGTTGGATTCTTCAGCTTCTCGTTGCCATGCCTCGCACGCTGACCTAGCTTGATTTATCCTCTCATCCCAAGATGCAAATTTTGATCTGCTAGACACTAATTCTTCACACAATCTCTGCATGTGTAACTAAAAGAAAAGAGGCAATATGATTACAAACAGAACTGATCCACCATTGTGCAATAAAATACAAATAAACCCCAACATATTATCCCCCAGTTCAAAAGTTTAATGCTACCATTATGCAACGTTTCAAATATTATTACGTCTTTACTTGCATGGCCACAAGGTACTACTATAGCAAATTGTATGTGGTGCTTTACCAAGTGGGAACAAGGGCCCAACCACACTCTAAACAACCCCGCAATATCTGCTGCATCATTACTGTAGCTACAATGCAGGCCTCTATGTTGATGGTGCTGCACACTTACTGAGATCAGCTCTAGTTTCCTTAGGTGTTTTTTATGCCACCATCCAATTTCTCTCTCTCTGTCTTGTGCATAGATGCATGCACGCCCACATGCCCACACACATATACAGTGCCAAATGGGCAGCAAAATTGTAACACTGACACTGTTCTTCACTGTCATACGTATTTTGATAATAGATTGTCTCTTATACCTGTGCGCACGCACATACACACACACATATCTATGTGCATGGGCAATGCATGAGACAAGGGGTTGAGTTGTGTGGTTAAGGCAGGTCACACTGTGCAGAATGGTACAAAAGTACTGATGTTTCTTTCAATCATGCTACCTCCACCAAAAAGGCAGATGCAGGCAGGATTATCCTCTGCAACACTGGTCTTCTACCAGACTAGAGTGTCACTCCACTGTAGCGACACAGAGGGAAGGCACAATATTTGAATTTTGTACATTCCATGCCTGTGCAGTACAAAATATTTATACAATATAACAAACCAACAAATGTATCGAGATCATACTGCAGGATGAATTCACAGTGTGAGGACTGATAACAGTACCTTCGAGAAGGTGGAAGAGTTTAAATATTCGGGAACAACTTTAACTAAAAAAAATTCTATCGCGGAAGAAATTAAGGGCAGACTGAAGAAAGGAAATGCTTGCTATCATTTGGTGCACAATCTTTTGTCTTCCAAGTTGCTATCCAAAAATTTAAAGATCAAGAAATATAGCAATAATTTTGCCTATTGTTTTATATGGGTGTGAAACTTGGTTACTGACATTGAGGGAGGAAAGGAAGCTGAGGGTGTTTAAGAACATGGTGTTGAGGAGAATATTAGGACCTAGGAGGGACGAGGTAACGGGGGAATGAAGGAGACTGCATAACGAGGAGCTAAATGATTTGTACTCCTCACCCAATATTGTGTGGGTAATAAAATCAAGAAGGATGAGATGGGCTGGGCATGTGGCACGTATGGGTGAGGAGAGGGGGTGTATAGGGTCTCGGTGGGGAAACCGGAGGGAAAGAGACCACTGGGGAGACCTAGGCGTGGATAATATTAGGATGGATCTCCAGGAGGTGGGATGTGGGTATATGGACTGGATTGGCCTGGCCCAGGATAGAGACAGGTGGTGGACGCTTGTGAGTTCCGTGAAATGCGGGGAATTTCTTGACTAGCTGCAAACCAGTTAGCTTCTCAAGGACTCTGCACCATGGAGTAAGTAAGTAAATAAGTAACAAAACCAACAAATGTTTTGTCATATACTGCTATTCACTGACATGTTTCAGTCACTTCTGTGACCACCATTAGTGTGTCATACAACAGTACAAACAATGGCACAAAATGTGTAATTAAAACCACCCTACATTACAGTCAATATCTCAAGCACTCGTTGTGGTTATAATGTATCAAGTTATATTATTGTTCCAACACACAAAATGGTTTTAATTACACATTTTGTGCAAGTGTTAAAAAACCTACTAAAACAGAGACAATAAGGTTAAATAGATTACGTTGGTTTGGACGTATACAGAGAATGGAAGAGCACAGAATTCCCAAAAGTGTATTTTATATGAATTTGGGAACAACAAGATTGAGAGGAAGACCATGAAATAGATGGGAAGATGAGGTGAGAGAGGATGGAAGAATAGTTGGTGGAGAAGGGTGGCAGGAAAAATTACATAACAGAGAGGAATTGAAGAAGCTCCTGAGAACAGCAAAGAATCATCGCATTCTGCACATGCCAATGGAATGAATGAATTTTGTGTAACTGTTTGTATATTCTTTGCATTCTTGTATGGCACTCTGATGAAGGTCACAGGAGCAACGAAACCAAGTCAGTGAACAGCAACATATGACAAAACATAACATACTGATGTGCATTTGTTGTGTGTTACACAGTATAAAAGTAGGATGAATAATTTTGTCTATGATCAATGCCACGACACACACAAGGTTGAAAGTGTACAAAACCTACGAAAGGAATGGTGCAGAAATAAAACGCTGGATCTAGTCATATATTTCAAGGATGTGTACATGAATGCCGTTAATTTCAAATTTCAAATTGATTAGTGGAGATTGAGACAGATGAAGAGTTTAACTTTTAGCAATTTTTTTAAAAATATGAGTGAAAAAAACATGTTTGTTTTTACTACAAATTATTTTAAATAGTCTAAAGACATCACAGCTGTCACAGGACAGCACAAATAGTCTGAGACATCACAGCTGTCACAGGACAGCACAAATAGTCTGAGACATCACAACTGTCACAGGACAGCACAAATAGTCTAAGATGTCACAGCTGTCAGAGGACAGCACAAATAGTCTGAGACATCACAGCTGTCACAGGACAGCACAAATAGACTAAGACATCACAGCTGTCACAGGACAGCACAAATAGTCTAAGACATCACAGCAGTCACAGGACAGCACAAATAGTCTGAGACATCACAGCTGTCACAGGACAGCACAAATAGTCTTAGACATCACAGCTGTCACAGGGCAGCACAAATATTCTAAAACATCACAGCTGTCACAGGACAGCACAAATCTTTCAGAAGTCCTCAGCTGAACCCAGCTGAACACTGGCTTCATGAAATCGATATACTACAAGCGAGCATTATGAAACCAGCACCAAATAAGCAACTTTATTACCAACTAACCGCACTAATACGATTTACAGAAGTACTCCTACATGTTTTGGCTACAGGCTATAGTGACTTGGTGATCTACAAGTACTTCTGTAAATCAAATCTTGGTGCAATTAGTTGGTAATAAACTCATTTATCTGGCAATAGCACAGAAGATAAACAATACCAGCTCCTTGATGTTTTCCAAGTCCCCATCATGCCCTCTGGTAGCAACAAATCAAAACACCAGACCCATCTAAGAACCCTGCGCTATTGCCTCTCAAAACTGCTAAGTTTACTCGGGTTTGCAATCAGGTATGACGCCACACAGTAAAATTGCTGTTTAACTGAGAGTGTATAGGCCGCTTAACACACACATAAAACAAAGTTCTGCTTCCGGCTCTGCTGACCTGTGCAGGTTCTTGACATTAATTTTTCACCTGCTATAAAGTCTAATGTGAAGAGAACAAGAACAAAGACCCACCCCCCAAATGCTCAAGCAGTATATCCAAATTTGTATTCAACAACCCAAAGTAACATTTTAAAAAAAATAAGGGAAGTGAAAATTAAGGTTTGTAGCTGAAAAGACATTTCCTGGTGGTACTATGCAACGCTTTTGGGGTACTATGAGAAAAGGTACTGGGGGAGTGAACTGGTGCACAACCGCACTGGACTTCCTGGGTCCACCCCTCAACTGCACTAAACTTTACACAGCATCCACACTTGAGCATAATCAAATGCAGCATAATACAGTTCAGTTCCAGCTACAGTGTCAGTGGCACATACTGGGCAGAGACAGATAAGGTGTGGTGGGCCCCATGGGTCAGGGGGTCAATGCAACTACAGAATACTAAAATTCGTTTAGGGCTCTTTTGTACTGTACTCCATTCTGCTGACTGGAGGCTGTATTCTTGATCCCTGCCATGTGATATGACAGCCACGTTTTAGGGGGCCCCATTACTGGGTTGTGAGGGGCCCCTCCATTATCAATGTTCCATCCTACATTTTTCCCACATATGATCGGGTAGGCGAGAACAATGACACTGTAATGCTTTCTGAACAATTTCGTGCACCAACAGTGCATGCTTTCCTCCCCAACTGAGACATCTAAAGCAGCCAATCTTTCTCTACCAACACTACCCATACGCTATGACAACACACACAGTGGCAACTCACTTTTTGTCCCCTCCTTTTATACCATCTGCAATGGTGTGAGGCACGCGGTAAGCTGAGTTGCCACATGATTTCAACATTATGCTTGCACAATGCAAAAAGTGGTTCACCATGACCTACCCTCTGTCCCACTTTCCCCATTCAAGTCATCACACAAACTGTGTTACATTGCCAGATTATTTCCGTCACAGCTGGATATTTATAACAATACTCCAACCACAAGGTAAAACAGGTGTAAAACCAGTACGACTGCTTTCATAAGACTGTAGACCTTTTTCTTTTCAACGCTAAGAATAAGATCACAGCACAGTATTCCTCAGCATTTAACACTTACGTTTTGATGGACACTACTCGTCACTGCATGGTGGTGGTGGTTAACTAATTCATAAACTATTTATTTTGTTAAAATTTCTTATTTTGTTAAATCTGACAGAAACATCCAAAGGATATCCTTTTTTCATAAGTGTCTGCACGAACAAAATTAAATCATGTAATTTCCATCCCAAACCTCTGCACCAAACATCTGTAGATTTAAATATGGTGCCAAAGTGTTAAGTGTTCCCCCTTTTACCTTAAAATAATACAGTGTGGTGACTTTTGTACTGAACGCTGTAGGGGTGCTTGGAAACCGCCACCTCATGCAATATTACAAAACCGCCGCCTAAAGCAATATTACAAAACTGCCACGTCATGCAATATTACAAAACCACCACCTCATGCAATATTACAAAACCGCCACCACATGCAATATTACAAAACCACCACCTCATGCAATATTACAAAACTTTCTCACCTCAGTTGACAGATTTGTTCCTAAAGATGGGCTTAAGGGAAAGCTATTGACTAAAGACGAGCTGGGGTGATGGGAGGGACGACTGCTTGGAGACATGTTCTGATGTGAAGTGAAGTCAAACAGACCGCCAGATGTGAAACTACTGATCTTTGATGCACTACTGCTTAACTGGATGTGAGAAGTGTTCATAAATGCCGAGCTCTGAAACAATGAACAATAAATCTGTTTATAGCATTCCCTTAAAGAGACAAGAGACTGTTGAAATGCCCGTACTGAATCACGAGCTACAACAACTGAGAATGTGTGACCCACCAAATTCTGAAACTGAAATCTGGGGAACAATATTCTGTCTATGGACCTTACAACTTACCTGCACAGTGTGGGAAGAGTTTTGTTAGCTGTTTGGTTTATAACCGCCCCCCACCCACAAGTGAAATTTATGAACACCACTAACCACAAAGAACACTACAGAAAATAACTGGATTACCTTACACGCACAAAACACAACTGCACTTTGACCCAAATATATATGAACTGGAATGAAGCAGTTTCTGGTGACGCACAAGACAGGGTCAGTTTCACCAGCGCAAAAAACTGCCAAGGGCAACCACAAACACTATCTGTACTTACATAATCTTTACTTACATAATACACTCAAATCCTAAACCCTAATAACATTACCACAAACATATTCTGACATACGAAACAACACTGAACATTACATTCTACATGTTAATCTTACTTTCCAATGAACATGGTTTTCTTATCTGATCATACCTAGCAGTATCACTTTTTGAGTGCAGTGTACCAAGAATGGTAGTACCTTCTGTCAAATATGGACTAAAATTAACGATACCAATCAAGTTAAAAGGTTCGTAAGTCCCATATTCGGCAACAGCGCACAGCCTTCCATGTGTACAGGCAAACAACGATGAGTGGCATTTTTCTTCTAAACCATAAACCTATCTCAAAATTGCAGACACGCAGTTTGCAAGACCTGACCTCAAAATATTCATAGTACCACAGTACAATGTACTGTACTTTTATGTGGTCTGGTATAATGTTAATTGACCTTAATTCACTGATACTAACGTGTGTGATTTTTAGGCATGTTCACATTAATTGCAGTAAACAATTAATGGAAAAACTCAGATCCCACTGGACAGATTTTCATCACATATGGTACCTCAGTATTCTCGGGAAATGCGTCAAGAAAGCTCAAGTTTCATTACAATCTGATAAAACATTTTACATGAAGACCTATGTACATTTATAGTATCTCATTAAATTCTTATTGGAATCGGACACAAAATGCAGAGAAATATCAAAACACATTTTACATTCAATAAATTTCTTCTAAAAAAATGCAGTTTATGAGAAAATGTGGAAAAATAGTGTACAGCTGGACAAGCTACTGATGCAACATAATATGGCACATGCGCATTGCATGCAAGATAACTTAGGCAACACTCACTCACTCACTCACTCACTCAGAACATTGCTTTTCCGTAGCAACAGTGGTTACGTGAACACGCATCAATATTACGCCAATACGTACGTCGCCCATCCTGTTGGACATCCAGAGATGTGACACTAACAGTAAAATGTGATTTCAATATTTTCCATTTAGTAGTTACAAAATCAACAGAACAAATATGACATTCATACCAGAACCATGTGCTGCAGACACCTTGTACAAGAATACATATACACATACACGTATATTTAGAATAAGTAAAATCCCTACAAGTTTCACCCTGTGATTGCAGTGGTTTAACACAGTACAAGTGTTGCAAGGAATACAAAATTTATTGCCACAAGTGAGCCTCAAGTTCTTACAGAATCCAGTGAATCCTGATGTGAAAATCGAGCTGCAGACAGGAACCCAGACTGCAACTGTTGTAACGGAGATGACGTCGAAGGTGAAAAGTTGCTTCCTAAAGTATTCCTCTCGCTAAGAGCACTGCCAGGGATGTTGACTGGAGCAGAGCTGCCAAGCATACCTAACAAAAAATTAATTTTTGTCTATTCACGGCTTGCCAAATGAGTCTCAATAACTCTCATTACAGAGGGTCAAATGATGGGGCATGCTGCGTGTCAGAGTCGTAATCTTAGGTACCAACCTGGAATTGGCCTGAAGGGGCTGAGGAAAACAACAAAAATCTAAGTCCATGTATATATAAATCAGTTCTATTCTGATATTAGAGAGAATATACTTACCAGAACTTGCAAGTCCAGCTGATATAGAATTGCTAACAGTTGGAGAATCTGTTTCTAAATCTTTGTCTATTGATGCTGCTAGATTGAGAGGTTCATCTAAATTTAAGTCTTCTAATGCATTACCTGTAAAACAAAATATCATGATTCAGTTAAGCACTCGCAATGGGCTCAGTGACACGCGTCAGGTCAATTCTCGCTGCAACAGCACACAACCAACATAAAATCACTAATATTTATGGCTGTCACAAATTTATTGATTAATAAAAAGGTAAAGCAATCCCATTACAGGCCTGGAAAGGCCCTGAGGGTTCCAGGAGGTTGAGGCTCCCAGATTTCAAGAATGAAGATGGTAAAGTTAGACAGCTCTATGCACGGGCCGCATTTACCCCCAGGAAATATTCCTAGTACTCATTTGCATTAGACAGTGAGTCAACCCCAGGGCCATAGTGCAGCCGAAGGATTATGTCAATGAAAAATTCCAGTGACGCCATCCGGAACTGAACCCGTGATCTTTCGGCTTGTAACACAGTGCTTCAACAAACTGTGCCACTGCGTGCCCCAATTATTTATTAATAGCTTCATTAAATTTTTCGTCTATGGAATAAACATGGTATCTTGCTTCCAAATCCCTTTGACTGCAAGCCCAAAAGATAATAAGTCTTCAAGGGAATACAAAACTCCATATAAATCAAACAGAGACTGGGGTGATAAACTTTCATTTTGGAGCAAAAACACATAAAGAAAAAACCAAAATTTGAAAGCCTTTCAGTAGAGTATGTTCAAGGGCTGTAGCACCTTCAAATACTGCAGTACATTTCCACGTCACAGCTATTTATGAGTTTGATCTCGGCACAACGAACAGTACTAGCACTTACTGACTTACAGTTTCAACTTACATAATTTCAGATTTACACAATTTTAAGGAATGTAAAAGAACTGCAATAACAAGATTTTTTACATGCGCACTGTATTTATCCTTGCAGGAGTGACGGCACAGTTAGATGGAGGCAGCTCAAAAATACTGTTGGGCGATAACTCAGGTGGTGGGGCAGTCACGCTGTCGCTAATAAACGTCCAGCGTGTTGAAGTTTGGACTTTGACTCCAACACACACACATATACAGCTGACCACATGCATAATCAGTTCCAACTTCTGCCAGACCTTCCAGAACGTAACTATTACGCAAGGCGCAGTGTGTCTGTACAAACTTAGAAATGCCCCTCCCATCAGAAGGCACATTAAGTCAGTACAGCTTAACACGGCCTTACTTGCAGCAGGTATCTTAAAACCAACACGTGTTTGGTTTAAACTGTCTGTTGAATAACCCTTACCTTTTGCTACTCTTAAAACCTATTTTCAACCAAGAAGAAATCCCTCATGACATGAGAGCCAAATGGCATCAAGAAAGCTCTTCCAAGTCTACCAAATACACGCACGTTATTAATCCCCCCTCCCCACAAACACACAATTATGTCCTCACCTACAACAGACTCCACAGTATCACTTGCTGGATAGAAAGGTGTTGACAGGGGAGAGACAGCAGACGCCACAGATCCAGAGTTGTTGATGCTAAATGCCAGATAAATGCTCTGTTTTCTCTGGGCTTTCTCCAGAGGATCTAAAAGGGGATCACTATCAATTGCTATCATCTGCTTCTTAATTAAACTCTGGAAAAGAAAATCATAACTGTGAAAATCAAATGCATTACCAACTGCACAACCCCACTGTATAATATTCACACACTTCCACATGTCTGAAGGAAACTGTTCCTTGTATGATTTCAGCCTTGTGCCATGGTGCAAATGAGGTCTTTGTTCTTCCAGAATGTTTTGCAGCAAGGAGCGGTAAAGTCACCTAAGTTTCGGGACAGCCTACTGGTCCCTACTGGTCCCATCATCAGAGGTCAAGCAGTCCTGTCCCCAAACATTGGGAGCCAACTACCAGTCAACACCGCACAAGCTGGTACGTGCGTATGTGGTCAAAAACACAACTATATATGTCTAATTAGATGTTATATTCTTAGATCAAAAACAACATATTTCGGCCGACAGTGGTCATCATCAGGTTTAACCATTCGAATCAATTAAGATTATTATATATTATTCGCGTGATGGCGTGTTGATGAGGAGAGGTACTATGCTCTTAACAAGGGTTTCGATGTTCAGATCTCCTCATCAACCCACCACCACGTGAATTGTATAGAATAATCTTAAATTAATCAAATGGTACAAAACATATAGTTTTTTATCTAAGAATATAACATCTAATTAGACACATACAGTTGTGTTTTGGACCACATACCCACTTATCAGTTTCAACACACACAACGGGGATGGCACACTTCAGACTGCATAACAAGTCAGAAGAGCAAGGAGCTTGAGACTGTTCCTTTATCGGAACATTTTGAGCTGTACGTGTGTCACCTGATCCAACTGCATACATCAGTATAATATATAATAGCTGATTCTCATAAAATTCTGTATGAACAGCATATCACTTCAGACCACCCCACACTGCACAGGCGAAGCGGCAGACCTAACCAACCAATCTACCCCTTTCTAGACCCTCATGTCAACAGTACCAACATGAAATTGACTCATACTTGTGGAATGATGATGATGTTAGTCCTACATACAGAATGGTCAAGAAATTCTGTGATGGACCCTTGATGATCATGTACTTATTGCTGGCATAATTTTGATGTTTTGCTGACCATGCATCTCAGTATAATCTTAGTAACTAACCAACTTAATGCACAAATTCTTGTTTTATAATAAGTTTATTACATGCCTCTACATGTTTCAAGCACTGTTGTGCTCATCATCAGGAGGTCAAAACTGTATTATACAACATCTGGTATCATCACACTGAAACAAGTGAGTGGTCTAAAATTACTAAAATACAATTCTATAAATATGAGCACATAGTAGTAAAATTTATGTGTGAATTTTCAGGTGTGATTACTGTATATTACTTACCATAAACATATTATGTAATGTAGAGATTATGTTTATCCAGTTGTTAGACTTATTAAAAAGGTACTATGTCTATTTACATTTATGTTTGCTGAGTCTATCTAGTCATAAACAAATTTAACAACTGGATAAACGGTAAACTTGTAGATACAACAACTAATCAACAATTTATACGATTCTATGACTAGACAGACTCAGCAAACACAAATGTAAATAGACATACTACCTTTTCAATAAGTCTAACAACTGGATAAACGTAACCTCTACATGATATAACATGTTTACATTAAGTAATACACAGTAATCACACCTAAAAAATTCACACATAAATTTTACTACTATGTGCTCATATTTATAGAACTGTATTTTAGTAATTTTAGACCACTCACTTGTTTCAGTGTGACGATACCAGATGTTGTATAATACAATTTTGACCTCCTGATGATGAGCACAATAGTGCCTGAAACATGTAGATGAATATAATAAACTTATTATAAAACAAGATTTTGTGCATTAAGTTGGTTAATTACTAAGATTATGCTAGCATAATGTTTGCTTTATCAGGTAACAATGAAGGCTCTGTAATTTCATCTTACACATCCCAGTGTGTTAACAAAACACCATAAACTAGTACGTTATCACCGTCAACACAACTATTTATTGGCATAATTGTAATGTGCTCTGTCAGTAATACCAATACACATTGTGCTGATGGTAATGAAATACTGCTTCATAACAAAGCTCTGTAATTTGACTGTGGAACTCAAATGGCAATCCGGGTAATAAAAATCCGCGTGGCATTGTATGCCTTGCTTTGTTACGGTGAGATCAGCACAGCTTGCAATACCAAAGCACATAAAGGGCATTCTGCTACCTTCACATTCTAAAGTCCAGTGCTGTTACAGACAGTCGTTGCAACGTGCCAAACTACTTACAGCGTGCATGACTTCCTGTTGATTACTGCTGCTATTGGCAAACAACATATGACTGCTGCTGCCACCTGTACTTTTGCTATGAGTTAGATGAGAACCGGGAGCTTTACTGTGTGAACTATTGGAACCAAGACTGCTAGTTGATGCTGATTCTGAAACCTCTCCACTCCCATTCTGCAACACATACCAAGATAGCAACAGAATCAACATTTACCATTCAATCCTAAAATATATATATATATACATATACACACATACATGTTAACTGCAATTGGGTTTAAACCCAGTGGCAGTTGTAAGTACAGTGATACCTTGGCTAACGAAGATAATTTGTTCTGGAATCATATTCATTAGCCAAAATCTTCGTTAGCCGAAACACACAAACAGACGGAAAAGATAAGCTTCTGGAATGGCCTGACAGTTCATGTTTGCTGCTTTATGTTAGCGCGCGCATCCACTAAAACATTTGTTAGCCGAGTCCAAAAAACAGCGAAAAAAATCTTAAGTTAACTGAAAAGTTTGTTAGCAGGGTCACTCATTAGCCGAGGTATCACTGTACACATTTACACACAAACAGTACACAAAACAACACCATGAAACAGAATACAACATATACATAATAAAAATACATAAACATACAATAAGCATACATAAACATAACAATAAAGATACATAAATTGCAGAATTAAACAGGAACACAACCATTTCAAAATAATGAACCCCTTCACTGCCCTCAAGAACCTCTCACCATTTCATTTCACTCCACTTTTTTTTTCCCCCTTATCCTATCAACACTTCACTTCACTTTGCTATTCACTTCTACAACTCACTTCCTTTAACTTGTTATCGCCTTCACTTCCCCTCACTGGTTTTCACTTTCCTAACCCCTGTTTTGAAAATATGCGTCTTACCGTGCGAAGTCCCTATTGCCCCTTCATGTAGCTGGTTCTAGTCACTAGCATAAACACAACTTTACAATATGCTGCCTACCCACAGACTTTACAACAGGTTAGCTTCTGGGCCACCATCCTCAAGCGTTACTTCTTATTTTTAATACCTGTGGCACAAAGACATAGACAACAGGCAGCTGGGAGTCGATCATAATGGTGAGCAATGTTGCCTCCCAGATGTGCACACGCACAGCAACTTGACAGCCGAAACTGACGGCACTATACAAAACGCTGATCGCAGACCAAAATACATTTTATAAAAGAAAGTCATTCTCATTAATTTTTAATCTCTAAACTGCTGAATTATCCTTCGTATGCCTTATTTCATACATGACGTAACACACCTAATTTAAAGGCAGGCATATCCACGGCTAGAGATCTTGATAGCAATACCATCATATCGATTACAACAGAATTAGTGAATGGTGTGGTGATCTGTACCAAGTGTGCTACTTTAAGGTACCATTAAAACTAGGAATGGACATTAACTGAGCAAAGCAAGAGAAGTGGGCGCACAGGAAAATATCTGAGCCTACAGAAGACAAAAAGACGGAGGCTGGTGGAAACTGCGTGACGACACACGCACTTCATACTCAACACCAAAATTATATATAGTGATCAAATCAATGATGCGGACCAGCCCCACAGCCAAAGTGTTCCAATGTACCTTGAGAAGTGATGTGAGGGTGTGAACTGGATTTACCTGGCTCAGGAGCAAAGCAATGTACCTCTACTATCTGTAAAATAAGGGAAATTACTTTGACTTCATGGATTTAGGCCCCACACCACCCCTTCAAAGGGAATGGGTTCAGATATGGCACTACAATCAATACCATCCTACTTGACCCTGCAGTCAGAAATAGGGAATAGATACTTTAGGATTCTGTGACCGTGCAACGTGAGCAAATTGTGATGACAGAGAGAGAAAACCAACAAGATGCAACAATCAGATTTTTATTATCAACACTGTCTCAACATGTTTTGGGCATCATTATGCCCATCTTCAGGAGAACAAAGACCGTGTGTTACTGCATGTGGTGTGCTGCGCTGGTTCTGCTGGATGTGGTTGGTAGCGGTTGTGGGGCACTGCGTTGTAGGGTGCGAGCACTGTGACGGTTACTGTTCAAACCTTCACAGTGCTCGCACCCTACAATGCAGCGCCCCACAACCGCTACCAACCACATCAAGCAGAACCAGCGCAGCACACCACATGCAGTAACACACAGTCTTTGTTCTCCTGAAGATGGGCATGATGATGCCCGAAACATGTTCAGACAGTGTTTACAATAAACATCTGATTGTTGCATCTTGTTGGTTTTCTCTCTCTCTCTTCATAAAAGGATAGATACATTTGTGTGTAAATTGGACAGGTGTATTAGTTGTATTCAAAAACAGAAATACTAAATAAAACAACAGACTAGAAGTTTCAGTGTATGCATAATGGGTAACAGAATACTCACTGAGGAATCACTGCTCTTCTCCTCCCTCTTTGAAGATTCGTGGCCTACCGTAGATTCTCGTTTGTCTGGTGGGAGAGCACTTGATAATATATCTGCTAAATTCGTACCAGAGTCCACCCTTGCAGCCAGATCTCGAGCAAGAGTCATTTCCTCTGTGAATCAAGCAGTATGTTACTGAAGTACACCAATCTGAGGTCTCTTCTTTCAAGAAACTAAAACTAACATTTTTTCATGGTGGATGAGATAAGCATCCCACTGACAAACCAGCTGCATGATGCGCTCCACAAAGCTCACTTATAGGCCACTAACTCTGCACCCCTAATGCCTTTGATCCAAATCCAAGGCAGTACAGCAGGCTCTTAGAACAGAAGACACGCAGGCCTACCTGCCGAACCATGCAGCATCACCGACAGCAAAAACAAGCAAAATTTACTGCATTTCTGAGCACAGAAAGAAACTGCAATAGGAATGCTACAGTGTATGCCTCGGGCATTGCTGGTGATACACGAGCAGATGGGGCAAGCACTTATGTGTTAGTTGTCTCTCATTACACAAGACCTTACACAATCGCAGCGCACTTCTGTAATGTGTGCGGTTTAATGGTGTTCATTCACTATTCTTCCACAAAGTACACATCACAGGAAAGAAAATGTTCCCAGTAAGCAGCGCTAAGCAAAAGAATATACAGAAGAGTGGGAAAATGTCAAATAACAGGCTCCACATTGGATGAAAACAGAACACAAAATCATGTCTTTTGTTCAGGTGATTTATGGTTTACAGTAAGCACAAGTGAAAACAACCAAAATACAAGATACTGTGTTCCAAAAATTCCCATGCAGTTCCTTTATGTGACTAAAGTTGGCTTATGTTTTGCAGTGCTTTCACCAAAATCAAAAAGTCTGTATTTTCTGAAGAAGCAAATACTGTTACAATAATTATAAAGTAGAAAACACCTTGGTACAAATAAATGGATGTAAATGCCAACCCCAATATTCTGACTTGTTCAAACAAGCATTCTGTGAGGAACGAAAAAGTTTTACATTAGCTTGCAAAAAAACTAATCAGCTGAGAAATTTCATAAGCCCTTCCATTTACTGCTTGAATCATTGTATTACTCAGATGTATCTGAACACGGTTTACAATTCCAAAAGGGCAGTTTGGTCTATCTACGTACTGGTCTTTGTTCTTTTCCTTCGGGTAAACACCAAGGTTCCCCACTACATTCACTTTCCACACCTTCCGAAATTATAAACCAATTTACTGCTATCAATACATCAACCAAAAAATGCACACACTAAACTACAATTTATGACAAGTATTACTCCCCTACAGGTTTTGGCACCAGGGTGCCATCCTCAGGGAGTGTTTCAGACCGAAGGAATGCAATCCCAACACGTTACCTTACATGCGCATCACCTTTGATGGAAAGATTAAAATATTACCATTCTAAAATATGTAAAACTGATAAGCAAAAAAATTACAATTTTGTGAGATTAAAACTATGTGATAGCAGTTCTTTAACCTTTTGGCGCTGGAATTATTTTTTTAATTTTAGCACATCCTGTATATAAAATGTGAATAATACAGGAACCAAATACGTTAGAATTATGAAACAAACTGCATTTTGAAGAGAAAAAAACAGAGAGTATATACCATGTTTAAAAT
>Ga0123354_10005079_pt1 | contig 18991 bp, 13 predicted proteins | sample TergutLab28metaG_2_FD_97872 | JGI IMG/M metagenome (GOLD analysis project Ga0123354, IMG submission 97872) | Labiotermes labralis P4 segment gut microbial communities from Petit-Saut dam, French Guiana - Lab288 P4 | ecosystem: Host-associated > Arthropoda: Insects > Digestive system > Gut ...
GAGTGGACCCCGTTCCAGACCCACTACTACTCAGAAAATCTGGTAGCGCCGGGGATCGAACCCGGGACCTCTGTATCTGTAGCCAGAAACTCTGACCACTAGACCACAGAGGCGGTCCTTGCTTGTATACGTATTTTTATTTGTAAATGAAATCATGCCCTTTTCTTTGAGGGAAAATATCAGTAAAAGCATAGTATTTTGTGATGTAGCAGTTTAGGTGATACACCTTTAATGTTGTTGGTGAGAGGGCTTGTTCATTTGGGCCTTATGAAAACGGCAGTAGATAAACGTGTCTTGTTGGGGATGTAGCTAGCAAAGGAGTTCTACGAAGGGCCTTTACTGAAAAGGAAATACATGACGTCACGGTATAATACTGCTGATTAACGGTTATATAATCTTGAAAATTTTCTTTACGTGTATATTCTTACGTCGTGTAATTCAGAGTTTCAGCTTTAGCATGAATGCTTTATTTCCGAAGTCGTCCATCCTCATTTTTGCAGAGTGACAATAGCATCGAAAGTAATGGCACAGTCGATTCTAAGATTAGCAATTTCAAATTCCACTCGGGATGTGAATGTATGTACTTTTGGCATGTGCTGATGAATAGATTTGTTGATTCAGTCAATTTTAGTGCATTAATTAAACAGAAGACGTCTCCACTGCTGGCCGGGAAACAATAATAAGATATGGTCTAATAAAAATAACCTTTTCGTACTGATGATCAAAAAATGGAAAAACAAACTTGCTTTCCTAGTATTCCAGGCCAGTTCAAACGTAATCCAAAATACAGTTAAATTATCACACTTGTATTAGTTGCAGATAATAATAAATTTAACAATAATTTAATTTATTTAGTTCAGAATCTCAATCATGTTTCTAGGGACTGCCAACAGATTAACACAGGATTTTCATGGGAAAAAAAAAAACCTAAATTTATTGTATTGAAATCCAATACGCCACTTATCTAATACAAAATTACCAGTAGTGATCCAGTTACGTCCATTTACCACTTTCATATTTCGACTCTGTCCAACGGTATTTAATGACCTCTGATGATTTTTTTTTTCTTAGTGCTCGCTCACCAGGATTGCTCACCAAAATTCTAAGTGTACTCTTTTCCGTCCTAATCCGAAGTACACTTTTATCCGTGGCGCGTATAAATCAATCCTTCCCTCGTTTATGACAAATTAATTTACCTTTTCCTGCCAAGTAAGGCAATTTACTTCCCATAAAAAACAACAGGTCTTATCTGTTTCTCATAACAAATTCTTGATAAGGCAGGCTAAGTAAGCTATAAAAATGAAACTGTAGGTACCCCTATGGCACAACAAACAAACAAACACTAAAAACTAATCAGAAGAAAAACAAATGATAGAAAAATTTATCACAAATCTTAATCCTATGTCGTAAAAACTTCTACAAGCACAAACAATATCCTTACTATACTACAGATTAAAATGAAAGTGGCCAGATATCTACCCTCAACATACGCTGAAATGTCTTTTGGTAGCCTTCAGGTTTAATTACGTGCTTAAATTGTATTGAAGTTGGGAGACGCTAATTTTTATAACTTCTGGGCAGGAAGACCGAATGGTCTGTCCTAACAAGCTGAAGGCAGCGGTACGTGCTTCACGATCTGTGCAGGCTCGAAGCTGTATACACAGCAAACAGTGGAAAATGAACCCGGGGACTTTGTTGACTGAGATCTTGCATTTCGATTTGGTAACCTTGGAAAAAAGACTCCTTCCTATTTACCTCAGAATTCCTTTCAATAATACCATAAATATATATAAATATATGGCAATCTATTTTATTATTTGTAAAATTGACAGTCTTTAAGCGTGTATGTGTCATAAGATTTCAAGAGCCCTTACAGCAGGGGTGAACAAAATAATGTCGAATCGAGCACGCTGTCACACCGGTTTGCCGTAACGAATTAAGGCAGCAAAAAGAAAGTTGAAATAATGTTTTGTTTTTTAAACTCATCTTTATTATGTGGCCGGGGACCGCGGTGGCACAGTGGCTAAGGTGCTGTGCTACTATTCGGAAGGTCGCTGGTTCGATCCCAGCTGGTGTCAGTGGATTTTTCATTGACATAAAATCTTTCTGATCGCACTATGGCCCTGGGGTCGACTCAGCCTCTAACAGAAATTAGTACCAAGAGTATTTCCTGGGGGTAAAGGTGGCCGTTGCGTAAGGCTGACAACCTACCACCATCCTGTGCCGTTGTCACGAAATCTGGGAACCTTAACTGCCTGGAACCCTCTGGGCCACTCCAGGCCTGTAACGGGACTGCTTTACCTTTTTTTTATTATGTGGCCTGCCCTATTTTAATTTCTCCTGTGTATGTATATGTGGCAGACAAACTGAACATTTATAATATCAGAGTCAATGCTAGACATTCCAAATAACTGCCTACGTCTGGTTTATAATATAAAGACCATTTTTGACAACTATTTTTTAAAAATTTCACAAGTGGGAAAAAATTATGACTGCCAATTTTTATGGCAGTTTGATACCAAAACGGGGTTTCCTTTAAATAAGAACATTACTTATGTGTAGAATGAACTGCTAAGGTTTCCGAAGATCATTACTGCCTTCATGTTCAGAATACAAAAGCGAATAATGCAAAAAAAAAAATCCAGTGAGGTTTATTTTTACAACAGTGAAACTAAACAGGTTACGATGTGCTAGATACGCACCTCGGTTGAAATATGGCGTTACGTGCAGAATACGATAAAAGCAAGTGAAATAAGCAATTTAGAAGACTTAAGAAACAGAAAGGATCTCTGAACATAAAATGTGGAGATACCAACTGGATTTGACAGAATACGAGCGGGTGCTGATAAGTCATTAGCCCGACCTACTTCCCGATGTCGTAGGACGGAATCGATAGTGTCGTTGGAAAGAGGGATCTGTTCATGTGCCGAAATGCATGTCTTTCTTGTTACAGAGGCTGAAAGGAAGCATGTCAGGTGACACGGGCCATTTCAACAACACGGAGACGCACGCTGTCTTCAAGTTTTTTTTTACAAGGCAAGACGCCGAAGGAAATTCACGCCATTCTGATAGAAACATTAGGGGAACATGCACCATCGTATGCCACCGTCAAAACTGGGTGGCCCAGTTTAAACGTGGTGATTTTTTCACCTGTGATGCGCCTCGTCCTAGACGAACGAAAACAGTGACCACCCCGGAGATTATTGACCAAATGCACGAGCTAATCTTGGAAGATCGCCGGATTTCGGTTAAATCAATAACTGGGCAACTGGACATCTCACGTTGGTGGGTTGGGTCCATAATTCATGAAGATCTGGACACGGGGAAGCTCTCCGCGAAGAGAGTCCCGAAATGCCTAAACGCGGATCAAAAATGTCAACAGTGCCAGTCGTCTGAGCAACTTTTGGAATTTTTTCGGCGCGATCCAAATGATTGCCTGTCGTGATTGGTGACCACGGAAGAAAGCTGGTTATATCACTATGACCCGGAGACAAAGCAACGATCAATGGAGTGGCGGCACCGCGGCTTACCCCGCACCCAAAACAATTCCGAGTGCAAAAATCCGCTGGAAAAGTTCTCGCCTCGATTTTTTGGGGGATCAGGACGGCATCCTCCTCATTGATTATCTTCCAAAGGGCCAAACTATCAATGCCGAGTATTACTCATCTCTGCTGGTGCAAGTGGAGTACATTTCGAAGGATAACGCCGCGGGAAGATCACCAAGGGGTCTTGTTCTTGTACGACAATGCTCCGGCTCACCCAGCACTTGCAACCCAGAAGTAACTGGCCTACCTGGGCTTCCAGTGTCTTGATGACTCATCCAATTCTCCGTCGGACTACCATCTGTTCCCTGGACTGAAAAATGAATTGAAATTTCGCCATTTTTCGTCCGACGCCTAGGTCATTGCTGCCGCGGAGACCTGGTTGTACGGACAATCTTCTGAATTTTTTTGAGTGGCTTGCAAAAGTTATAGCAACGGGCTAAGAAGTGTATTGGGGTTCCGGGGGAGTACGTTGAATAAATCCCGAGTTTGGTTGCCGTAGCTTGTTTTCTTCATTGTCGGGCTAAGGACTTATCAGCACCCCCTCGTGTAAGCAGAGTCCACAGACAGACTTCGGTAACATGGGCTCTGCATGTTAGAAATTTTACTGCAGTTACAATAACACATGTATTTTTTGGGGGGAAAAAAGAGTTTCAGGGCTATGTGATCTATTTTCAGGTGCCAAAGAGTGTACACAACAGTTTATTTCACCCCTGACACGTAATCAGTCGCACTACCAGGGCCACTTTCTTGAACTGAAACTTCTGACGGACGTACCCAGGGTAAAGGTGGACCAGTCACATGGTGTAACGCCTCCGATAATCGCAGGATCTTAGGAACAAACACACCACAATTTGACCCTTCACTGGTTTCGTCGTAAACGATTAACGAGTTAGAAAAAGAGTTCCGATTTTCACAAAGAACATCGCTTCCTTTTAAAGGAAACAACTTCTTACATAATGGAAGAATGTGTGGTTGAGTCGCATACTCATCTGTACGTGCTGCTAGCCTAGTTACATGACGGAGATTATGTAAAATTCTCTGTGAGCCAATTGGAGGATTATAAATCGAGTACCGAATTTTAATGGGGGGGGGGGGACACACTGAGATTCAGATGAAGATTTCGGAAAATTATATTAAAACTGAACTTGAGGTTTTGGTAATGTGGACTGGATCGAAATCATTTATGGTCGTATCCAATATCGAGCATACTCGTATGCAGTAACGAATCTTCAGGTGACATTAGTTCAGTAATTACGGGTTATCTATCTTATTGTTGCGCCGTGCATATCGTCGAATTGTTTAATTAGTATACCAACTGATGCACATACATAAAAATTCCACATTAAAACATTAAAATTGCTCCGACATGTTTCGATCCTAATATCATCAGGGAGTTACACTTTCCTCGCTAAGTCACTATTAAAATTAGTCACTGATTAATTTCGTTATGTAAACAGGGTGTTGTGGCAGCATGTCTTATTGTGTAAGGTTATGTTGTTGAGAGTGTCCGACTACGGGTGTGCGTCCTGTGCTTTGCTGCGTGATACTGGCCAGACATGCTGCCACAACACCCTGTTTACACAACGAAATTAATCAGTGACTAATTTTAATAGTGACTTTAGCGAGGAAAGTGTAACTCCCTGATAATGATCTTACGATCGAAACATGTCTTAGCAATTTTAATGTTTTAATGTGGAATTTTTATGTATGTGCATCAGTTGGTATACTAATTAAATAATACGAGTTATCTGTTGATCTTCCGTCTTCACAACACCATCTCAAACATGACACTGTAAAGTATCCTCCATTAACCTTAATCGATTTTAAGGCCTTAGTTAGAATAGTTATATCTTTATTTATATATGCTCTACTCTTGCTCTCAATATCATAAACTACATAGCGTAGAGTGACGAGAATAGTAAACAATAAACTGAAATTATGTTGAAGGACGCAATTGTCGTCTATTTGAGGCTGTTACCCCTAAATTTATCTGGAGCACTTGGAAGAAACCCAAGAAGACTCTTAGTCCAAGCAAGAGATACGGGCCAAAATTTGAACTTTGGACCATCCCAAAACACAGAAGAAGGCGTAACAGCCTAAGTCGCCACATGTGGTAGAGAAAGAAGAAACAGAAAACCCTGGGCAAAATTTTTAATAATGTGTGTCGAAGTAGCAAGGTTTAAGGTACATAACGTAGTCCGGAAGTAACACGTATCGCCGACACAAGTCTCGAGAAGTTGTTTGTAATTTAAAATAAGCAACACGTGTTCGAATTAAATTTACCAAATTGAACCGTCTTTACACAACATATAAATAACAGTATTTGTATGTTGTGTAAAGACGGTTCAATTCAATAAATTTGTTACAGGTACATAACAGGATGGAAACAGTCCAATTCAACACGTGTTCGGCCGACGCAAACAGCAAATACTTTAAAATACATATTTATCTTCAATCGTCACTAAGACTGTAGGCAAGTGCTAAGAGGCATGACACAAAACAAAATGAGTTAGAGATAAAACTTTATAACAGTACCACCGAAATTTTTGAGAACAATAAATGTCATGCATGAAGTGACGCAAGAAACCAGTAAGATGCAACAGTTTTGTTTATTAAGGAAAGAATTACACCCATGGGACAGCACGTTGCTGGAAGCACTGTCGCCTGCGTTTTGTAAACTTCTGAATGTCTTTTATAAAACTTAAAAACTGCCTCGCACCCTTTAGAAGTGATGAAGTAAGGAGAGAAAGCGTCTGTATTATTTTCTTTCAAAGCAGGGAAGAAATTCTTAATGAACATCCCAAAGATAAATGCGTATAAAGAAAGTTCCTTGTCCGCTGTCATATTCAAAATGTGCAGATATTTAACCAGCAGTTCTGTAATAAACGTCAGCGTTACAGCAGCTGCATAATGCTTCTGGTGTCTCTAATATGTACTGTACATCTCTTGGCTAGTATTTTAATTCCAGGAAAGACTGAGTGGCATTTTGAAAGTTCTAGGCTGAAAGCATGGACTAAGTTATGGAAGACAGGTATCATTTGCTTGGGAGATTTCTTTAAATAGAATGTTTGGACGAAACAAATTCTATACTTCCCACACACCACAATTCGTATGTAAAAATATGAACATACCAATACTTGTTACAACTTTCTTTTATTAACCAACCGAATTATTACCGTATACTAAGCTAGAAGAATCCTGCCCCCTAAATCATACCCTGTTCCTTTACAATGCACTTTAGTAATGTCCTCCCAAATTTTATCTACTCTTCGAGTTTCTCGACAACAAATTTACGCAGTTTATCATCACTATCGCGACTGCTACTTGGTTCACGCATCTCAGCAGCCTGAATTCCATCCGCCCAACAATATTTATTAGACAATTATGAAGTTAATTATTCCGCAATTTCCCCGGCCTCATCGAGTTCATCTGTAACACAGTCGTTGATAACCACGCACAGTTTGTACAAAATAATTAGGTTAAGTACGAAAAATATATTTCGTTTTCCAGTACTGATGATAATTGTTTTATGAGTGTATAATTACAAAGGGGAGTAACTAAATATTAATTTCAAATTACGGTTATTAAAAGAGACTGCAAATAAAACGGATGTAATTATTTGGGATAAAATTAATGTTGCTTCGTTTATACACGTTCGTTAATTCTGTTTGACCTTGACTATATGCAACATTTTGCGATCTTATCGAAAGGAAACATCCAATGTCATTATAGTTTTGTTACAAACTAAATTATTTTCAACTGAGAACTGAGTTCTATTTAACATCTGGACTTTAGAACCACAGATTCGTTTCCTGTTTTATGAAAAACACATGTATCAGAATATGACAAAAGGGCAACTCTCACCGTACAAAATCAGCTGTTGGGCAAACACTGTTCACTAGGCTTCATTCTCTCATTTGTCATAAGAAGCACGCCAGATGAAAGTAGAGAGGTTAATGACGAGTGCAAATAAGCTTTAAAATCAAGTAAAACACAAGCAATGCTAATTTAAAGATCTAATTTAACCTTAAATAGTTTGCGAAATCATAGGCGTTCAGAGCGTTAGATTTAATTCATTTTATTTTGTAATGAAATAACTGTTAATATGCCTTATGTTAATACACAATTACATGAACAGCTCACAAGAAACGATACAATGAATTACGTTAACTATAGGGTCAATGATGGAAGGAATACCGTACAAAAAGTAGCTACCTTAAAAGCTAATATTCTTGTCGCACCATAAATTCGATACACCACCCCCCCCCCCCAAAAAAAAACTATTCTTCCTACTACCTGATCAAGTCAAACCTTTCAAACAGTTACGTTATAAATTAATAAAAAGTGACATTTCGTCGTTATGCACATTTGTAAGATCAGGCCCAGTCAGGTTCATTTGTTTTTGAAACTATATGCAGTAGTTTGTCACAGCAGAAATACTCTACATAATATATACAGTTCTACAATATTCCATACTATTAACAGTCAGAAAATAGGTTTACAAGGCAAATACTGTATTCGGAGTTCTGTGTTTACAAGCATAATTACAACAGTTCAGATTTAATTGTGGCTTACTGCTACCCCACTACCTTTCCACATAGTCTTCACCACATCTGAGGTATTTATGACACCATGGAACAAGGTTTTCTACTCCCTATTTACAGAAGACAGTGTCTCGTGTTGTCGGCCACCGTGTTAGAAATGTTAGCACTTCAAGATCAAATTTAAATTCGTTGCTGCCAAGATTTTGCTTCAGAGCTGAACACAGAGAACAAGTGTTCGGCGCCAGATCAGGGTTGTATGTGTGACGTTCCAAGGCCCTTCAGCTATAAAATTATCTTCTGACCAATCATCGTACATAACCTAACATTTCTTTCCTTAAACATACATAGCGGGGAAATGCTTAATATTATTTATATATTTCCTTACAATAAAAAGTCTACAGTGAAAAGGCGATGTTGCTATGGGCGCCAAATCAAGAGTGGGTGCTCCTTTCATGAATAACGTTCCCTTGTAGCACCAAAGCCTGACACATGTTGCAATTTTATCCATTCCGAATCATTTGCTAAGTGTTACATAAGAAGGTCAAAGAAACAAAAAAAAAAGGGAGAGATCGCACTTACAAAATACAAATTATCGTTTGCAGCTAAATGTAAATATTATGTTTTCTCGAGAAAATAATTTTTTTTTGTATTCTTATTTGCCACACATTTCTGTCCTCCGCTTTCCTTCGGTTTACAAAGTACGTGATATTCAGTAGGGAATTCAAACTCTGTAGGAGTGCATGAAGGGACGGTACTCTGAAGTACATACTGAACTTTCGATATAAGACATAAAAAAGATAAGGACTATGTCCAGCTGTTCGCTGTGACTTCTGGTAAATGGCACCGATGAGCAATACAGTAACTGAAAACCTACGACAAGAAACTTCACCACGTGAAAACCTCAAATAACACCGGCTTCAGCTGGCTCAGCACAGAGTGTAGTGGTAGATACTTTTACTGCATTATAATAAGCAGTTGTATCCCACCAAAATGGGGTGGGGAACTTAGTAACTCCATTTTCAAGTAGTACACAAATTCATTAACATATCACTTAATATTATTACTGATAAATAATTTAAACTTTTTTGCGTCACAGAAAAATCAGTAAATTTGTACATCTAAACTTGAATTTGGAGAATCCTAGATATAGAACTGATAACTATAGATACGTATATATATCAGTTCTCTAACTTCTAGTCGCAAAACTTTCGTTACTGCTACCACCAATCAAATACACAAAGAATTCATGTGAAGAAGGTGAGTGAATGCGAATTAAAATTGAAATGAATTTTGAAACATCCGTTGTTTACAAAAACAGAAAAAAAAAGAAAGCTGTTTTGAAAAACAGAAGCCTATACACAGATATACAAGCATATTCTTAACATACTGACTGCAGATACTACGTTTAAAGGATTATTAAAATATAAACTATAGTTGAGTGTCCGCACTAGTTGCCCACTTCAGATCTCGTACACCACATGCTGTCTAGTCGCTGCCTAATGTCGTTTCAACACAAGAAGGCTAAGCGAAAAGCGGAAGCGTTGAGCAACAGCTAGAAAAAGAACTATACACCACTCCTGCCAATAAAAATACTTGCTTGCAAAAAACAGGACACTTTAAACAAACTTAGAGTGCAAGGCAGATGGAAAGTTTCGAAACTTTGAAAATAATTATATTATTTTCATGCTTTCAGTTGAGAACAGTCAATGTGAGACAGAATACGCAGAACATTCAAAGAGTTGCCGGAAGTCGCTGGTACGATTTACAGGAATTCACTGGTATAATGTGCAGGAATTGCTGCTGTTAATAAAGATATGTAAATTTACATCATTCTTCGCCTTAGGAATGCAGTCAGAAGGAAAAGTCCCGAAAAATGGCGAACCACCTGTTTGTTTCACCTTCACGACAATGCTCCAGCACTACAGTCGGTTTCGGTCAAGGATTTCTTAGTAAAGAACAATGTTACAGCACTGGAGCTTCCCCCACATTCCCCTGACCTGGCTCTAACTGCTTTTATATTTTTTCCTGACTGAAATCAGCATTGGTGGGACGATACGTTTGTGACGCTATTGACATAATTAAGAATGCGACAAAAAGCTGAAAAGGCTTTCCAAAATTGGCTTCCATGAATGAATCCAACAAATTTAGAGTCGCTGGCAGAAATGTATAATTGCAGAAATGGGCTATTTTGAGGGAAATGTAGATTAAATGATTGTACACTTTTGTATTGCTCAGAAAAAAGATTCCGAGAACATAGTTACCTCATATAATATCGGCAGGAGAATTCAACACAACACCATTGTACATTGTTGCAGGGAAAGATCGGATGAAATAGAGTTGGTAAATATTTCGGTTATATTTTAACCCTCACGCCCGTTATTTGCTTTTGCATGCCATCCTTATCCGTCCCCTTTCCTTCCGAACTCTGGTCTGTCTTAGAATAAAAGAGTAAAGTTAATGACACCTTCATTCTTCAGAAGGTACTGTCTCGAACACGCAGCTGCCACATGGGTAAGTACGTCACAATACACATTACCACAGAAATGGCGTTAGGACTACACAACACACACAGACAAGGATCAAACATCTCCTATTGTAGAATACGTACATTTCGTACCCTATTTTGATATTCAGAGGACCGTGAATCGTGATATATTCTTGTAATAAAACCAACGAGATGCACTAATTTATCAAATTTATTTTTGAAATGGAACTCTACGTGTTTCGGACAGTTTCTCTGTCCATCATCAGGAGTATAGTAATGTACACACAACAATAGGTATATGTCGTACAGGTAATGCTGACTGCTTGCTAGCGGGATCAGGATGTTCCATCCTGATCCCGCTAGCATAACCTGTATGACATATACCTATTGTTGTGTGTAAATTGCTAGACTCCTGATGATGGACAGAGGAACTGTCCGAAACATGTAGAGTTCTAATCCAAAAATAAATTTGAGAAATTAGTGAATCTCGTTGGTTTTACTATAAGAATATTTCGTACCCTAATAACCAACTAAAAGAGAACAAATATCCCTAAAAACGAATGAACGAAATTCGTACAAATTCGTACAAATTCGTACAAATTCGTACAAATCGCCACGCTCCAAACTGATGGGAACAGCTCCTTAAATAAATAAACTTCGGCGCCGAAGGCGAAGAAACTACAATCAGCGTGAGACTCAGTTTAATAAACAAGGAGTTACATCGCTTAGCGGAGTTTCTTCTTCACTTATCTGATAAGCAAGAGGGCAACGCCCAAAAACCTACCTTCGGAATCACTCTGCAAGGGGTGTCGTCCGATCAAAATGAGATGGAGGCGATAAAACCAGAGCGGAACAAGTTCGATCTACTGATGTATTACATACGGATAGGGCCATGCAATCTACTGCATTATGGGTTCTATTCCCAGCGGTACAATACAAATCCCGAATGGATGCGATGAAAGGTGATTACAATACGCTTTACAGTCTGTTATAATTCTACTACGTGTGCTTCGTAAGACATGTAATGCTCTAGAAATAAATTGAACTAATCCGCGATTTAAAGCACGTATCTTCATGGTACTGTAAACTAACTCCACGGAGCAAAGTCAGCCGATTAAAAGAAGAATTTCGCATTCCCATAAGTATACAGTGCTGTCAAAAGGAATACTTGCTGGCTAGACAATAGGAGCAGAAAAAAAGAGCTTACTTTCGCGTAACAGAACGTAGAAGCAGACGTACTGTGTTGGGACTGAAAGGTATACATATTCATACTCAGAAATTTAAAAAAAAATATTAAAAAATACACCCTACATGGTTTTAGACAACTCCTACAGATCTTCAGGAATACAGCCACTTTCAAAACCTATAGACCTAATATTAATACATTGTTAAGTGGGTCCCCTAACTCAACGTAAAGTCGTGTCCTCAGGTTGCAAACGAACGAGGTGGCTTCCAGAGAAGGAAGGTGTTCGGTCAGCTTAGATAAAGGCGCGGTTTCAACAGCCGGATTCCACTCCATGGAGTTGTTAAAGTACATTAACCAAAGTGCCGTCCAGCCTCGTCATATCGCTTTGCCTTTTCTTCCGCTTCTCCTTGTCTTACTCCTCCCCCTGATCCTCCTTTAATTCTTGTTTTTCTTGTCAATTCTGTTAAACTCCTTATTATAATTTGCCACCAAAAATGTCGTTGGGGTTCTTAAGTGTACGGGAGGTACGTACAGAAAGACGGTGTTTGCTCAAGAGTGGTAGTACACTCGGAAATATTTAGTGTTTTAATTCCCCTCTAATGCATTTCCAGAAACTAGCATTCCTTAGTATTCGAGTTTATATTTTATACAAAATCCCTTCGAAGCATTCACACTTTCACAACTATAAACTCTTCATCGATGCTGCATGTATTCATCTTTAAGTACATTATCATTAAAGAAAGAGCTATTTATTTCCAGTGGGATTTACCCTAAGAAACAAAACACAAAGTCCTATAAAACTGCTCAACGACAGACTCGCAGAGTTCCAATAAAACCAACGAAACAACGACAATGATTTACTGCTGCGTCTTCGTCCTCGGCATCATAAGTTCATCTTCCCGGAGGAAACGACAGCGATCCATGATGTGAAGACCAGTGCCAGATCGAAAACAAACACGCCCAGCCATCAATAAATATCCTCCTCTCTTATCTCCTGTCACAGAATTCACAAAACAGCAACTCACATCCTCACACATAATGTGCAATTATTGTACTTTCGATAAGCCAGCTCGCTGAAAGAAGATGTGCTCAGGTTGGTAACTGCGATTTATAGCAGGTGAGAAGCGATAAATATAAGCTCCTTAGCTCCAGCCATGATACAGGGCACGAATCCCCTTTTCCCATATGAATTTGTACATATTGCTTCCAGTATCTCACATAATATATTTATCAATCCAAGCGTATTTTGATAATAACATAAGGTTAAAGAACGGAATGTATGGAGAGGTTATAATAACAAATATGCCCTAACCAAACCACCTGAAACCTGTAATTCTACTACACGTGTGCACTCACAATTTCAATTCCTATACGACCGAATAAAGCTCCTTCCCTATACAAATGTATAGGAAAATAATTGGTGTTTGTACTGAAAATCAAAAGAAACCCCGCACAACATGTAAACAAAATAAAGGATATTTGATATACATTACATACACACACACATACATACATACATACATACATACATACATACATACATGCATTCATACATACATATATACACACCTACATTCATACATACATACATACATACAAGCATACGAGTACATACATACGTACAATACATACATACATACAAACATACATACATATATACACGCACACAGACACACACACACATAGGTACGTACATATATACGTACGTATATTACATTACATACAATTTAATACCAGTACTTTAAATGATTCATGTTTGTTGTTCATTTTAAATATATCGAAGGGATTCTGACACTACTATTTTCCTTGTCTGTACGATTTCCAGGTCCAAAATCTTCGCGGTACCTTACAACATTCCAGACTGGTTCAACCTCAACATATAGCAACTCTCTCACCCACCGACTTCTTCGAATCCCAAAACACCGTCAGGTAGCCCGTGCTTGCAACGTCTGACTATTTCCGGAAGCATCCGATTTCAATCTCATCCGGCCTAGGTTTATTGCGACTGTACAGCACTACATCTTCTCAGATATTCCGGACTAACAGCTTAGTGTTGTTTTACAAGTACACTAACACTTATTCACCCCTGTCCCTTCTACTTCACTGCACACAATTATTCCAATAGTTCATTCAGCGCAAAATAGTAATTATTTATGTTTAATACAGACTGCTTTGCTTTAAAATTGTAGTGGGTTATCATTTTAAACTAAATTTGTTGTATGTTAATATAGACATTGTTTATTTGTGGACCGTGTATTTACATGTGTCATATACGTACATACGCTTAAGACCTATTCATTTCCTTGTACAATAGTTTCATGGTTAGGCTCTGTCCTTTATGTCTCTCTTATATTTCTTCGTTCCTTCTGTGGTTGACAGAGCAGCGAGAAAGCCTCAGCTAGTTGGCCTGTAAGAACAAAACAAAAACAAACCTCCTGGCCCACAATTCGTCTCGCTTGTATATAGACCTTCAAGTAACGACAGAACATTTTACAAGTATTAGTCATCCAATTTTCTGAAACATGGCATGCTATTCTACCGACTTCCAGAGTCACGGAATGTAGCTTTAAATGGCAGTCTGAATGAGATATGTCCAGTCACAGGCCTCACAAAATAGCAACGAACCTGACAAGACTAGGTGAAGTCTACTTAAACTCAGTCACAACAATAAACTGTTATCCCTTCTGAACGTCGCTGTTTTAAAATAGAAAGTGTTTTGTTTTCTGCTGATAAGAGTTTAAAGAAAATACCCTTGTGAAACGGGTAAATTTACTAGCACTTCACGAGGTATAAAAATTTACTGTTCGGAGTATATATGTGACAGCTATGGAGACTTTCTCGTATGAAATACGCAAACGCGCTGTTGCGTTGCCACCTCTGGCCCGACTCACCGCTGCCACTGAGTTTCAAAAACGGACTCCCAATATACTGCTATCAGATTCCTACACTACTGCAACTAATAAGACTGTAGCATGCATACGTTAAGTACTGCTATTAAAACTGTCGCACAAATTGCGTGTTGTGATTGCAAGTTTCGTAAATGTTTGGCATTGTAATTACAAGTGTCGTAAATGTTTGGTATTGTAATTACAGGTGTCGTAAATGTTTGGTATTGTAATTACAGGTGTCGTAAATGTTTGGTACTGTAATTACAAGTGTCGTAAAATTTTGGTATTTTGATTACAAGCGCCGTCTAAGGTGGTACAATAACTACAACTGCCGTATATTTTGGGTATTTTTATTAGAAATGATGTATAATTTGTGCACTGTGATTATAAACGCCTTTCAAAGAAAATCAACAAAACTTTATCCCATAGAAATACACAAATTTTGTCTTAGTAAATTTTACGTGTTCCATGAAGTGAATGAGGCTACTGGATATACTGACTAAACATTTATTAGTTACATGTGTAACAAAAACCTCTTTCGAAATAGTTGAGTAAAACTAATGACCTAGCCAGTAAGAAAGTATTAAACTAAGCAAATGCAATGGAGTTAAAACTATTGGGCAATAGCTATAAGGAGCAAACTTTAGTGCAGAGTATGGGGGAAAAAACAGAAAAAATTACTGTAGGGAGACACAGCAAAATCAGTAGTGTAATGAAGTAGCAGTACAATATTAAAAATTTTATATTTTTTTATATTTGTAGCTACGTGCATCGTAATTCAAAGTTAAAATACCTAATGGAAGGAAGCAAGCGGTATTATGCAGTATCGGATTTACGTAATGTAAGAAAATAATTCTGAACTGACTGATTGATTTATCCATCGATCAATCGATCTATCAATCACTCTCTCGTTTATTTAATCTTCAGAATTTGTTTACTTATTTATTCATTGGCCGATTACTGATTGATTGGATTTATTATTTGATTGACTGAAATATTTGAACCAGCTCCAGGAAGCAGAATGATTCACTCAGCAAAGTGAATGATTATAGGCTAATCACTACATTTAGATCTTCGACGAAAGCACGGAAAATTCGCCACCTTATTCAGACCGAAAATACAACCCCATGCTTCCTTAGCCTCGTCAGCACATAGAGGAGGCTAATCAGCTTCAAGAACCGGTATCAGACCCCCAGTCACATCGTTCGAGGAGACGAGAAATTATTTGACCCCGTCAGGAACCCAAGACCAATAGCCGAGTTATTAGCCAGTAATTGTAAAGACTGAGCTCTCCTGATACGATGTCTACATCTATAAGATAACAGAGAGAATGCATACTTTTTGACATATTAGATATAAGCATTACAAAGTGGATTTTATAGCTGCTTTTCTTATGCAAAACGCCGTCCTCTCATAACTGACCCAGTGCATAATCCGACTTTCATTCACCTTCCTGTTTACTGCCATATTAAAGCTGAAATCTCTCAGACCGGCTGTCAAGATTGTAAATCGGAAATGACGTCTCGTTCTGCTTTATGAAAGGGATTACATTACAGAAAAATAAAACGGTATTTCGGGGACAGAAATGCGGATTATATAAATAGAAAAAAGAGTTTATTCGTGTTATTACCCAAGAGGTATAAGAACGTATATCCACAGAGACGCTGACAAAAGAAAAATGGACATTTTTATAACCAAAAAGCAACAAACAAAGACACAGTTAACACAGTATACGATCACCGTTACGTGAGTATACAATGTGGCAGAGCTTTCAGAAAACGTGTTATCGTAATAAAAACTGTGCAACATGAAATTATGGTTTGGTACTATTTTGTTTAGAAGAATTGTGTGGAGTATACTTAGTAATGGACGCAACGTTGCAATATTTTATTCTTATATATAGGTATGCAACAGTGGAATACATGATTATTTCTGTTAAGCCCTAATTTCTGACGGTGGGCCTGCTAAGTGCACACTTGATGCAGAAGAGAGAAAATTGGTCGACAAATATCACTGCCATTTTTACTTCTGCCTTCTTTTACTCCTTTCTGACGCTTCGTTTCTTTATATCTTAGTTTCTTTCTCCATATCGTCTATTATCCCTACCTGAGTTTCCTGCATTCCTTATGCAACATCTAATTTATTTAATCAAGCCCAGCCAAGTATATATCGGGTGTTACCACAATTGGCGTACTTGTCGGATACACCAATCATGGTGCAATGTAAAAGAAGCTGTTTCCACGACTGGTTTATTTGATACTCGTACCAGGGTATATTTGTCAAAACTTCGCCCCTGGTCATTGTGATAGCGTCCCCATGACCACTCTGCTTCGGGTGTTCCCACAATTGGCGTACTTGTCCGATACACCAATCATGGTGCAATGTAAAAGAAGCTGTTTCCACGACTGGTTTATTTGATACCCGTACGAGGGTATATTTGTCAAAACTTCGCCCCTGGTCATTGTGATAGCGTCCCCATGACCACTCTGCTTATCGAATGATAGACTGTTCACACATACAAGGAACTTATCTAACTGTCCAGTACACACAAATCATAGGAACGCAAAAACTGGTCACGACTTGATAAATAAACAACTATTAGTCAATCCTTTATCTTATGTCACAGTCACCGACAGTCGATGGAATCAAACAACTGGCCATTATCTGTACAAGTGCAACATTCCCACGACGTGGCAAGCATAGGCCAATGACGAATGTTTGTCAAGTACGCTGGGGAACGCGGCATTACAGTACACGTATATTGGATACGTTCTTATAAATGAGATGTGAAGCACAAGCAGTTTATGGTGTCACGTTATTTATGAACTACGTTTATTTGACGACGTCATCAGTAATTTGAAATGTACAGAGTGCGCAAGTATCATGACATAGGTAGTAGGAAATAGCAAAGAAGGTAGAAAGAAGACGTCGTTGCGTAATTTAAAATATTATACCGGCATTTTCATACGAACAGATGAATACCATAAAAAAATCTCCAAACTACGACACAGTAGGATTGGCGCCAGAGACAACGTTCTCGTTTTTAGGGTACTGTAATAGAAGAATCCGTTGTTCCTACCGTTATAACATTCGACTGCAAAATATGACGCAATAGTCCAGTCTGTGTCTGTCTGTCCGTCTGCCCAGCGATATCATTGTAGGCACTGTGTACAGGATAGCAATTGCACGCTAATTTTCAAACTTGCAGCTTGAATTCACGCAACGAGCATTATGTAGTCCACCCATCCAACAACAACGCCATTTGGGTTGCAGAACGTTCCAGGGTATTTGCAGTAGCTTACCCCATCACTCCGCCTACTTGTGATACATAACACATGTACGTACCGACGCTGCAGTTCATTACAGTATCGCTGTATGTACATTCACAGATTCCAGAGCGAATCGAATTCTGTCAAGCTAACATACCGTTAAAAAAAAAAGGTCAGAAAAATTCGCTATTTAGGCACGCGTAAGTGAGTAAGTACTGCCAGTGGAAATTCGGTGCTTGCAATACTTCTAGCACACGAATATTTGTAAGATTATCAGATTAGTTTAAAAAACCATTAGTTCTCATCTTTTCTAATGAGGCAGTAAAATTAAATATTATTTATTACCAATGGTCAAATTATTATTATTATTATTGTCATCAGTATAATTAATTTATGCTTTTTACTGAAGCAATTCTTAGTACTCGTAATACACATTACAAATCATATAAAAACTTTGAATAAGAAAGTTTAGGAATGAATCTTTTCTGTATCCTTATCCGGACAAATCCAGTCCGTGTCCTTCCATCCTTCTTCTTTACGATCCACGATAATATCATCCACCCATCTACATCTGTATGCTAAAAGTGACCTTTTATCTTCAGGCTTCCCCACCAAATCCCTATACGTATCTCTCCTCTCCCCCACTCGTGCCATACGCTCCGCCCTTCTTATGCTATTTGTTTAATAATCCGGATATTACCTGGTGAGGAGAAAAACTAATGCGCAGTTTCCTCCCGTTTCTCGCTACCTCGTCCCTCTCAGATAACACTATATTCCTCAGAACCCTATTCTCGAAAACCCTCAGCCTATATCCTTCCCTCAGTATGAAGAACCGAGTTTCACACACACGTATAAAACAACAGATAAAATTAGAGTTATTCACATTTCAAGCTTTATATTTTGGATAGCAAAAGCAAAACAAAATATAATGGACCAAATGAAAGCAGGCATTCCCTAGAGTTCAAATTGCTCGAATTTCTTCATGAAAGAAATTTTAATTCTTTAGAGTTAGAGGTTATAAACCTGTCGTAAGACAGACTACAAAATGAATGAATGAATAAATAAATAAATAAA
>Ga0123354_10005080_pt1 | contig 18991 bp, 10 predicted proteins | sample TergutLab28metaG_2_FD_97872 | JGI IMG/M metagenome (GOLD analysis project Ga0123354, IMG submission 97872) | Labiotermes labralis P4 segment gut microbial communities from Petit-Saut dam, French Guiana - Lab288 P4 | ecosystem: Host-associated > Arthropoda: Insects > Digestive system > Gut ...
CGTTGCGCTGACCACGTGACACCCCTCTATCCGCAAAAGTTGGCACTAACTTCGCCGACCGGCGGCAGCCGCTCTGTCGGTATAGTTCGCGTGCGGACTAAGGCCACGGAGTTTAGTTTTATGTTAGTTTAATTTATGACCTTAAAAAAAATGGAAAGATCTTTTTTTACGAATAAATCTGTTGGGGCCGGACTCTCGTCTTATAAAAAAAAATTACCGGGCCGCGTTCTCACAAAGGTTGAGAAACACTTGCTTTAGGTGACCCCACTAGGAGCAACCTCGCTCACACAGATCGTTGCCAGCGTCCATCCCTCGTGGTCAGTATGAAGACTTTTTTATTAGTTTATTTTTCGTCTTGGGTTGAATGTTCGCTTGTGTCAGGCTGTTGCCCTTCATTGTATGTTACAGTATGAATACTTCATGTTTCCCACGCCTTTCGTGAATCAGTTAAACAAACTTTACTTCCCTTTCTCAGTTGCTCACAGGGTTTCCGGCTCAAAGACCTTTGGAGAAAACCCTTCCTCCCTTACATTAAGGCTACTGGAATGGACGTTTACGGTGAAATTTATGACAGGTGTCTTCGAACCTCCCGTAACTGAGGCCAGCAGTCGCTCTACCTGTTTAACAAATGTATCCAAAATATTCGGCTACAAAATGCTCGTATGATTAGGTTTATTAAATAACCATATCACTTTTTACTTTTTCAGTTTTGTGCCTTTTATTGGAACGGGTTTACAGCCTCTAGATATGTTGTTTCCTTTAACCTTTGAAAGCGAAGCGGCTTCTTTACGTACCGCCATGTTTAACATTCAGAAATGCTTCATAGTGCTTACATTGCGTTTATGTGTTTCGTACTGAACTCGGGGCAGACAGCGACATTTGCCTTGTGCTTGATTTACTGATCGGTTTTTACAGCCATGGTGGAAAGTGTTTTCAGCGCGGTACGGGCTGAATACTTATATAAGGCAGATTACGTTTAGTCTTTCAACGGTTAAAGTGCAATGTGACCGACACAAACCAAAATTAAATTCACCCCACTAATGTCAACATAGACCAGCAGTACTAAATTTCAATGAAGTCCATATAGTTCCTTTGCTGATTAACATCCTAGCTGCCAATGTACAGGGTTATTCAAAATTATTGTCGGGGTACAAATGTCCAGTGGCAATTCCGCACCAAATTCGGGAAACAACCACCATCTGACAATTCCATTCGAAGGTGGTATGCACAGTTTTCAAGAGACAGGGTGCTTGTATATCCCGGAACTGAAGGTACGAATCGAAACCGCCATTGAAACCATCACCGCTGACATGCTACAAACAGTCTGGAACGAACTCGATTATCGTGTTGATGTTTGTAGAATCACAAAGGATGCACGTATAGAGCACCGGTAAGGCATGTAACAAAAATTTGGAGTTTTGTTCTATTAAATAAAAAAATACATCTACTCCTGTCTCAAGTGTATAGTGTATGACAAGTTGTTGAAACCCCAACAATCATTTTGAATAACCCTGTATTTTTGTTTTATTCACTTCTTGCAGAGGACGCATAGTAATCAAAATGCTACCGACGCTGCAAAAAATGTCAAGTGTGTTAGCGCTACGAATCCACCCCTTTTCGTATCTAGGACAAATTTTAGACATTGACATTTATACTTCGACAAGAGCATAGTATTGCAAACATAGATTGTATGGGAGTCATTAAAATTACATGTCTGTACCTCGTCGTAATGAATGTTTATTCTGGTCCAACTCTGTTTGCTCATTCACTAATGAATATAGATCTGTAGCAGTCTGTCATTGAAGTGTGGAACTGATTGATCGGTGTCATGATGGTTTTGAAATATCGGTATTTAAACACCGATTCATTACATTTCTGTTAGCCTCGTTATTTCCGACACCAAGACCCTGAACAGCGGTTCATAATGTTCCATATAATAACTTATGTTCAGCAGATGGCTGATACTGCAGTGTTCGTTGCCTCGCATCCGATGATCGAGCTCTCTTTTCAGTATAGATAAAATTGTAATATAACATTTGTGGGCTTGAACATATATAGGCGCATTTTCGACTTTCCGCTTGAGGAAGGTGAGTTTTCAGTTGTACGATCCGTCCAGAATGAACCCAGAAGCCAATTATATACGTGGTAAAAAGAGACAATCTCAGCGCCTATACCAGGAGTGTAATTCCGACTGTCCTGACTCATCAGCTTTAGTTAAAGGAAAAACCGACAGTAAGCCAAAGAAAGGGGTGGAATAATGTGAGACGGGTTCCCTGACTGGGGAGTTTGGGGCTTACTTAGAATACACAGACAAATGCTAGTATATGGGCTTATGATTCCATTAATCTGGCCTGCAAATCCCCCAGATATACTGCTGGAGATCCTATTCTCATATCTGTATTACGTCACATATGTAGCTGGTGAAACATGTATTTAAAACAATGTAAAACATTAACTTTACACTCTTAGTGACATAAAGTTATGCTATTTATGTTATGCTGATTAGTGAAATGTCAATAACTTTAGAGAAATTTATAATTTTGTTAATTTTCAGAGTCTAGACTTTCTCAATCAGTCCTGTTTTAGACACATTAGTTTAGTTGGTTTATTTAATATACCTAATTTGTGAGGAAAGTTGCAAGTTTTACCAACGTAATGTTAATTTCTTAATTTTTAATTGTCTTTTTGAGTACACTAATTAAATTATTTTTCCATGGAAATCATTTTACAAAGACGTCGAAGGATAGACATGACCCACGACTGTACACAATGCGACCATTTTCGTATCTTGCAGACGAGCTTTTAATTAAATCTCATGAAGTCTGCGACCTGAAAATGAGGTTCCAACCTCTCCTTCAAGTTTTCGCATTCCATTCCGGAGACCGGCTGTCCAGACTTACTTTCGTAGTTTCCATCATTCCTAACAGTAACAAATTTTTACTGAATTTTAGAGAGAGAAATATGGAAGTGGGACTCGCATAGGACACACCTAGTACATAACAGGGCAATCTTAGTAATTGACCAACTTAATGCACAAATTCTTGTTTTATAACAAGTTTATTATTATCCTCTACATGTTTCGAGCACTGTTGTGCTCATCATCAGGAGGTCAAAATTGTATTATACAGTATCTGGTTTCATCACACTCTGTAGGTGGCCGTCCGGTGCAGATGCTGTGTAATACAATTTTGACCTCCTGATGATGAGCATAACAGTGCTCGAAACGTGTAGAGGAATATAATAAACTTGTTATAAAACACGAATTTGTGCATTAAGTTGGTCAATTACTAAGATTAAACTGAGATGCACGGTCAGCAAAACATCAAAATAACAGCCAAGTATAGGACACTTAGGGCACATACAGAACACAAAGAGTCCCTAGCCAACAAAGTTTCTGATGACGACCGAATCATCTTCTGTAATTCTAAATAAACTATATGAAATAATCTATTGAAAAAGTACAAAAGTATTTACCAGTAATTCTTTCATTTCATATTTTTGTATACTGGGACCAACGTAATTGTTTGAAGATTACATAACATTGAAACTTAACTTGTCCCACGTAGATTAACCTCTCTTCCATTACGCATTGCAGTTATAAATTCAAATTGATTAGTTTCGTGGTACCGATTGTGTTGCACATTACGTCACTGTAGTAAGAAATGAAGGCAATTCTATTTTCAACTGCGCATATTACTTTTGAAATACGAGAGGGTTTTGTGCTGAATAAACAGGAAGACATTATGGAAAGTACTGCCATGTCATCTAGTTAATTGCTGTAGTGTTCCTGTAATGGATCTTCGAATTGTTTACAGTTGGGTGGGAATTGCCCGTATCCCCGCTTAAGATTTGATAATTATACTACTGTTGAATGTACGTAGGTAGCCTGGCGCCAGTTTTCTTTAATGTATAGGCAGAACACGGAATTAAGAACAGGTGACATGTGGAAACAGAGTGCTGCCTTTCGTGTTACAGTCTTTGTCTCCTCGTGTACTCTATTTGACTCTAAAATTATGGGGCTAACTTGTAATGCTATCTACCCTTGTAAAAGGTAAAGTGGTCCCGTTACAGGCTCGGTGTGGCCCAAAGGGTGGGTAGAGGTATAGCTCTACTCTTTCATGACCGCGACACTAGAAGAGGGTGAGTGGTGAGCAGCACGCCCCGGCCGCACTTTACCCCCCGGAAAGAACCGGTACCCATTTTACAGGAGGCTGGGTGGGCCCCAGGGCCGCTCTGGACGGGCGGAAAATCTCTTCCCCACCGGGATGCGATCCCGGACCCTCCAACCCATAGTCAGTCGCTATACTGACTGAGCTACCCGGCCCACTATCTGCCCTTGTACATGCGTGAAATGTCGACTCTATCTCGGGAAAATGAGATTTAAATCAATACAAATTTGAGCACAGCAAATTTTGTAGGGGATTATTAGAGGACACATACTAAAAGGTCATGTCTCTTCCTTTTCTTGCAAATTTAATGTACTGTTATTCTAATCTGGGTCATAATTTTTCAGTTATTCACAAAGATGTGACGAGAATATTACAGAAATTCGAATAGTAGACAGAAGAGTGCAGTACACTTGCCAGAACCAGGCCTATTTAGAACTCAGGTCACTATAATTCTTCATCATCACCTACACCCACCTTTGTTTGGGTTTACGTATATCTACTTTGTCCTTTTGGCAGTTTTATATTGAGTTAACCGATTTGCAGCTCATCCCATATGGACACCTACATGCAGCACTGCTTTGTGTCGGTCTGATTTCCGTACCAGTAATGTAATACCAAAAGCAGCCTCATTTGTGTACTGGAGGTGAAAATATATAATAGCATACGTAGCCTAAAGATCCAGTCAGGAGGTTTTAAAGCACTTTCTCTTTCTAAATATCCCCCATAGGCTCTTAAACAAGTCTGTGCGTGACACATCAATATCTTGACATCCTGAAAACTATAAAATCCAGATAAAGATGCGTCGTTATTAAGGAAATTTATCTACGGAAATGGATGAGTCAGCTTTTGTGCTAAGAGTGAGAAAATCGTTGTGGTAATACCGGCAGCTAGAATTGTGCAATGATAAAGAGGAATGTTAAGTGGTTTGAACGTACACTTCGGCGAGCCTACGGTCTTCTATGTGGCCTGCTGCATCAGCTGTCTGAAACATGCTAAATCGTATATTCCTGTCAGATCCTCCTTTCGTTTTTAGTTAAGTTAATTAACTTAAATGTGTGCAGATACATTCATAATTACTAGAGGAATAAGAAGGTTATTTAGGGCCTCGAGAAGATGAATTAAGACGAGAAAAAATGCGTAATAGCGAGCTTCATAATCTGTACATTACACATAACATAACATAATATTGTTAAGGTTACAAAATTATGAATATACGAATGGCAAAGTGTGTGGGAGAAGCAGAAGAATTCAAGAGCGCTAACCAAATTTTGTTTCAGTAACTCTAAAAAGAGATTATTGGTGAGATTTGATCGTATGTAAGAGGATAATATTAAAATAGCTTTAGGCATGTACAGTGTGAAGATATGGAACAGATTTGGCTACTTCAGAATAGAATATACAAAGAGCTACTTTAAACATTGTAAGAAAGTTAATAAATGAAACAACTTGTGAAACATTTCAGGTCCCTTAAATTGGACTATAGCTACCCTAACAATACAGTTTTATATAAATTAGTGCAACGGCTTTCCCTACTCTAACTTATTATTATAATTAACTACTGAGGCCTAATGAGTGGCTGGTTGACTTACTGTATTTATTTATTTATTTTTAGGTTACATTGGATAACAGAAAATTTTTATTCGATTAATAGAAGTAAATTGTAGTCTAACACAACTGTTAAATTGTTTATATAATATACAATTTAAGAGAACATAGCTACAGGTTTCGGCTTAGTTGAAAACGTTTTCAGGCTTTGACTTCAAAGAATTAAATATATAATTAACAACGCTTAAATAGTAATTTTTATTTTCTGTCACACGAACTGAAGTAAGTAAACCTAGTAGCATTTTTGCGCTGAATTAGTTTTTTCCTTTCGGGTAAGGTTTTTAAGGGACGCGTGGTTGAAGTTTGAAGGAAGCCTGTATTTACAGTACATTACAGAGCGTATATAAATAACACAACATGTAATATTTGATGACTTTCTGCTATATTTTGCTTGTGGGAAATCTCCTGTAAGTGTCCAACATTAATCAGCCAGCATACTGGGAATCCACTTGCCTTGGAACCGCTTTTCCGTGGTGGAAATATCCTGATGAAATCGCTGTCCGTGCTTATGGTTACACCGAGACTTTCTGGGAAGAAGTCTAAATGAGAGTTGAAGAAATGCATCTTTAAAGACGTATTACATCCCATAGCTTTGTAGGATTGTACAAGATCAGCCATCAGATGACGGAAGTTTTAAGCTTTATAATTTTCCAAAAATATTGGTAGTGACTTTTTGGATGATTTGCATGCTGCCTTTCCAATCACTTCGCCGGTCTTCAAATTTTATATCATGTTTTAACTGTGTTATTTGAGGTACAACAAATACCCCTTCTTCGATTTTAGCATCGTTTATCCTGGGAATACCTAAATACTTAAATTCAGCTCTAATTTGATCCATTGGATTGACTAAATTTTTTATGAGTCCAAGTTTGATGTGCTGCAGCAGAGGTAAATACACTTTTTCAGGGTTTCTTAATGATGTATTTACTGTGTTTTTCTGTCCCGGAATAAACGAGTCCTCGTTTAGTTTACTGTTTTTAGATGTAATGATATTTTCTGTTCCAATTACCCCACTCAGACAGAAAGTAACCTACCTTTGTGTGGCCAACCTGTCAGCCAAGCCAGAGAGAAGTGAACTTCAAATCCCCACAAATGTTCCAGTTATATTTTTCATATTGAGGGGCCCTACTTTTAACTTGGACACCCACTTTACGCCCAAAATAAAACCCATAACATTTCTTAATGAGCAGGGAAAGATTTCGCCTCTGAAGTTTGAAGGTCATGTGAATAAACGCAAAACTAAAGGTGTCAGGATGATATAAATCTTTCTTGGCATGACGAAAATATAATAAACACAATCCTTTTACACAAAATACTTCACTATAAAGAATATACAATACTTGCATCTTATCACAGCGAAGTCCAGACATACCACTAGCAGTGCATTTTTCCTCAAGCAGAACTTACTGTTAGTTTCATGACCCAACGTGTCAGCACATATTTGAGCTTGCATAGTCTGGCTGTCTGCGATTTGATTCACATGCCTACCGTCCTTGTTATGGTTATTTTTTGTACCTACCCTGTGTTTCGACTATAATAAAGTTCTCAGCCATATTTAAGATATACTGACAGCGTGATAAAAAACTGATTCGCTGAAATTACATTTAAAAAAGTTCTGTCACACAAAAACTGTGGGTGATAGAGCAGTTCTAATAATATACTTGAATTCAGCGTAAAAAAAAAATACATAAGAAACATTATTGGTTTTCATGTGACAAAATTTATATAACTAGTATTATTCTGCTGTAGAAGTCAGTGGCTTGAAAATCACTGACATGTTTGTGAGAATCGTGAGAAGACGCTCATTAAACATTGAACGGTATTCTGTTTGTATAAGTCTTGATAAACTGAGTGAACTACGTTGAAATATTCAGCACGATGAACAAGAGGTCATTTGGATGTAATCTGAAAACAAGTTTGTAAGTGAAACGGTCGATTGCGGACTGGCAATGCCAATGAATTTCACTGCGTGGTTATGGATACTCTTGGATTAACTCTTTGAAGGATTTTAATAGTATTTATTAAATCAGTCCCTAACTCATTTACAAAGACCAACCCTTGAATGCTATTAACCGTGTGAAGAATGAGACGGATGTACGTTACACATCAATATTCACTTCCTAGCTTGCTGAGAATACTGTAAAGGTTACAAATGAAAATCGGTAAATACTGTATAGGAATGACAAGAAACACATAAATGTAATGTGTGGACAAAATGAGACTTATTTTTTCTGATAATACGGGCGGTGAATGTTATTACTGCTATGCTTTAGAAGGTGAACAGAAATAATATATCTTTATATGTGACACTTCTTTGTGCTATGATAATAAATTATACAACATTTTTGTTAGTCAAAACATATTTAGACAGCTGGGTTTATGTGTCTGAACGGGCGACGTGTTTCGACCCAAGAAGTTCATTCTAAAGCTCATAACAATTCTAAAAACACATTGAGGAATAAAATGTGAAGGAAATAATTTTGTTACGTACAGTAAAATAAAATCGAATATTAAAAGTCATATACAAGTAAAATAATTTTTTAATCAGAGGTTTTTATAAAGAATTGTTTACTACTTTATATGAATTCTGATATTTGATTTCATTATACTGTATGTAATCAAACACCTGCCTATACACTGTCTCCCCAGAGTGTGTTTTTAGTACTGTTGTGAGCTTTAGAATGACGTGTCCTGGGTCGAAACTTGTCGCTCCTTTGGACACAAACTCTTTTGTCTAAATATATTTATTTTTGTCTGACACAAATTTTTAATAATCTCTGTTTTTTCTAAGAATCATACGAAATGCACGAGTACATTTTGTGGGGAAAATGTAGAGTATTTAATGGTAGGACAGGTTTTGCAGATAACAACTGTGATTTAAAAAACGAACCTGTGGCGAAGTGAAGGAATGAACTGAAAGTCTACTTCTGTGCAATTTTTTAATTTGCATTTTAAAAAAAATCATTGGATCATTTATGCGGTAATAGAGGGCCACCGACAGACGCAGTGACAGGCACGTGATTTCAGCTTAAGACATTTTTTTTATTTATTTACGAAGAAAAACAAACATCGTAACTTGTAAAACTTTTAACAATTTATCTTATCCATTGGTGATTTATAATTTCTTGTTTTTTAATCTTAATATTTTACGAGTGTTTTTCTTACATTGTAGGGATATAATTAGGGGTCATAGGCCACTCGTTATTTTCAAAGCTGGGAACAGCTGCGACTGTAAATATAACTTTTCATGCGCTCTTTGGACAGTCGCATGCAGGATGAAAATTCTTTGACACGTGGCGTTACTGAATTTCAGTGTAAAACACAACAGACGATTTGAGGCTCTATCTTGGCTAGAATAATAAAATCCTTCAGTTCAAGAACAGGAGAGACACCAGGCCTGCGCATAGTAGTAAGGAATACAGGAATGCAAGCTTGATAGAGGATTGCGCCAACGGCTACTCTTGTTCTAGTAATTAGGTTGTGGCGTATTCCACATATTTGGCTTAGTCTTATGAACTAAATACTTTCTCATTACTGCATGTTTAGAGAGTCTAGATGTCATTCCACAAGTTCTTTCTAGGGAGTTCAGATGTTAAGGTTTAAGTGACTAATTCCAGTAGTATTAAGAAGTCCCTTCCGTGATAACTCAGTTTGTCGACACTTGGGGAAATTCGTTTCCTTTAACATGGTGTTTCATAAATCTCATTAAGACGATCACATCCGCGATGATGTTATATATGGAATATGCACACACACCACGTGTGGGGTGTATGAGAGAAAGTACAGAATTTTTGTCGTAAAACTTGAACGGACAAAGTACTTGAGATATTTAAGCGTAGGTGCGGAAGATAATATTCAAACTGATCTTTAGGAAACAAAATGTGTTTACGAATTGGAATTTTATATATATGTATTGTACACGATCACCCTTCGTAACTTTGTTGTCCCGACGCGCTCAGTCTGGTAGGTGATCCTCTTTCGTGAAAAGGGTGTGGTTCACCGAATCACATTTAGTTTTAGTGATTTTGTTTCTTACTTATTTTTTGTTTATTCATTTTATTGTTGATATAAAATAACGGAGTTCTATATCCAGTAAAACAACTAGATAATTTCTAGGAAACTAACACAGTCACGTCTCTGTACACCTACTTACACCACACTCGTAAGCGACTGAATTCGCACTGGACTGCTAACGTCTGTTATCAGCTCCCAACCGTTTCTTAGTTTAAATCTCTCTCCCGTACACCCCTCCTACCTTTCACCGACTGTTCTGAATACACGTTAACAGATTAAACCCAAAGTGTACGGCTGTGAACCGTCCGTAACTGACGCCAGCAAACCTAAGAAACAAATATATCAAAAATGTTCGGCTACAGTATATATAAATTAGATTTAACTGGCACACGATTGGGTCAAGTAACGAGAATTTTGTGAAAAAGATAATGAAATTTCAAGCTTCACGAGAGGAGGAAATGTCTAATTGAGCTAAGAAATTGCCTGTATTTCAAGCAAAATTCTGCGCTTTTAATTATCTGTGTTAAACTCGAAAGCCAATCTGATCCTCCCCCTCTGCACTTTCAGTTTCGGCCAGGAATTCCATCAGTGTTTGTTGATTAGGAAAGTTAATGCAGACCAAAGTCACATGACAGCCTGTTGTGGTTGTCTTCTTACAGGGCCGAAAAAAATACGGCACGAAGGAAGCTGAATGAGTCTCAACGAAGCAGGTTAGGAGAACTAGCAGCAGTCGGACCAACCGTAGGCCCGTGTCTAGGCAACGGCTGGTGTCGAGTGTCTCACTTATGATACCATAACGTGAGTTATGTGTGGATAGCTTTTATCACTTTACCAAGAAGGGCCAGTATAGCTAGCACAATGCATTTAATGAATTGCCTATCAATATCGATGCATTATTCAATTACATATCGATTTCCGACATATTTCGGATGTAGGGACATCATTAGGTAAACCTTAGCACATGTCATGGAATATTACCGAAAGTCTTTGCGTTCCATGCAGTGTGATGCGATTTTCTAGTGATGATTTGCGGACCCAAAACGTATGAAAAGTCCGTGTGTGTTTCGTATATAAGCCCCTTGTTTCCATTTTCGGTAAATTTTGCAGGAAAGCTGAGTCCTGAAACAAATTATTAAGGAATAAATGCTGATCTGCGTATAACAATGGTACACTGTTAATTAAACTTGCTTGTTCCTACTTGAGTTTTATTACAAAGGACGTGGAAAAGATCGGTGCCACACACACACTCACATGTGTATCAGTTACATAAGCAGAGCATAAACCTCGGAGACGTTAATGCATTAACTGAAGACGAGCTTTTGCCTTATAAAATAATGGTTAGTAAGGCATCAGGTTTTAATTTTATGTCGTCGCCACCACAGACCTTCCATACATGTGAATGGAATTTACGGAATGATAATTCCACATTTACTAGTCCCCTAAGCTGTGACTAATTAGTTGCTTTTATACCTACACTTTACTCTGATTAGGATGGAAGTTGATTATTAGATTTCAATCTTGATTATGCGTTAGTTCAAAGATCAATTTATCTCTAATTTGAAGACGGTGTTAACGCTTCCTCTGATGCCCCAGTATCAATATTTTGTATATGTGACTTCTGGTAGAGTTGAAATAAATACATAAGAACGGAAATGAAAATGCTTTACTGCATATTGCGGCACAAGTTAGGAAACAATAAGAAAACAGAAAATGCTAATGGCCACCTTCTGATATTTTAATTGGAAATTTATTTAAGGTAGAATCATTACGCTTGTCAGGTATGTAATTAGCTTTGTAACAAGTAATGTGTATTCGGGAGAGAATGTGAGTTTATCTAAAAGCATCTCTTATGTCAGAAAGAGTTGATTACATTCCATTTAAAATGCAAGAGATTCTTCAGTTTGAAGCCTTTTATTGTGGAGGTTTCGTGTTGGTTGTTATCGACAGTAATTACTGTTAAATGAAGTTCAAACATCAAATTTCAATTTAAAGCATCGATGCACAGTTGCCGGATATATAAACAGCAGAGTTTAATCGTCATGGTCTAATTAATTACGCATAACTTATCTTTATACTGTTTTGGGTAGTTTTTTGAGCGATGCTGTCAGTGTCTAGACGAGGGTGTCCAACCCTGTGTTTTGCAACCCACCGCCTCCTGTATAAATTATATATACTATTAAGTTCACCCAATAATTTACGCTGTTAGGTTTATCATTTATTGTGATTTTTGCCAGTGCGGCCCGCGAAACGACCCTCAGTGAGGGTTGTAACCATCTTCAAAACAAGTTTTGACACACCTCGATCCTACTGTATAGCTTTGGTTGTAGTACATAAATGAATACGAATATGGATTCTTGGTGGGCTAATAATTGACAGAATATGACCGAAGCTCTTGAAGAAAAAGCTTTGCCAGTGCCCTTTTGCCCACCAAATAAATATACAAATTTGTTTTTCCAAGTCCTGTTTCTCCTGCCAGTCGACATTTGCTGCAGTAAATTACTTACAACCTGTGCACTTTGTTACCTCTGCTTTTGAGTACCACTATCTGCGATAAAACATAGAATCCGAAATAATAAATATGGGACTGTAGGCAGTGTAATTTATTATGTAAAAATTATATATTTTAACCCATAAATTGACATTAAGGTAAGTGACGTAAGCAGCTCACAGAGATGCGTTTTGGAAACGAAATATTTCACTTATTTTACAATGTATTGATTCTATTTATGCTTGTGTGTGGTGTGTGTGTATAACTCATTACCCCTTAAATATGTTCTTCTTCCGCAGATTTCCATTGCCGTTATTTTTCGACTAGGAAACTAATTTCTTGCAGTCCTGTGTGTTCGAATGTTTACATTTGTAACCCATCTTGATTCTGTGTAGTTAAATAAGCCACTATAAATAAGACGTTACATGCAGATTTATCCGAGTGTGTCCAAAACTTTACTTCTCTGGCAGGCGGAAGGTCAAAAGAGCCATCTGACAAGTCCGTTATTTCCATTCATATCCTCTTAACCGCTGTCCACCAAGATCTGTTACAGCATTTTTCCCCCCTCTCCCCTGTCGTTCTCAGAGCTTATTACTACACAGCAGGCTTCAGGCTTTCCAACTGTGTTTTCGTATACATTTCATCTTGCTTGCCACTTTTTCTTTATCCTCAAACCCCTACGTTTAAGAAAACCCTTAATGCCTAGTTACAATACACAACAGATCTACAGTCTATATTTTCCAATAACTTCGTCGAATTTCAGTGCTTTGACTTTCGAATAAATATAAAAGTTAATTTGTCTCTGGTTTCGAAGAGTCTTGTGCCCGTATAAAACCGCGAAGAGTCACAGGACATGTATCCATATGTAGACTTACATATACTTAGTGAGTATAAACTACAGCTTTATTATGTGTAATAATTTTTATTTGTTTCTCTTCGGTGTTAAGATTTTGTAATTTTTTTTTTGGTTTATATTTAAAAAATGTGTTTCCCTCCCAAACAGTATTAACTAAGACGTGGTACCGTGATGAAATAAAGTGCCATGTGTGTATGTTACAAAGGGAACTGAAAAACTTTTGATGATTAAAACCTGTTTGTATTAAGACTATATGTAACGGACAGAATGTCCAGTATTTTAAGTTTAACACGATCTGTGACTATACAAAACTGTCAGTCGAATGTTAGTTATATTAAACGTAACAACTAAACGTGACCGTGGTTGAATATATGTTGTATTCAACTGAGAATTTATTGGGTTTTTTTTTGTCTAATACCCCACACGGGATGAACAATGTAAATATAATGGGTGAGAATGGTATTTTGTTATATGTTAATGACGGTTATAAGCACGAATCTTTTCACAATAATGTACATGTTACATCTAAATTTGTCTCCTCTTTTTGGTCTCCTCTTGCGTTTGGACCGACTGTAGTTACCTCGGCTCACGAGCCTCTAAAGAATGTTACAGAGCTATGGAAAATCAATAAGAACGATAAAATTCCTTTGCCCGAATCTCCGTAAGACCGAGATATGGTACATTTTTTAGTCTCAATTTAATAGCCTCTCGCCCATCCTTTCTGTTGGAGTGGGACTGGAGTGTGATAAATAGTAGACTCGAAGTTACGCCACGTGTACAAGAGGAGAGCTGCCTCACCACTGCCTGCAGTGTACATTTCAGCATTTTATTTTCTTTTGAGTTTCATTGTTTTTGAATTGTTTGCCATGGGGGCAAACAGTCCACCACGATACCTCTCATCCACAGACCAACGTAGATTACAATTTTCAACTGACCACAAGTTGGGTTTGGTTTTTGTATAGAACGATTCGATATGATGTGATGTGATACGATATGATACTATATTACGTGATATGATATTTATTTACTACAATTGGCTTTCCACCCGGTGGCAGTGGTCTCGGAATTTAAAGTTGTTATGGATTGAATGTGCCTAGAGACGTGGAGTGTATCGGTGAATAAATCTACAATGAGCCAATGGCAGGTGGTTTCACAAAAACTAACAATTGCTTGCTTTAGAAGTTGTGTGTTCGGAAACGTTCACAGGGTACTTCGACTGGGAATGAATTTGTTCAGAAAATTATCTGGTTGTATGAAGTAAGAAGTGAGTAAGAATATTTGGACACGTCACAACGAGAAACGTGGCGACTTTCAGAGGTCATCTAGTATTGTTAGGACGGTGAATTGTAGGACGTGTGTTGAAAATAATGAGAAAAATAACGAGGCTACGTTTGTGATGTCCTTGAAGAAATCTCGTAAAAACGGCGTTCGTTGGAAGACCGAAGGGGAAATTTGAGGATAACATTAAGATGAATTTCAAGAGAAAATAAACTATGACAATAGGGGGGGGGAGGCTGGCACAAGATAATATCAATTGGCGGTCTTTGGTACTAGTAATGCTGAGATGTTGGTATCTGCTACCACATTGTTGGTTGTTGAATACATCATTCGTTCATCATCAGATGAGGTAATATGACGTGAATGTTATTTTTATACTAATGAATGTAACCTTCAGGGGTGTATTTGCACACAGTTCTTCCACTTTTAATTAGTTGCTGCACGGTACAAAATGAAACCTTACGCATGCTCGACAATTCAGCTATTAATAATGTTGTTTACAAACTGACTTCTCCCACACAGGACGAGGGGTAATGCAGTGTAACACCAACTAACCGACATTGATCGCATTCTGTGGGAAGGTTCTGGCCCTGTACGTCACTTCTACGTTGTTCCGTTAATATCATCTTCAAAGGTCACTATATGATAACTCGTTATGTATCACGAGTAGTACTCGTGTGATACGTACCTGTGAAGTGACGTATAAGCCTGAATATACGGCGTCTCTAAATATAAGGCAACTCCCTCTTTTCACATTCCGGTAACTTCAGAAAATGTCCCAGGAAGTTAAGAAAATCTTCTCGCTGTGAATTAGTCAAAGGTAAAGGTAAAAGTAAATTTCACCTTAGAACGGGCCACGAAGGCCCAGTGGGGAGTAAAGATATAGCTCTACGCTTTCTTCAACCTCGGCGGTAGATGGGTGTGGGTGGTCAACACCTCACCCCGGCTGCTTTACCCCCGATACTGACCCGGTACCCGTTGTATAGGAGGTTGGGTGGGTCCCAAGGCCTGACTGGGCGGGTGCGGAAAACCTCGCCCCCACCAGATTTCGATCCCCGGACACTCCAGCCCGTAACGAGTCACTATGCTGACTGAGCTATTCCCCCCCCCCCCATGGATTAGGCAAAGACTTGCATTAAATTGTGAATGCAAAGTGAGAAACAACGGATTTTTTTAAGGCACTGTTTACTAGGAAATGTGTCTCTGATGTTACTGGGAAATCATCAAAGCTCCTTCACTTACCAACAGATGCACTTTATATCAGTCTTATAAACCACTAAAATTTACATTAAAACTTAAATTTAAACTGCTGCTACATGTTTCGGAGGCTGTATAATACAATTTTGACCTCCTGATGATGAGCACATGGTGCTCGAAATATGTACAGGCATGAAATAAACTTATTGCATACCCAAAGTTTTGTGCATCAAGTTGGTTAATTACTGAGATAAATCGGCGTAGGTTCTTCCCAGAACTTCTAGTAGCGTAGTCAGCTCTTGCAACTTTTTCAAATGTAGTGGTTACCTGTGTACCACTTCTTTGACACCAAGAGCTCTGCGCTTCTTGCGCACAATGAATTAGCTTTTCAAATGACTTTTCACAACACAAAAATTTTATCCCAAAACAAGACTAAGTACCTCTCCTTTGTAATGGAGAAGTTGTGTGTTTTCTGCGAGGACGGTGCAGAATTTTTATGTATTGTGTAGGTGAAGTTCTATTTTGGGGAAGTTTTGCGTATCTGAAAGTTGTTGCCTGGGAACCTTAAGTAAACAAAACTAAAATTTGTACAATTGCAAACGTTTTGGTCTATTGACTGATTAGGGATTTTAATTAAGAGACGGCAATGTTATTATCTTGTATAGCATTGGTAAATTAAACAGTCTGGTCACACTGTGGGCAGTGTGCATCCCCTTACAAGGAATCGTGCCCTTGCTCTTGCTGACAGCTTTAAAACATTCTGTTTCCTTACAATCGATATTAGTTTTTTGACTTTTGCTGACCACGCATCTCAGTATATTTATCTCAGAATTTAAACAACTTGATGCACAAAATTTGTTTCACAATAAGTTTTATTTCATACCTCTACATGTTTCGAGCACATGTGCTCATCTCGTGCACGAGACGGCCACCTGATGATACCAGAGGCTGTGTAATGCAATTTTGACCTCCTGATGATGAGCACATGTGCTCGAAACATGTAGATGCATGAAATAAAACTTATTGTGAAACAAATTTTTATGCATCAAGTTGTTTAAATACTGAGATAAATAAATCTATATTAGTGTTTCATTACCCCTCACAGTTTCTTACTTTTTCTCACTTCACCTTTCTTCTCGATTTAGATGATTTATTAACATACGAAAATGTATATAGTTTTGTTGTCATATGTAATTATAGAACTGCGCCCTGTGTGCTATCAGTTTCTTGAAACTCAGGTTAACCATTTAACGGCTATTTCGAATTGAGTTCATTGCTGATGTAAATCTCCAGTTTGCATGAATGTAAACTTTTCGAAATGCTGACGTTCTTTTCAAACTGTTTTCAGGTTTTGTCGTGTTATACACGTAAAAACGGCATTTTTTTTAAAGCAAGGGAGTGGTGGTGTGTATTCTGCCGTCTCTCGCCTCTTCTGTGCCAGAACCTTGGCAAAGGGACGCAAATATATGAATGTAATTTTTGTAATTCTTAAAATGTAGCCTTCTCAACCTTTGTTATTGTAAGGTTTAGCGTGACTCATTCTGATCGTAGCTACAATAGCCCGGCCATCCATCACTCGGTGTGTGGGCGACATTCAGTTAGCACTTTTCCCTCCGGACAGAGCCTAAAATCCGTCGTGATCATTTTGATTGCCTTATGTGTGGACGACGGCGTCGCCGTAATGCATTTCGATACACTAGTATTGGGCTGATGCAGGCAAAAAACGCGAAGATCATTCACATAAAAAGTAACGTCATAGATAGTAACACAACTTCTGGATGTAATGTATGGTACCTCAAATTTTTAACTCCATATATTTGATAAACCTACCAAGAGACAGCATTTGTGACTTGGCAGGCGTTGGGTGACCACTTGGAGACTCGGTCGAGATCCAAGTTGACATGCTCTCGTGGACCTCCTGATTTCGTACATGAAATTCACAGGTAGTACCTACCTCGTACATTAAATTAGACCAATACTGATTCCTCCCGGATCCCTTCCAATTCATTATCCAGTAAGCCGGCGCTATTTATTTTGCATAACTGGCAGTGTCCTTAATTAAATTACAAATAAAGATAATTAAGTAAAGCGACCATAAGGAAAAATGAGAAAACAACAGAACGTTTTAATAAGAACGCCTGAATGAAAGAGATCACTTGGGATTTCTGTCAGTAAATGGAAGAACAATAAAAGGAATATCGAAAAAGAGCATTCACACGGCTTATAATGGTGACTGCCACCGTCATTTTGTGCTGCACATATAAAGGGCGGTTTATTTATTGGTTATCTAAACAGAGGGCAGGCTGTTCAATGGAAGCAACTGGTTACCAGTGGCAAAGTAAGTGCAAGATGAAACCGTGAACATGTTAAAACCCAGTATGAAGGGAACTGACATGTTCTTGACGTCCTTTATTACTTTTTCCTCTTGTTCTTACTCGTTAGAAGTTGTGAATTCAGTCGCTTCGTTTATCTCCATTATTTGAAAAACGTGTTGTGAATTCAACGATTTATCTGGGAATGTCGAAGTAAGAAAGCAAGTGAATCTTAAATAAAGTGTCACAACACGAGGAGTGTGCATCTCTATCATCTTTTTTCTATTAGCTGCGCCATTACTTGTGGTTGTGAGAACATAAGCAATGATGAAGGACGAGCGCTTAATGAAATAGACGAGGGCGAGTCTGGTTCTAATTCTTGGAGATATCCCCAGCGGGGTGCAGTCGATCGCTTAGCTTTTACCATTCTCATTGTGCAGGATGCCAAGTGTCTGTTGTTATATAGTTCGTGTGTCTACAGCCAGCTGAAAAATGTGCGGTCTTCATTTTTAATAGAAAGACGTAGAAAAGTGTGACCGCACGAAATACAGTGAGAGTTACGAAACTACAGCGATATCGAATTAAATGTGTCGATCGTTTGTGAAGCTGTGAAGAAAACGAGTAGAATTAAAGGAACGTGTGTGTAATGCTGGTAATATTTCGTGGGAGACTGCTGCTGCTAAGCGAGTTGTTGTAATGGGGAAAATGTAGAGGTCTGTAAAATAATGGGTTGATTATCAGCATCGAAACATTCCAGCAAGTGTGTCAATAATGTAGCTAATGCTGTCAATTTACATGAAGTCTGCAAGAAATTTTTAGTAGAAGGGGGCGGCTGACTTTCCAGAATTGCAGCCAAACAAAGGATGGTTTGACATGGTAAAGATAAGGGTTCGTTTACGTGATGCTGTACTGGCTGAATAATCTGCCATTGCAGAAAAAGAATCTGTAGGGAGAATATTTGGACCTAGGAGGGACGAGGTAACGGGGGAATGGAAGAGATTGCATAACGAGGAGCTAAATGATTTGTACTCCTCACCCAATATTGTGCGGGTGATAAAATCGAGAAGAATGA
>Ga0123354_10005081_pt1 | contig 18990 bp, 11 predicted proteins | sample TergutLab28metaG_2_FD_97872 | JGI IMG/M metagenome (GOLD analysis project Ga0123354, IMG submission 97872) | Labiotermes labralis P4 segment gut microbial communities from Petit-Saut dam, French Guiana - Lab288 P4 | ecosystem: Host-associated > Arthropoda: Insects > Digestive system > Gut ...
AATAACGCACCAGTCCCCCAATAACGCACCAGTTCCCCAATAACGCACCAGTTCCCAATAACGCCCCAGTTCCCCAATAACGCACCAGTTCCCCAATAACGCACCAGTTCCCCAATAACGCACCAGTTCCCCATAACGCACCAGCTCCCCAATAACGCACCAGTTCCCCAATAACGCACCAGTTCCCCAATAACGCACCAGTTCCCCATAGCACCGACAACTGAAGAACACGCCGTATAAAATTTCACATTTTAGAAACTAAAAGAACCGAGTTTTATGATGACTTTTATACGCAATTGGTTTTAATTTACCACCATCTCAGATAATTTTTAACTTTTTAACGCTAAGACCGTCACACAGATTACAACATATACAAACTTATTTACTTTAAAATCATATAGAACAATCTGTAAATATTTGGGTTCCCACAATGCATTTAAATATAAATAGCACTTGGATCTGTTTTCTCAGAAGGCCTGAAGATGACCTAATAAAGGTCGAAACATGTAGTTCTGACAATATAATATTTTCATTATACATAAAATAAATGTTGTGTTATTTACTGACACGTTGTATTTGTTCAAAATAAAAATGCTTCACTGTATTCACTGTGCGAAGATAAAGAAGGGGCAAAGAAAAATTGACACATCACTGGTTTTCATGTATTACAAGAAATAAAACCAAACTCCCGTTGATTATCTAAATACATTCATAAATCCACGAAAAAGACTGAATATTTTGTGTCTTTATACCCGTGTGTTGTTCTAATTGTAGAGTATTGTGTTGTGGTTAATAGTAAGGAATTAATAAGCTATAAGCTATAACGTTATAACAGGGGTAGGATATATTCAAATGTACCAACAGTGCGGTTTGTTTTAAATAAAAAACTGAATAGAGGAAAAGTGCTTAAACACAGGAATGAATTATGAAATGTTAACGGTAAGTGTGAGTATGAATAAAAATATGTAGATTAGTTTTTTTACTTTTCAATTTTTACGATTCACTTCCTTATTAAAGCCTTGTAATATAAGACATTTACTGAAGTACCAGTAATACTGCGCCTACCACGTTTTCAGAAATGTTGGCTTAGAGGATTTAGACACCATTTCACTGATCGATGTGTACGAGCGCCTGACACATGCTTCCATTCAACAGAAGGAGTCCCCTCCATATCTGTATTATCAAAATCACATTTCGTGACAAACGCGAACCACGGTCCATACAAATTAGCAGAATGGAAAAACACGCTCAAAACAACAGACTGTTGTCACATTTGTGTACTGGTGAATTGTATTAGAACATACATCTACAGAAGACTGATGAGGTTACCAGTGAGTATTCGCGGAATTTGCCGCTTCTCTTACCTCTACATATAAAACTCTAAATTTTAATTATCATTAAATACCGACAATTCCAAAGAAAAAGCAGTGAAACTAAACGGGCAACTTTCTACATCGAGTCAGAAATTATTTGATACAAGACGAAATTAATTAACAGTTACAAGAAGTGTATTCACAATGAACTTCTTCAGTCAGAGTTTCTAAGGACGTCAAAATGTGTTCGGTTTTCTTAAGTCACAACTTCTTTATAGTTTGGACGAAAAAAATGTACTATCGCACCTGTCAGCTGTTCCTCTGAAAATATGTTTGCCTTCGACACGCAAAGTTTATTATGAAATGTGCCCCATAAAAGGGCCCACACGACTGAAACAATCGCACTGTCGAGGAGCTGGAAGAAGACGCCGACTGCAATTCGAGTGTCTGTAAGTAAATTTTACTTTCAATTTTTCTGTTTTGCTGCAGCCAGACTGAGGGCTAAGGTGACTGTTTTTTAAGTTCCTAGATCGCACACAGTTAGGCACAGACACACTCGGTAAGACTCCACTGAACGATTGACCAGATCGTCGCAGTGGCCGCTACAAACACAACACAAACTAAAAAATTAAACAAAATTGTTAATTACACAGGCGTTCATCGGGATTCGAACCCGCGAGCCCAGGAAAGAAACTGCTACAGAAATGCAACTCAGAATGCAAAGCCAGGGGTTTCGACGTTAACCACATAGCATTTTATCACTGCATCTGCCCTGACACCCTAACGTACGTACGTAATCGAGTGTAGATATGTCGAAATAATTAGACACTAACCCTAACACAAAGAAAGAATTTGGTTTTTCCTGTCTAATCTCATCCACTATTGATTTCTGAGATAAAATGTTTCAGCTATATTGTCGATCACGGTCACTTAAATTCGTTAGAAACGACGGTTTTGTGTCATGTGAAATAGGGAAATAGTGGAAGTTGACAGATTTGTTTTAAATTATATGGCTGAATGGCAGTTTGTAGAACACAAGAATGGGTGAGTGTTATGAGTGAAAGTGAAATGGTGGCTATGTTTGTTACATTAAATGGCCAAGATATTGAAAGAAATATTTCAGAAACAAAATATAATAGAGTGATACCTCGTCTAACGAAGATAATTCGTTCCGGAATTACATTCGTTAGCCGAAATATTCCCTAACCGAAACAGCTTATGTTATCAAAAGTCTCACTTCTCGCTGTCTCGAACGTAAACAACCCAGTCGGTTTGGTGGGTCTCCCCTATGTGATGTGGTCTGCTCATTTCCTTGTCACTCACATAAAGACGGAAAAGATAAGCTCCTGGAATGGCCCGACCGTTCATGTTTGCTGCTTTATGTTAGCGTGCGCATCCACTAAAACATTCTTTAGCCGAATATATATTCGTTAGCCGAGTCCGAAGAACAGCGAAAGAAATCTTCGTTAGCGGGGTCACTCGTTAGCCGAAGTTACACTGTATAATGTTGGAGAGACTGAAAAGGAGAGTAAAGGAGGATTTAGAAATTTAGGATTATCATATATTTGAGACAAACATTCATAGAGAAATATAAAAATTGAATGTCTTTATATGCCAAGAAAAAAAGATCCGAAGATTTGCGTGCCACAGTGCAGATTAACATGATTTCAAATCCAAAATATAATGCAGTTCTTTCTTAGAACTTTTAATGAAACTAGAATTTACAGTGCTGTTCACAGAAAGTCATACAGCTAAAGAAGTTTACTGATGCATGTCACAATTTTCTTCAAACCCCCACACAACTATAAACGTTAAGCAGCACTTAAAATGACGTAATATTCAAAAATCGGATCCACGACGTACAAAAAAAAAGCCAAACGCCAAAAAGAGATAACATAAGAGTAACATAACATGACCGTGCCATTAATTTTTCTTCCTAAAAAATTGATTAAACAGTACGTTTTCTCAGTGCATGTCTGTAGACTTAATTATCCTGCACGGTAAAACCATGCGAAACATCTCTCTACAAAGTTTTCGCATTATAATATCACCTGTACCATTTTCAGAAAAAATACACTAAGCTTAAGATTCCTAATATGAACAGATCCGCAAAACTGTCTATAAATGTTTTTATTTAAAAACAAATTGGTCACATATTATCAAAATATATATATCGGTGTAAACACAAAGTGACTCTTATTTTTCCAGATTTTAATTATCGCTGAATTTTCTGAACACATCTTCGAAAACTACATCATAAATGTTTGAAAACCCCCTCCAAATGGCGGAGGAGTTGTTTCGTGCAGATATAAAGACGAACGGGGAGACATAAAGATGCTTGTAATACGTTCTCCCAAAATTCCGTCTAACTTTTATAATGCATTAATTGCATCGACAATTTTTCTAAAATTTATCTCGTTACACTTATTATTACGTCACTATAACTGCTTTTCTGAAACATCCAATTTATTACAAACTACAAGACGCACAGTGATCTGATCAGTAGAGTGTGCATAAAATGAATCCAGATAGCCACTTGATGCGTAAAGTGCACGAAACGGTGAAATTATACAGGGCAGCTCACAGTTTGTCTGATACAGATTCACATTTCTTCTCGAATCAGAGAATTCGTGTTCGCACAGTTTGTTCAATATGTGTACCACTGCACAAGAATACATCGGTACGAAAGTTAGGTGATGAAAAATATAGTAGAAATTTTAAGGGAATTTTGTCGTAACCAAATATCAAATAGTGTTTGTGCACTTCCTTCAAACATGTGTCCACCCAGAAATTTGAATACAAATTTTGCACATGAAGAAGCGAAGGAAAATTTTACTGACTTGAAAAACGGCGTCCAGGAATCTGTCTGTCTTTGGCCAATAAAAGCTGTGGCAGAACAGCCGATGTACCACAACTGTGCGTCACTGTGTTCACTGTGCGAAAGGAAAGAAGAAGCAAAAACCATTTATACATCCTTTGTTTTCATGAATTAAAGGAATTAAACCAACATGTTGCGGTTTTTCCTTTTGGATATAACCGCCAAGTTAGCGTTATTTGCGACGGCTGCGACGTTGAAACTACGGATGTGAAGAGTTTTGATTGGATTAATGTACGTATTACTGTAATGAGAGGATTTCTGAGACAAGCAGGTTTAAAGCTGCTGCTTTGGTTTTGTATTTCATTTGTGTTTCCATTAACGAACTGTCAATAGTGCATGTAATGGGGTGCGGTGGCCATCTTACCACTAACAACATTACCCAAAAAGAGTATCCGCTGCCACCACATTGGACTACACCATAAAATACACATAAAATATATTCTACAACACTACGTAAAAATGCATTAAACCAGAAAATTTTATAGTACAATGGAAAAAATTAGTACACAAATCGATGATTCATAAACACCTAAAACCTACCACAAGGAAAGTCTGATCACCTCCCACTGCCGCATATATATTTCTTTCTATTACCCAACCAATCAATTTGCAACACAAACTTATAAGGTCAACAAAATGAACCCAAACATAACCCTATTATTTCGCACATTCCAGTTTGGCACCAAAAACTCAGTCACGCTTACCTGGCATGAAAATTAGTAGTACAGCCCACACCTTGCAAATTTTACTATTTATCCACTTCCCATATGTCTGCCGCCAATAAAGGTTAAAAAAACACTCTTTACCGCCGCTTTACCAAGCTACATCACAATGTACCGCCGCTTTACCATGCTACACCACTCTGTACCGCCGCTTTACCAAGCTACACCACACTGTACCGCCGCTTTACCAAGCTATACCACTCTGTACCGCCGCTTTACCAAGCTACACCACTCTGTACCGCTACTTTACCAAGCTACACCACTCTGTACCGCCGCTTCACCAAGCTATACCACTTTGTACCGCCGCTTTACCAAACTACAACACTCTGTACCGCCGCTTTACCAAGCTACAACACTCTGTACCGCCGCTTTACCAAGCTATACCACTCTGTACCGCCGCTTTACCAAGCTACACCACTCTGTACCGCCGCTTTACCAAGCTACACCACCTTGTACCGACACTTTACCAAGCTATACCACTCTGTACCGCCGCTTTACCAAGCTACACCACTCTGTACCGACACTTTACCAAGCTACACCACACTGTACCGACACTTTACCAAGCTATATCACTCTGTACCACCGCTTTACCAAGCTACACCACTCTGTACCGCCGTTTCACCAAGCTATACCACTCTGTACCGCCGCTTTACCAAGCTACACCACTCTGTACCGCCGCTTTACCAAGCTACACCACTCTGTACTGCCGCTTCACCAAGCTATACCACTCTGTACCGCCGCTTTACCAAGCTACACCACTCTGTACCGACACTTTACCAAGCTAAACCACTCTGTACCGCCGCTTTACCAAGCTACACCACTCTGTACTGACACTTTACCAAGCTACACCACTCTGTACCGCCGCTTTACTAAGCTACACCACTCTGTACTGCCGCTTTACCAAGCTACACCACTCTGTACCGCCACTTTACCAAGCTACACCACACTTCGCAGCTTAGTTCAGCATTTTCTATATTCACCTAGCAACAGTTTTCTGCAGTTTCAATTCGTTTGGTTTTGCTATGTGAGTGACAAGAAGTCTGCCCTTCCTGTTGGTCCGACTGAGGGACGTATCCAACATTCCTTATTATGCTACCAGCATATACGAAATATATAAAATGTAATGGACTAAAATAAAATTTTCACTACGAGTTACTACAGTGCTTATCAGACTGTGTAAGTTGGAGCAATTGAATTATTTAGGGATAATTATTTGGTTGTTTATTGAAATTATACTCTTGTCTTTTAATTGAAAGTAATCGTCAGCAGATTTAAGCAAGTTCTGTGAAAGGACTATAGAAAATCTAATCACAATTTTAGACGGTACGTAAAATAAAAAATTAGAGTATTTGCCGCCTTATGTCAGTCTTCCTCTTTACAATAACTCGGAATCCACCCGGTGAACTGTTTGAAAATAAATATTTGAATATTTCTGAACAATGTGTAGAGAATAAAAAGATCCTCTGCACTCTGAGAAGCACGTCCCTTACTTTAGAGTAAGATGTATTTGCATTCGTCATAGCAGTTTGTCAGTTCTTCTTAAAGTAAGAGACGTTTAAAAGAATATTTGTAAAGAAAAGAATAATCAAGTAACACATTCTCTATTTAAATTTTTAGAAAACACTGCCTTATTTGAAATAATGTAAAAGATACTGCAAAAGGAGGCAAGCCACGCATGGTAATATCATATGGCTCAGGGGATTCGCATGCCGGATAAAAAGTCTACAAAACACTCAGAATAATTAACACTTCGTTTTTCTCGATGTAACAACGGTTACGTGAACGCTTTTCAGTGAAACGTTTTAGGCATATTGAGTCACATTTTGTAGACCTACTCGATTCTTGAACCAAGACTCAAATACCAGCTGCTCAAGTTAAAAGTTGTTCCAGTTTGCTCCACACAACTACATGTTCAGGAGACCCGGATCCAAATCTCTGTACACCCTAAATAAAACTGAATAAACTTCAACAAATTTGCAAGTAGTTATAATTAAGAAGTTCCAGTCACCGGAAGTGTGTCACAGAGGACTTTTGTTACAATTTTCAGGTTATTGGTACCTCAAGTCGCACTACTACAATTATATTGAAAACCAGTTTGACTGCAATAATGCGACAATTGCACGTCCTCTTCTATATAAGAGCTCTGTTTTATTCAGCGCATATATAAACAAGTGGGTTCACAATATCCGCTGTTTGTTCACTGCAGTTTGTGGCTGTAAATTGAGATAACGTGAAAGATGTAGTTTCTGTTCACAGGGTTGTATTGGCGTTAAAATATGTGGCGTTACATCGGTGTATGACTGTAATTACTCTTAATAATATTTCAGTTTGCGAAGGTTAATATATTTAGTCCTACACCCTCTTGATTGGCAGAAGTCTCAGACTGTGCGGGCTCCAATTTTCCGGCTGTGTGATCGAAACACGGACAAGATAATACAATGTAAATTACATTGTGTTATTAAATAAGTCCTATATTATTACAAAAATCCCTCAAATCAAAACCGAATTACTGTAGTAATTTGTTCAACAGATGGAAGTACTAACTCTTGAAGGACGACATTAATATGGAGATCGATCAGAAGGATATCCACCACGACGCCTAAAACCTAACTGTACACAAACATGTTTCAAGATATTTCCGAGAATATTTATATGTTTTCTGCTGTAGGTGTCTGTTAAATTCCGTATGGAAAATATAAAACTTAACAGATCACAGGGAAATTCTACGAGCGTAGAAGTATGAAATCTAATGCGAAAAATATTCATATTTTACATTCAATTATAGGTATAAATACGTGTCTGACACTAGACTACTGTGAACATTGTTCATGTTTCAAGTTACCCATCCATAGAAAGTTAAAGCTTGTAATGCGTCTCATGAAATTCACTAGTGTTTTCATACAGAGCTACAATGCTGTAGGGATGTTATAACATGAAATGAATATATGTTTTCTTTTTATTTGTTGATGACGCTATCTTACACTTTCTAAAAATAAAGCTGAGAAAAAACATTACAAACGTCGACATTCATCCATCTCTCTGTGCCTTAGTAACTACACAGCAACAATATACACTCTACACGCAGATGTGCATATCGTATGTAATGGGAACGAAAAAAACATAAGTCTGTGCGTTCCTATTAACTCTGTTGTTAATAATCAGCTTTTAAAAATGCTCAAACAAAAGGTGTGGAATATTTAAAGCAATTAGACTGTCTAGATTTTTAAGTATGAATTATGTACGTAAAATTGTCAAATTCTTGTGTTCTCTAGTGTTCTCTAGAGTTCCCTAGAGCACAGCAAACAACTGGAACAGCGCTGGATATTTCGATCTTCGGACCTCAGTGCGTAGGTATAGTGTAAAATGCTTGACAAAAAGCGTCATGGTATTACCTGGAAAATATAATGATTAACGTTTCAAATCATACTATATAAACGCCACATTTAGTGTGGATAATGATTCATATTGAGAACTTCACTGGTCCATGAAGACCAGATGGATTGTCTTTCTCAATAGCCATTCAATATTTCACACACTTTTCGTTTCATAATCACTTTAATTCAAACCGCATATTGACGAGAATACTGATTGGTCGACATCGAACCTGGATTTCATTTTTGTGACGGAGTGGAGACATTGCTTAGCTGCACAGCGTTCAGTACTCTGTATTATGGGTTTGAACAAAATATGGACTGTAGTATGGACGGTGTATATAAGAGGGAAGGGAGGGCTGAAGCATTAAATGTTTATGCAAGTGACCTAACTCTGTGGGTTGAAGGGTGGGACAAGAAAACTGCAGGGAAATGAAGGCATAAAAATATCAGTATTTTATGAATGCGATTGATGGGGAACAGAATATTAAACAATATGTGTATTTAGATATCAATTATTTTTGTTAATTCCAATGTATTCTTTAAAAGTCAACACAGTGGTCTGCGTTTTTTTAACGTTTTACCGCGTGTTAAATGTGTCCTGTTTTCTCTCCCACTGAAGTAATCCATCTTACAAATTAGTACATAAACGGTTGCTCAAACTCCCGTTTTGGAAGTTTCAGTTTTAAATTTCAACTGACACATAATAAAACTATCATTTTTTCCAAATTCATCAAGAGCACGCAGTCATCGTTTCTCAAACACACACATACATATATATATATATATTGTTATTAAAAAAACAGCTTTATCTTATAGTAATATTCTTCACAGTACGGTATGAAAAGATGTCGCTAAATAATAATCAATCTATCCCAGCCTCACACAAAGTAATTCCAATTTTGAAATTCTAAAGAACGTCTCTACAAATTTGCATTCACTTATGTCACTTTTACAGCAATCTGGACTGGGAGATACTACGTCATATCAATTGACTACTACCGTTACGTCATACTCCAGCTTTGCCACGCATTGCCATATCCAGGTATGAACGTGTCTTGCGAATGTTTTAAAAATAGAATGAACTGTACTATATTAAGCGCTTCGCAGATTTCCGGAAAACGAATATTACGTTCGTCGTGGCTGTCCGTCCTTCCCTACCACTCGACGGATTATTAAAGAAAAACGTTAATTTGGAACTTTTAAAATATTGTGGAATGAAATTCTTGCTCTTCTAAATTTGACAAGAATAAACGGGCACTTTAAGTAGAGAGAAACATAGACATTCTGCTGAATTCTACTTAGAAAATGAAATATTTCCGCAATGATTTGTAGAAAAAATAAAAAAGTTCATTAATATACAATAACTTCCTTTCTGAAACCGTGTCTTTTATGAGATAATGTGAAAGAAATATTGTACAGACGGACAAGGAAAACATGGTAACATAATAAGGCACTTGCGATTTGTATGCTGATTAGATAAGGCTATAGACACGCACTCAGAGTATGTACAACTTATTGCTTTTCCACTTCGACAATAGTTACGTAACCGCACCACAATGTTACAGATATACGTACATTGTGTGTTTTGTTTTTTGTTTGTGTTGGGAAATTTTGCTGTTGATCTACATTAACCACTAAATTTCCACACGCAATGCACGAACGTAAACATTTTTAACAAAATACGTTTCCATCAAACCGACCCAACACCATAAATAATCTACAAAACTCAAGTCAGTAAGAAAAACATCACAAATGCTTTTCGACTTATTCCTGAGTGTTTCGCTAAGGCGTATATCAAGCAGTTCTTAGCGCTACCGATCGCTATGTATAGCCACAGCTTATAATTTTACTGAATGTCTGTAAGAGAAGAATGTAATACAGGGAAATATACTGGAGGGGGTAAACGTTGGGAGGAGAGGCGGTGACGGTAGAACATGAGAAATGGTCATTAGTCACAGTTTAGTCAATTCCACATCATAAATTTTAAATATGACAACACCGATTAATCTCTTTGCAGTGTCTGTTTGTGTGTGGTACCGAAGCCCAAAACCTGACAAAGCCACAGTGCAGCTTGTGATGTATAAGTTGCAAGATTACAACATAAATGACATGCAGTTGGTGGATTGGGTGAATAAAACTGCTAGTAGGCAGAAACTTCAACAGAAGAAGTACCGAATAGAGTAAAAGGCGCAGGAAATGGAAAGATACCTTCTGCGATTTTCGTCATTCTGAACAACTTAATATATTCCTTCTATGCAATATGTTGTGCCAGAACTAGAAATTAAATATAACTGACTTAAATATCATAACTTGTTTCCTTTCCTTCAATTTGAGCATTTGAATAAAGACTAAAATTATATGGGAATTTGCCTGAAGTCGACGAAGCCCATTGTTATATTGTGACTAGCCTACGATCTGGACAAACGTGTTTCGTTCCCAATAATTTTTTCAAAACTACTTTCTCTTGTCCAAAACGTACTTTCTATTTGTCATGCACTGCCTCGTATTCAGTGCGTAACGGTGGTTCTCTCGGTGGGGAATTATCCGACGGAAGGTGAAGTTAACGACAGATCTCCATCTAGAACCATCGCAGAAAATGCGTGGAGGTACACCGGTACTGAACAGTAATCAACTATGGTTTTTACTTTATTGTAGCACTGAGACAATCTGGTCTGCTCCAGTTCCGGCCTGTAATTCTCGAAGATTTTCCGTCAGTTCCTAGAGCGATCAGCCCTCTAAGGCCAAGTTGAAACTTTATGTAACTCAAGTTTCATACATCTACAAAATACAAATACTGCATCATAGTGAATTTGTGTGTTTCATATGATTCTCAGTACAAAGGGAAAATATTTCCCTGTACAGAAATAGCAGGTTCTTTATTATAACCGAGAAGTAGGGTCTTTACTGCGCAGTATGGACTGGCCCCTTATTGAAATCTGTGTAATCTCACCTCTAAAGAGGCCCTTCCAAGGCTCAAGCAGTTATTGGCCGACCACCGAACACGGAGAATTAGGTGCTGCTCGAGTAATTTCCATCTAGGATATGTGGTGAACTAAATGTTGCACTGCAATAGGTCTTTTTCTCAGTACTTCAGTTCTACTCTCTCATTATAATTCCACACACACTCTAGACTATTCTTCATTTAATGTCGCTCGTACCAGAAAAACAAACTATCAGGGCCTGGTATTCTTCATTAAGCGATGGTCTCACGAATATCGAGGGACATTGAATAAAAAAGAATTATGATTTCGTGTTCGTGGGTTAAATACCTGGTTACCAGACTCTTAGTGAAAAGTATTCAGACTGTAATTGTAGCCGAGTAACTGTTCAGTAGCATGCCTGTCTAAAGCGCCTTTTTTTATTGTAGCCTATTTTTTTAAATACCTACAGAATTTTATTTTCACTGAAAACTTCTTTAGCTGTTAAAAACACACAACCCCTATGAAATCATACTCCCTGCTCTTCTACCCCTCAAATTCCAGGACAAAACCACAACATCTTCCTAATAATGATTGACTTAAAACAAAAATGTTTTAAATTTTTTTTTAACGATTTAAAAATTCTCAGAAATAAGCTTCAGTTCCTTGGCAGAGAAATGCCCACAACATAACTGAAAGTAAGCAATTTCTTCACGGAAATTAACCATTAATTTTGTACACACAGTGCAAAACAGAGTTTCCAAATATCAATTCCTCGCACAATTTTGAATTTGTCACTTCCGGAGGGACAGGTGTAAAAGCGAGAATGTTGAAGGACAGGAATCCCTTCACAGAGCGGACGGCCTAACAGGCTGAATATGTCCGGCTACAGTAATATGGGCTCAGAAAAGCATAGAGAACTTCTCTTGTCTCAACCAATTTTAAAATCGTGAATTCCGAATATGAATAAGATGTGTTAATTAATCTAGAATGATATAAGTTGTGAAGGTGTGGGGACAAGAAGGGGGGTGAGACAAGATAAAGACAGAATCAATAAACTCTATTGTAAGGAAATATTGAATGTATACATACAATCAGCCAGAAATGTGGCTAAATAAGAATTTGTTGGAAAGGAGAAAGGGTGAGTTGCTGGGAGTGACAGTGAAATATTGTTTGTGTTTGTTACACCAGACAGTGAATGTAGTGCAGAAATATTTCGGAATGACATAAAATAAATTAAATTGGGATGGCTCGAAAATAAAGTTAATGAAGAAATAGAAAATTTATGATTCGAATATATTTTAAAACATATTTCATAGAAAAATACAAATTATATGTGTTTTTATATTATGGATGTATACACTTCTGAGAATTTCCATGCAAATTGGACAAATTAAACTGATTTCAAATACAATATAAAATACCAATACTGGCGGCAAATACTTCAATAAAATGGTAAGAATGAATGTGGTCTCTAATACGTCATAAATTAAACAATTTTACTGGTGCATGTCACAAATATTCTTCAACACTCCACATAATTACAAAAGTTAAATATCTATTAAAATATAGCAATATTAAGCACAACACTTTTCCACGCACAAACAAAACACTAAAAGCCAGGAAGACAGTATATATGCCATAACGTAATATTGAGGAGAATTCGAATAATTATTATTCCGAAAAAAGTATTAAACTCTTAAATAGAAATTGTGTGTTTGTAGCCATAACTATCGAACATCCAATGCTCAAGCACCAAACTATATTGTTGTCTCTGGCCTGCCTATGTCCGTCATATTTTTTAATTTATCTCCTCAAATACGTTTTGTTCAGAAATACGTCAATTACACATAAAATGTTTGTCTTGGTCTTCTTTAAACTTGTCCAAAATAATTCAAATTCAAAGAACTGAGAGACATCATATCATAAACGTACATAGGCTGCCACGTAAAACTACCATTATTATTGCCAAAATTTATTAAAAATTCAATTTTCTCTCTTTATTTTTAGAATAAATTGATCAGCTCAAGTGAATTCGGAAAAAAACAAGGGCCAGAGATGCCCTCTCTGAATGGGGTTCGCTAGGTGAAAGAAATGGCCCTGCAGCTTGCATGCCACAATATCCAAAATAAAGCACTTAGGTACAAAGTTAATTAACATTCAATTTTAAGGACTGCGGGTTCGAATCCCCCTTGGGCATGGTTGTTTTTCTGTTATGAGTATTGTGTGTTGATAGGTAGAGATTTCTGGGACTGGCGCTCAGAGGTGTTGTATTGTACTTAATGTGTTGTGTGTGTGTGTGTTTGTATTTGTGTGTGTGTGTGTGTGTTGTGGTGTGTTTTTGAACCTCTACAACCTCAATTGCCGTCTCCATGAAATATTATACAGAACATCCCCCGCAGTCTTCCTGTTGATGTATGGTAAATCTCAAAATAGAACAAGCCACGAGGGCCAAGGTGAGGAGTATACGTATATCTATACTCTTTCTTTAATTTGAGAGCTAGATGGAGTTGAATGGTCTGCGCCACGCACCGGCTGCTGTAGCCCCATGAAAGTCTCTTGGTGCCCATTTACAAGACTGTAGGTGGTCCCAAAAGCAGGTCTCTTCTTGATGTTACATTATAGTGTACTGCACGAATAACTACATGAATTGAATTCCGCATTGCGTGATATTTCAATTAACCTAGAGATTTTATATATAGAATTATTGTCTGTCTGTCGGTCTGATTTTTTTCAAGTTTTCAAAATTCTGAACAATATGCAAGAGATATTCCTTTTCGCTCTCTCAGAAGTTTGTAGTTACTAAGGTATTCATATTCAAGCATGTCAGTTGTTTTGACATTTGCAAAAGAAACTCTATTTATTGGGTCCACTAAATAAATTACCTGTTTCCTCATCAGTCATTTGTGTATTTTTCGAAATCGTGAAACTCATATTATCCTTCATTTGTCTACATAACAAAAACAATTGTTTCGAAAAAACTGACTTAATATATGATACTTGAATTTGCGATAACCTTTGACCATATATCAAACAACAAGTGTCATAAACACATCTTCGCAAATACTCAGCTTACGACAGTTGGTAGATTAACCTGAATTTTTGAATCCCAAACCCGCAACACTTTCAGAATTGTTCCGTATAAAACTGACAGTAAGAACGTTATCGGCTGCAGGTAACTTCAGTCGCATGCAGACGCTGCCTGTAGCTCCGAATTCTCTACCCAAAATCTGTAATTACGTATTTAGATGTGTACAGGTCTGCCGACATATATGGGGCTGACAAAATATCATAACCAAGTGCAGTAGAGTCGAATTATATCTTTAAGATACTACAAATGCAGGAAATTGAATTCACTCCAAGGAACTCACCCAGTGCTAATGTCACAAAGAATGGATCTGCCTGTGAATTTCTACAGTCACTGGAAATCTGTAGCACTGCACTGGACTGGAATAAGTTACTGTGTTATGTGGTTACAGAGAGATTTAGAATTTTGTCAGAATGTGAATTTTGGTAGATATGTCTACATCGCTGCACAGTCACTACACGGCGTCACATGTTACAAGACAGTAACCATCAAAGTCACTGTATCACCTTTCATTGCGCTAGAAACCGCTAAATTTGTCTGAATGTGCATTCAGGCTTAAGAGTGCTAAAACGTAGTTTTGGGAACCGCAATGCACAAATCAAATCTGAATTTTAATTGTAAATTGCAAGATATTGCAAACTGTTGCTAACTTGCAGACATATGATTTGTGTGAGTGCAGTTGCTTGCAGTGTATTTGTACAGGTTCTGTACCTTGATCCTCTAAGCCACTTCCACACAGTGCGCTACAAATTAACAACAGAGGCTATGCAAGTGTAATGTAAAATTCTGGAGATTTCGCGTAACCATTGTTGTAGTGGAAAAGCAACAATGCATTCTGTATGTGTTGTTGAGTTATATGTCACTCTCAACTGCAAAAAATGAGTGTTTCACAACAATGTTCTTATTACAAATATACGCTGCGGTAAAAAATAAATCGTATGTTGGTATTCATGTGAAATACCGGACGCCGTGTTGAAATAAGGGAGATTCGTTTTGCTCATGACTTTGCTGATGCTTTAGACGTAAAATTTGGCAAAACTTATCATTTATAGACAAGTCGTTGCTCAGCATCTTTGTGTTTATAAGTGCTGCCGTAAAATATTTTAGGAGATCAGACGGCATTATTCGAAATGAAGCAATGATTATTAAACGGTGTGTGTGTGTGTGTTTGTGTTTGTGTGTCTATTCCTGCCTACTTTATTTTTGAAGGCACACTCCATCTACCTGTCTCTACCAAACGTTTCCACATCATATCATAAATGACTCTACTTCTGGGAAAATTTATTGAATATAAAATATGAGTTTTGATTTTCTCTAAAAATTTGTCTGGATATTTTCTTTTCCAAGAGAGACAATGTGAGATGATACCATAAGGGAAAACAGAACTTTGTTAAATCCCTGTTACTATTTTATTTCTATTTTTTAATGAAAATTTAATTTCATAAGCAGATTTAAAAATTCTCAATATAGGAAATTGCTTGAAAATTTTTCCAATGTAAGATGCGTCGTTCAGTGTGGAAAGACAGACAGGGAGACGAACAGACTTGCTAAAGCTAACAATAGTTTTTAGAAATCATTTAGCTCCATTACAAAAAGACTGGAAATCTACAAAAGACCTGCGAAGATTGTAATAATACTTACAGGTATAGGAGCTGATACTACCTTACTGTGCGTTATTTCTAAAGAGCTATACAGGCGGTCCATTCGTTGACAAAAATAATTTTAATATGGAAATTTCCGATTTCACATATCATTCGGAAAGTCAGTAACTCTGATTATCACTATGGCATTGTCTGCTATCGTTTCTTAATATACCATTTCCTTCCGGAAGTCTCCAGTTTATTAGAAGCTAAGAAACGCACAGTGATCTGATAAGTACAGTGTTAATAAAACGAATCCAGATATTCACTTGTTGTGTGAACTGCATGTAACATCGAACGTATACAGAACAGAATGCAGCTTGTCTGATGCTAACTGACATTTCTACCAAAACAGGAAAACATATTCTTAGTACATTTCGTCTGTCTGCATGTATAAACCAGGACAAATAAGAAGGAACCTTGAGATATAAATTTAGAAATGAAGCAGAAGCTTTAAGGGTAATTTGACTTAACCTAAAATGAAACTCTATCTATATACGTGCTTTGGAAATTTGGCACATGATTTGAAAACGACTGTGTGATCTGAGTCTGTCTTTAGCGCATAAATACTGATGGAGAACAACCGATGTATCATAACAGTGCGAGAGAACTTTCTCTTGTCCAAAGCGTACATTCTGGCTCTCTGGCCATGCCTCGCGGTCAGTGGTTACCGGTGGTTCTTTCTGCAGGCAAATAGCGGTCGGAAGTTTAAGTTAACAGAACAACTCCAATTAGAGCGTCGTAAAAATTGGTGGAGGAATAACTCCAGTCTATAATATATTATGAAGTTATTTTGTTTAATGAAACACACAGAAAATCTGGCCTTCAACATTTCGACAAAGTACTTCTGAAAGATCGACCAAAAGCTGCCGGCAGTGATTAGCACTTTTCAGCTCAGTGGTTACATTATGTACCACCATATTTAAACACTCAAACATTTTATATTTTGTCCGCACACTGTATTTATATGTTTCGTGTGGATCTCAGAACAAACAGCGATTATTTTCCTATAGAGAATTAACTGACTGGTACTTACAACCGAGACAGAGTGCGTTTACTGCGCGGTACGAACTGTGTTTGAAGACAGGTTAATGTCAATGATAAAATGGCCGTTCAATGGTACAGGCGTTTAGTCGCGGACTTCAGGATGCAGAAGCACAAGTTAGATTCTAATCCAGTCTATATGGGATATATGGTGCAGAAAGTGTCATTTTACAGGTTTTTATCCGGATACTTCTGCCTCACTCTCTCAGTATTATTCTTCCAATGCTCCGAACTCATCCTCAAAGTTGCTCGTGGAAATGGAAGAAACAAGCTATCGATAAAACTACACCTTTAAACGAACCTCTTGTGCCCTATAATCTGATGCAAATTCACAGGAAATAAATCCAATGTACTGCTCATTATCTTATCATATTTCTAAAGTCACGAAGAGAACTGAATATTTTGTTTCTTTTTACCGAGAATTACCTTAAAACAGCATAACATTTCATGGTGAATCGTGAAGAATTAAATGGTACCACACACCATTTATCGTTTTAGATGAGGTTTCGCATAAACGGAAGTGGTTTTAACGGGGTTATAATGTGTTTCATTTTATTTAAAAAGGTGTATTTTTATTGCAAACAGAAAGACGAAATTGGAAAAACTGGATGACAACAGGTGTGAATTATATAATTTTGACAGCAACAATGCTTATTGAGAAACAGAAGTGGCTTATGTTTTCTTTGTACATTTTGTTTATCTGATACAGTCCCACAATAATTCTATTATCACACACACATTCCGTGATAAACACGAGACAAGGTGTATAGAAGTTATCTCAATGGAAACAACATGTTCAATACAAAAGAATGTTGCCACATTTGTGTCCTTATGACTTCTATTGAGGCATATAATTATGGAAGTCTGATAGGGCAAACAATGAAAAAACCGAAATTCAACGGCTTCTCTTAGCTCTACGGACAAAACACTAAATAAAAATTATAATTAATTAGGAACCGTTGAAACGAAAATTCAGTGAAACTAAACAGGAATTCTTTTCATTCTTAGCCAGAAACACTTTTCTAAAAGACGAAAAGAATTAGCAGTATCTAAGTTTACAATTAATGTATCCACTATAACCTTGCTCTGCCAGAGGAGTTTATGACGTAAATGTTTCGGGTTTCTTTAGTCCCAACGATCTTATAGATAAAATAAAAAAAGTACTATAACACCTGCCAGGTGTTTCTGTGAAGATGTTTCTGCCTTCGACACGAGAAGCTTAACCTGGAATGTTCCTGATAAAAGGACCACAAGTCTGAAACAAACGCAGTGTCAAGGAGCTGGAAGAAGACGCCGACTACAAATCAAGAGTTTGTAAGTAAACTTTATCTTACTTCTTTCCTGTGATGCTGTTTGTTGTGGTTCCTAGATCACACATAGTTTGACACATACATACCCAGTAGGACTCCTGCGAACTAACGACCAACCCGATGAACAGGCCGATACCTACACACCACACAACAACACAAAAGACGAATATCCATAAGCTTAACGGGATTTGTACCCGCGATCCGAGGAACGAAACCGCAACTGACCTGCACTTCAGACGGTGCGGCCAGCAGGGTTGATGCAAGCACATAGCATTTTGTCACTGCATCTGTGATTACGTACTGACGTATTCGAGTGTAGGTATAATAATAATAATAATAATAATAAAAAGGTCTCAATAGGTATGGGAGAGGTAGAACCTTTGTAAGGGTTTGACCCTGCACTGGTCCTCACCAGCCCAGGTGTGCAGCAGTGCAACTTGACGCACCAGCCACTCACTTCCCTGCACACGACAGTTCGTGCGTAGTGAGTAACTACATCCAACCAGAGGTGAGCCTGTTTAAACGGAACACGGCGGATCTAGAGGATTAAACCTCGAAAAAAATCCCCTAGTCCAAGGTTTACACTACCGTGCCGAGGGACTACAGATGCATCTGCGGTGGAGGGTAAGAAACCGAGAACGGTGAACTCTGAGAAGTGGCGACCCTCGGATTGAAGCAGCCTTACTGCGGCAGGCGGGGCTAT
>Ga0123354_10005085_pt1 | contig 18980 bp, 7 predicted proteins | sample TergutLab28metaG_2_FD_97872 | JGI IMG/M metagenome (GOLD analysis project Ga0123354, IMG submission 97872) | Labiotermes labralis P4 segment gut microbial communities from Petit-Saut dam, French Guiana - Lab288 P4 | ecosystem: Host-associated > Arthropoda: Insects > Digestive system > Gut ...
ATAGCGTGTCCTGCGTTGTGTCGGGACTTCTCATCTTCTTTCTCCTGCTTGGGCATTAGCCTAAATTATACCATAAGCATTTTCTGAATGGGGTTTTTGAGGGGGTTTTTGAGCATCCTGTTAAGGGTAAGGGGGCGGAATGACTCACGAAGTTCCGCGCAAGAATGGTTCGACCAAGCAATTCAAACGGGATACATGAAGCAAACTTAATTCCCTCCGCAAATGCCGCCTGCTCATCTGCGGTCAGTTCATCAATCCCGTCCCCCACAGATGCGAGTTCTGACAGCGATGCCTGAACGCTCAGCGCATCAAACTTGACACGCATCCCTCCCTTCGCAACCGCTCGCGCATAGGTTCGGTTTTCTTTCGTCCCAGCGAACGTCCAAGTGCGCACCTGATGGTTTTCGCGCCTCGACATGAAGCGCGCATCGGGGGACAAAGCCAGTTCTTCCGTCAAAGAAGCAAGTTCAATCTTTCCTCGCCGAGACAGATGAACCGCAGGCGGTAATCCCTCAACTAGCGCCGAACGAATGCCCTGACAGACATCTCGGCTCAAACTGCGCGCACCCCCCATCCATCTGGCCTTGCCGCCCTCTTTTGCTGGCATCAGCCAGACCGTCCGCTTTGGCCACTCGATCTCCTTTACCAGCCAACTGCGGCCAGCCAAAAGGAGTAGCCGTTGAGACTCCTCGCCGGTCAACACCGTGGGATCAATGAAACCCACCTCGGCATTCCCATACTTGCCCGTTAAAAGTTGGGCACCACTGAAAGAGGCCAGCAAATCGCGATAGTGGCCACGACCGAACTCGCGTTCTGTTTCAGGGCCAGCACGAACCAGCCCTTCGTCGTAATCCAGCCAAGCCTGCTGAATCATGTGATCGCGTATTGCCCTGAACCCATCCAACGGCAGTTCCGGAAAACAACGGGCCAGTAGCGAGACAACCTCGCTCGCAGGCCATTCCCCCCTCTCCAGGGTGGCTGCAAGAATTTGTTGCCCCACAATCGGCCAAGGTTCATCGGGCGGCCGCACGGCCTCAACCCAAGCCTGTGACCACAGGTAAGCGATGCCCAGGGCCAACATGAAGGCATCCTGGTTGGTCGTCAGGAACAAGCAGTTGCGCGAGCTGCCAGACCGCCTGCCAGTGCGCCCCATGCGTTGCAAGAACGACGATACGGTTGATGGTGAATCAATCTGAATCACCCGATCCAGGTCACCGACATCGATGCCAAGCTCCAGTGTCGATGTCGCGACGATCACGCAATCCTTCTCTTCACCGAACGCCGCCTCGGCTTGCCGACGTTCGGACGCACTTAATGACGCATGGCTCACGAAGGTTCGTACCTCCTTGGCACGAAGCATGCTGCTCAGTTCCTCCGCACTGCTGCGCGAGTCGCAGAACACCAGACGCTTCTCGCCCCGGTAAAGACGAGAGATCACCGTTGCAGCGTTCTCCAAGCTGCCAACGTGATCGATGGTGACATCGGCATCGGTGCTTACAGAAGCACTGCCCACTACTTGCCGATCTCCCATAGGAGCAAACCAGTCCAAAAGTTCCTGCGGGTTACTGACCGTCGCCGACAAGCCGATGCGTTGCAGTGGGTGCGGCAGGTAGTGCTCAAGCCGTTGCAGCACCGACCGCATATGCCAGCCACGATCGTCTGCGGCAAAAGCGTGAAGTTCGTCCACCACCACGGCTCGTAGGTTGCCAAACCACGCAGGACGATCCACCCGCACGGAAATCAGCATCGCTTCGATCGACTCCGGTGTTGTCAGTAAGATGTCGGGGGCTTCTTTCAGCGCCTTCTTCTTGCGGGACTGCGACACATCGCCATGCCACACTGCCACGGTGCGACCGACGAGTCCAGCGTAGTGAGTCAGCCGGTGCTCAAGATTGTTCAGCAGCGCCTTGATGGGGCAGATATACAGAACGCTCGTTCCCGGCCAGGACTCGGTCAGCATCCTTGACAGGATGGGGATCGCTGCCGCCTCCGTCTTGCCCCCCGCTGTAGGGGCCAGCAACAAGCAGTGCACCCCGGCATGAATCGGAGGAATTGCAGCCAGTTGAGTCGGGCGCAGTGTGCTCCAGCCCAGCGTGTTGACGACGTGGTACTGGAGGGATGGGTGCAACTGCGCGAATTCGCTCACAGTTCAATGTCGTCCACGGAGTTCGCGCTCGCTGCGGCCCGCTCGATAGCAGACATCTCGGTTTCAGCGATCGTCAGGGCGTAGTGCCGACGCGGATCGAAATCCGCATGAAGGTCAACCCGATCCAAAACGTCCGCAACGAGCTTCTTCAAGAACAAACGTGGCGCTACACCCACCTTGCCCCCAAGCCCTCCAGTTATGGCTCGGGCCAGGATGTCCAGGTAACTGTCATCGACAACTGTCCTCAGGCGCTGCCCGTGCTCTCGCCCCTCTGCGTAGATGTCGCGCACCCGCCGCCCCACCGAGAGCAGCGCGCTATGGTCAAACGGTGCCAGGCGAATCTGGGCAGCTCTGGAGTTATCGAACCTGCGATCCGTCCCAAAGTCCACATGCAGCCGTTGAGCCAGCGGCGCCAAGCGTTGTACGCCCTGCGGACCATCAAAGAACGCTGGCGTACCCGTGATGACCAGATACAACCCCGGATAACGACCCGCATCAATTTCGTCAATCCACTGCCGTAAGGCATTGAGTCCCTTTTCGCGTGTGTCGGTACGCATACGCTGCAATGTCTCTACTTCGTCCAACACCATGACCAGACCCGAAAATCCGCTGTCTCGCAAGATGGTGAGCAGGCCTACCAGAAAGTTGCTGGCTCCAAAGTGATCCAGGTCGCCCTTGATGCCTGCGGCTCGCTTCACACTGGCAGCCACATTGGGCTGTCCGGCCAACCAACTGATCAAACCCTCAGCCAACATACCATCGTTGCTGGCCAGAGCCTGGCGGTAAGTTCGCAGCACGGCCGAGAACGCAGGGGCTGTCTTGCCGATGGCGCTGAGGCGAGTCTCCATGAGGGTATTCGTTTGCCGCAACAGCACCTGTGCATCATCGGGGGCTACCGACGGATCGGCCAAAACATCCTGCTCCAGTGCATAGAACCACCCATCGATCACGCTTCTGAATGCACCGCTGGCCATGTCTGCCGTTCCAAGATGCTCCACGAGCCGCCGATAAACGGTTTCCAGCCTGTGCAGCGGCGTCTCGGTTTCATTGATCTGGACTTCGGTCGCGGCAAAACCCTTGGAGCGGGCACGCTCCTGCAACCAACGACCAAAGAAAGTCTTTCCGGTGCCGTACTCACCGCGCACCGCCTTGAAGCCTCCACGTCCAGACGCCACCGATTCCAGTTCTTCGTTCAGGGTGGGTGCAAAAGTCTCCATGCCAACCGCCAGCGCATCCAAGCCACTACTCGGAACAGTGCCCCGGCGCAATGCGCTGACAATGTCTTCCCTGCGAGATGGGCTGATCATCGTCCGCCTCCTTGTCGGGGCAACTTGAACTGCTGTTGCAGCAAAGTAATGTTGAGTTCGACCGATCCCTCTGCCTCATCAACCATGAGCACTGCGGCTTGATCGACGTTCAACATGCGGCGCACGGCGCTCAGCAGACCACCAATCCGAACCTCGGCCAACGACAAGCGATTCGCCAATGCCGCCCGCGATAACTTCCCGCCGCGTTCGGACAGTGCCTCCAACAGCCGCCTCATCGTTTCGTCCGGCGGTGCTACCCGCGCTGCCAGTTGGCGCTGAGACGCATAAATCGGGCTGGACAACAGGCACTCAATCCAGTCTTGAGCCGCTGCATCCACAGTTGGCGGGGGCAAGTCGGTCGCTGCGAAAAGCCCTGCCTGCGCCTCGTGCTGTACTGGTTTCTTTCGGACCGGTTTGGCTTGCGGTGCCGTTGTAGTCAGTGGCTTCCCAGATTGCGGCAGGGGAGGCAGTTCCCACCATTCCGGCTGGTTCGGCGGTGCATATATCCAGCCCGCAAGGCTGGTGCCCAACGGCGCAAACACGCTTAGCGGAACCGTCACCTCTTGAGGCGACACGCCACCGTGATAGCCGTTCTTGCGGCTCCCATAGCGGCTGCTCTCGCCCCACAGGCACACCACCGCATTGGCGCCATCGCTGGTGACTACCCGGCCACCGCTGATGGCCAACTCTTGTGGAGATGCCTGCGTTCGACCTGGACGCCAACGGTCGCTTTCGCCCCCCCGAATCTGCGTCGTTCCATCCTCCAACAGATGGCCGTGGTCAGCCGTGACGACCAACACGCGCCGGGCTTCACGCGCTTCCCACAGCAAAGGCAACAGAAGGCGCAAGTCTTCCAATGACCAGCGCTGGTTGAGTTGGTTCGACCCACTGAGATGGTCATCCACGGCGTTGTAGATCACGCAGACGACCTGCTGGCGTTGATTGGTAATCGCCGTGCGGACATCAGGTGACAAATTGCCAGCGTCGGCCAGGTCGCCTTTGTGAAAGACCCTGGGTGCGTGCCCTGGCCGACTCGCAGCCATCAAGGCCGGATGCGCCGCGAAACCAGACCTCTCTTGCGCCTGCGCACCCGTGGTCAGTCGGCCACACAACAAGCTGTCCCGGCTCACTTCGGTGATGGTAGGAAGCGCGGAGACGCCCACAAAAGGCTTGCCCTGTCGCTCGGGCACCAGTTCATCCCATCCGTGGCGGGCTGGCCGCGCAAACAGTTCACGGAAGATACTGACGCTTAGTCCATCCATGACCAGCAGCAGTACGGGTTGCATGGCTGCAATCGGGCCTACCACACGATCCAACACCTGTTCCAGCGGTACGACCCGCCCACTGTCCGCAGGCGGTTGCGCATTCCACTGCACCAGCGCCTGGCCAAAGGATTGGGAAAAGGTGTTGCGCCGGGTCATGACAGCCTGACGACATGCGGCATAAGCGTCCGACAACTTGGGCAACTCATCGCCCCCCAACAGCCTGAATCGTGCCCAATCGACATAGGCTCCTTCGTCAGCTTGCCATTGCACTGCGTCTGGCAGCGATGACCTCGAAACCATCGGACCGAGTAACCAGCGCGCCAAGCGCCGCGCCATCTCCACACATTCCATGCGCAGTCGTTGATCGTTCATCAGCGCGTGCTTCAATGCACGGCGAGCGTGCAACTCTACCTGCTCAAGGTTGGCTTCGGTAGGCTCTGCTACATGGGAGCTCAGCGCCAAAGCGAAATGAGACAACCGCTGCTCCAGCGCAGAGGGCAACACATCACTGAGCTGCGCAAACTCCTCGATGCGAAGATCGCGCAACAAGGCATCGGCACGATCCAGCACCGCCCGATAGTCCTCCACGCTCAAACTGCGAACGACTTGCTCCGCAGCCGTAGCCCAAGCCTGACCCTCCTGCACGCCCACTTGCTTGTCATTCATGAAACGCTCAAGGCGAATCGCCGCCTGGCCTAAAGCGGCCTGTCCCTCCCCATCGGGCGCAAAAATCACGCCACAGACCAAACCCAGCGGCAACGCATCACCCGTGCGGTTCGCCTCGACGCAACCCAAGACCATCGCGCCCGCTACACCAGCGGCCTCAGCCAGCCACACCACGATGTCCGAGCGCATCGCGGCAGGCAAAGGCGACAACCGGCGATCCGCATCCGGCGTCATCGACCAAACCAGCAGCGCCACCGCATCCGGCCGCGCCACGTCGATCCCAACGAAACGCGACAGCACTTCGCGCCAAACGGTTTCCATATCCAAAAACCCATTTGCCACGGGCTGGTAGTCGCCCTGCAACGCCCCATCGATCAAGGCCTGCGGCATCCACTCGAACCGGCTCAGCCGCGCATCGGTTTCCTTGGCCTGAAACATCAAGCGCACGATGTCCCACCCTTTCGGCTCAAAGACCCGTGCGCGGGCCAGCCGAGCAGCGATGTCTTCTGCAATTTCGTGAGTCGCCAACGGCGTAATCACCACCATGCCCGAAACCGAAGGGGGCAGCACCTCCAACTCGCACAGCGCCTCGCGAATGGCCAATGACGATACGCACCAGCGCAAAACGAATGGCTTCTCATGCGAGTTGACCGTTTCCGGCCAGACCTGTTTGGCAGCGGCGCGAATTGCAACGACTTGCGCCGTTGGGTCACTGTCCAGCACACGCTCCAACTGCGCCCTGATCTGGGATGTCGACAAGCTCATTGATGTGTACCCTTGCGCTGCAAACGCCAACTGAGCGATAGCTCCAGGTCGCTCTCACTCGTTACACGGGTCTTCAGTTCGTCCAGTGCTGCCACGGCCTCGGCGCCGGTCAGATGCAACTGCTGCTTCTCAGCGACCACTTCAGGCACCAGATTGGCTGGCACCGAAGGAATCGTCACGGGTGCGGGTGCGGGGGCAGGCGCATCAGGTGTTGGTGCCGGAGCAGCAGCGGCGAGCAAATCCATAGCATCGCGCTTCAACTCGTCGAGTCTGCCCTTCAACATCAGCACATACTCATCACTGGTCAGCGCCTCTGCCAAGCGCCGCCCTATCACCTGAACCGCACCGGCGCGGTGATCGCTCAACTTGAGCGCCGCGTCAAACAATTGCCAGTAGTCGCCCGTCTCCAGCGCATCAGCGCAGACCTTTGCCTGTCCCAAGGCACGCCCAACAGCAGTCTCCGACGTTTGCAGATTGGCGTTCGCCAGCGTGGAGACCACCTCCGAATCCTCCGCCGATGCCAGCGCGGCCAACAGGGTCTGCGCAGACTCAGCAGTTTGCTGGCGAGCACCCGTTACACCTGCGGCATAGCGAGCTGCCCGGTCACGCACCTGCACCACCAGACGAGTCACCGCCTCGCGCTTTTCATCGCCTTTGCTCCTGACATCGGCCACCAGCTTGCCCACATTGGCAGCGTTCAACGTCTCACCCAAGGTCAAGCCAAACAGGGTAGACGCACGACGTAGCGCCACTTGCCAGTCATCGGCATTGGGCAGCGACTGTTCCTGTAGTTCCAGTTCATCCTGCAAGTTGTCCACCGTTGCCTCGAAGGGGCCGCCGCGCATCGTGAAACGACGGCTGGTAGAGGCCGCGAACGCCAGGATAATGAGGTTCTGCAACTCGATTGGTAGCCCCATCGGTTTCGGTATGTCGATCCACTGCCGCAGCTTTGCCACAGTCATCGGCCCGCCGCCGTCTCGTGCGTAGCTTTGCATGAAGCGCGATTGCCAATGCGGCTCGATCAACAGGTGCGTCTCACCCATTTTCCCAAGCTGGCAGGGGTTGACCACGGAACGCACCAGCTTGCGAAGGCTCGTGTCCTGCACCGAACTACGCTGCCCCGGTGCCTCAATCGCCTTCTGCACTTCGAACCAGACCTTGCGAATGACGGCTGGTTTGATCTCGGTGTCGAACTCGGGGTGGGCCGGGTACTGGTGCAAGAACAACTGCGCAAGCAGGTCTTCAAACGCTGACTTGAAATCTGCGCCAACTGGCGGTCGTGGAGACAAGGTCGAATCCAGCGAGCGGAACTGCTGATCCGCCGTCAGCGGATCGCTCACCGCATCCCGCGGTTCAGTGTTGATGCCATAAGCCACTTCGAGTTGCGAACGCAGCTTGCTGCGCAGTTGCCCCGCCTGGTTATGCGCCAGCGCCTTTGCCTGAACACGATCCACAAACGACAGATGGCCTGCGCAGTCGTCGAAACGTTCCCCTTGCAGGATGTGGTCCAGCGTCACCAGGCGACCCAGATCGGCCAGCGCCTTGTTGCTGAAGAACGAGGGAAGCCACACCAGCGTCCGGGTATTACCGCCCTGATACTTATTTAACCGCGCAATGTCGTCTGCCGGGCCGAAGTTAGCATCGTCAAACGGAAAATCCAGCACCACTGTCCAGGTTCCAGAGCGGCCACACAGACGCTCGTCCGCCATCTCGCGCACGTTCTCATACAGCAGTTCTATCTCGCGCCGCGTGCCACGCCAATTGAACTCGTAGGTGTTGAACAGGTCTCCCTTGTCCTCGATGCCGAGTTCCCTGAGCAGCGCCTCGCGAATCCGCTTACGGCGGTTACCTAGGTTGTCGTTGGCTTGCGCCGCACGCAGGATGGGTTCGATGTCAACACCTGTCACCTGGATCGAGATGATCGGGTTCTGATCCTCGGTGATCTTGATTTCGCCAATCTCGCTCGCCCAATCGCGGCACTTGTGCAACACGCCTTGTGCCTCGCGCCCCGGAATGGGCGAGCGGAACGTGCCGTGGTTCAGGGCTGTCAGCCGCTGCGCGCTCAGGTTCTTGAGCGATTCCACCTCGGGCACCAGAGCCCCCAGCAATAGCGTCTTCAACACACGGGCATCATTGCGCAGACTCTTGGCTGCTGCCGGGTCAGCCTGCCCCACCTTGATGGCCTCCCAGGTCACGTTGTGCTGCCGCTCCAACATCGGCAGCAGGCGTTGGTTGTACAGGCGTTTGGCATTTTCAAAATGCAGGCGCATCCCTTCGCTGAAAGGTTCGTCCCCCTCGGCGATGGCGTCGTACAGGTCGCCCACGGGGATCAGTTGACCCAGTTCAAGATCCGCACGCCGATCCACCAGCAACTGCAACATCAGCTTGAGCGCCGTGCGCTCGCGTTGCAGGGCCGCCGAGACAGCAATCAAGGTCTGCACCAGCGCCGGCGAGAACGGGTGTACCTTGCGAAACATCTCTCGATCCGCTGTGGTAGTCATCAGCGTGTCCAGCACGTCCTGACGCATCCTCTGCAGATTGTCAAAGGCGTTGTTTAGCGTTTGCCGCGCCGCCTCATCCACTGGACGCAGCACGCGCTTCTCCGCAATCGCGGGCAGGTTGCGGTCTTCCAGCGTGATGCGATGAAAACGCGCTTCCCAGTGCCTCAACACATCACTGAACTGCACCTGCACCACGCCAGCCAAGTTTTCGCCCACCAGATCGCGCAGGTCACGTTGCCGCGCCACAAAGCTGATCAGCGGAATGGGTCGGTCGGCATTGGTAGCCTCTACCAACTTCACCAGTTTGGTACCCTCATGGCTGACGAAGTTGACATCCGCCGCATGGCTGGCCAGCCACAACACCAGTTCGTCCAGGAACAGGATAACGGCATCGTAACCCAACGCCTGGGCGTGCCGACTCATGATGCTCAGCCCGTCGTCGAGCGACACATAGGATTCGCCGCTCCCCGCCTGTGTCCGATAGGATTTGAAGAACTGAGCAATCAAGTCACTGACCAACCGCGAACGCTCATCGCCATGGGGTGGCTCCAGCATCGCCGCCTCGAATGACACAGCATCCCAACCACTTTCGAGCGCACCCCAACCGTCTTCGCCACCGGCCTCGTTGAGTTTGGCGAAAAAAGCATCGTCACCCATGTGTTCGCGCAATCCGCTCGCATCCTCGAACAAACCCTCGGCCAGATAAAAACCCGGCACCGGAGCATTTGGATGCTTGTTGCGGACGAATTCGGCGTATTGCCCAAGGATGGCCGACTCCATGTCGCGTGCGCCAATCATGTGATACGGCACCAGCAGAAACTTGCGCCCTTCAGTCCAGCCGTGGCGGGCCACCACATCGGCCAGTTCGGGTGTGGATCGGGCCTGCGTGTTGCCTGCCAGCAGCAGGTGCAGTACCGCCATGAAGTGGCTTTTACCCGAGCCGAAACTGCCGTGCAGGTAAGCCGCTTTGCTGCTGCTGGTTTGCACCGCCTGCTGGATGAAACCCAGCGCGTTGTCAAAGGCGTCCACGAGTTGGGGTGTAACAACGTAGTCACGCAACGTCTGCTCGGGCGCGGTCACGCCCTTGGACAGTTGCAGGACGAAGTCGCCCTGATGCACCCGTTCGGGGATGGCGATGAGGTCTTTCAATAGGGTCATTGTTATTCCTTTGTGATGATGCTCAAACCGTTGTCCTCGCCCTGCGCCCACGTCGGGCCGCAACGGTAGCCGGCTTCCACGCCCGCAGTTCTTCCAGCGTAAAGCCCAGCGCCTGCGCCTCGTCGGTCACGAAAAAGCGGTAGTAGTCGCCCATGCGTTCGCCGAATTCCGGGTCCAGGTCGTTGTGCCACTGTTCGAGCCAAGGCAGCAGTTCCAGCAGGCTGGCCAGCAGAGGTTGCAGGCGCACCGGCTCCCAGCCTTCTTTCTCCTTCATTTCCAGGTAATAACCCGCCAAGGCCGTGGCCTGTTGCAAGTGGTTCCAACCGGCCCAGGCGATCACCAGGCTGCCGTCCACACCACGCTCGCAGCCGGGGTAGCTGACCCAGCGCTCCTTGGGCACGTCCAGGCCGCCCCGCAAGCGCCAGAAGTCGGGTTTCAGGAAGTCTTTGCTCTGGTATTTGGGTGGCACGGGGATGGAGCCGATCTCACGGGCCTTGGCTTCGTTCTGATGGCGCTTGATTTCGGTGGCGAGTTCCAGTTCCAGCCAATCCTGGGCTTCATCGTTGAGTGGTTGTTCTGGCGTGAGGTTGAAGCGCTGGCGCGCTTTGTCGGTGAATGCCTTGCGCCAGCCCTCGGCGTTTTCAGCCACCACCTGGGCGTCGATGGCGTCTTCACGGCGTTGCAAGGTCCAGGTGGTTTGCCATTGGGCGCGTTTGCGCAGGCCGGTTTCGGTGTAACGCTGCACCGGCAGGGCAGGCACGGCTTCGGATAACACCAGTTCGTCCACCAGTTGCGGCAGATTGAAATCGGTGTGACCGGCGTACAGCGCGGCAATTTGCCTGAAATTGGCGTCGTGCGAGACTGCCTCTGCCAAACGGCTGGTGGTGGTGAGATGGGGCGGTTGATCGCTACTGGCAGGCCACAGTGACGGGACTTCGAGGCGGGTTAGCAGCCAGTTGCGCAGGGCTGTTTGTTCCAGATCATTCCACTGGGGGGTGTTCCAGCGGCGCTTGAATTCCGGGCGTTCGATCAGGCAGATGGTTTTGTCGCGTTCGATCAACTCGATGCGACGTGCCACGACGCGGGCGTAGTCCTCGGGCCAGTGCGCGGGGATTTCGGTGATGGGCGTGGAACCGTGGCGCTCGAACCAGGTCGTTTGCTCCCGGCCTGCGGCCATCCGCCGGGCCAGCACAATCTCGAAAGCCCGCTCGCCCAGCGCCACTTCGACCGGGGTTTGAAATTCGACTTTCTGCGCTGCCTTGCCAGTGGGTAGCAAGCCATAGAGGCGGTAGCAGCGCCAGTCCAATTCCTCCTGTTGGGCAATCATCAACCGGCGAAGTTGGGCGGCTTGCTCGCGGGCGGCATCGAGGCTGGCGCGGGTAGGAACTGAATCAGCGGCCAGAAGCGCATCGGGTTGCAGTGCGGCGAGTTGGCGGGCTTGCGTGTCCAGGTTTGCAGCAATGTCGAGTGGGCGGCCTGCGCAAACTGGGAATTCGGCAATCGCTGTTGACCCCAGTTCGTAGAAGTCCTCAAAAGGTGCAGTACGTTGCCGGGCACCATGCTGATCGACGGTACTGCCCCTGTTTTGGCAGATCTGCTTCATCCAAAAACACATCACAGACGAATTCAGCAACCCAAGCAGTCCCAGGTGATCGTCTTCGTTGCTGCCAGCAGAGAGTTTGATGACTGGCGCGGAACGATTAAACACCTTGCCACCGCGGTCGAGGACGAAGTGGTTGTGAGTGACAACGAAGGCGAAGGTGATAGTGAGAGGTGTCTTGAGTTTGTTTATGTAAAGTTCCTGATACTCGTACCAGGTCAACCCACGCTCAAGCATTGGTGTGCCAAAGCGCTTTCTCTTTGACATGTATGTACGCGCTGGCCAGAAATAACGACCCGTTCCCGGCAAGCTCGTGATCGACAACAGGGAAAAGTCTTCGCCGTACAGCCAAACTGCAGGTGTTGCTCCTGCGGTCCAATCACGTACAAAGTCCCCGGTTACCAATGGTCGTGTGTATTCAATGCCTCGTCGCTGCGCAACCGTCCCGTTTTCCAAGATGAATATGTCGTCTTCCCCTGTCACAGATGTGATACCCAACTCATCCACAAAAGACGACAGAGTGGCCCGGTCAGCTTCAATCTGCTCCTTTAAATCAGCCGCCCCACCCCCTCCAATACTCCACGGGTGTTTTCCAAACGTCGCCCTCGGTGTGTCCGCCACACTAACAAATTCACTCTCACTACCCTTCCAGTTAATTTGCTCAACGATGGCTCTCCACACCAGGCCACGCGCCGGATCAATCGGCGTGCTCGGCTCGCCCTTGATGCCCATCACCGTCCGCACAGTAAAATCCACTGGCGCGCGGTGGCGGCCAAACAGGATGACAGTAGGCGTACCATGACCAGGGATGTAAGCGCCGGAGGCATCCACCACATGCGTCAAATCCAGCCGTGGCAACACCTGCTCGATCAGCTTGCTGCCGAACTCACGCTTCATGAAGCTATTGGTGGTAATCAGCCCCACATAACCCGCGCCACGGCCGTTTGTTGACGTAATAGCCAATTCAAAAAACCGCTCGGTAAACGGTGCGCCGAGCGAATACTTCATATGGCAACTCGCATACTTGCGCCGATAGGCCACGTTCAGCGACGCATCCTTGACCACGATGTACGGCGGGTTCCCCACCACCGCGTGGTATTGCCGCCCAAGGATGCGCTGCACTTCGGCCAAATCTTCACTGGCATAGGCATGGGCCAGCCCGGTATCGGCATGGCTCTCAGCGGCATCGAACAACTCCTGGCTCTGCGTCAGCCCAAAGCGCGTGCCGTGCAGCAGGCTGTCGCCGATGGCCACCGACACCTTGAAGTCGTGCGCATTCGCCAGACGCTGCACGCCTGAAGCCTGCAAGGCGGCGACGAACAGGCGAAAGCGCGTAATCGCCACGGCAAAAGGGTTGATATCCACGCCTGCCACGGCGTTCAGCGCCTTTTGCGCCACGTCCACCGGATTGCGGGCGGGTTCATTGCGCTGCCATAGCGTCAAGATCCGGTAAAAGCCACCGAGCAGAAAGTGGCCCGAGCCGCAGGTGGGGTCGATCATGCGCACATCACGAAAGCCGAATTCCTCAATGGCGGGCGTGAGGGTGCGGTCGAGGATGAATTCCTCCACAAACTCGGGCGTTTGCAGCAGCGCGTAGCGTTTGCGCGTGGCCTCGCTCAGATCCTGGTACAGGTCGCCCAGGAAGCGGGTGTTCCAGTCCGGGTCGGTGAAGTCGTGCCGTAGCGCGCCGGTGTTCGGGTCGACCTGCTGCCAGAACTGACGCAACATCATGGCAGCATCGCCGCTGATGCCGAGTCGGAAAACCGGGTTGTGGGTTTCGTCAAAGAAGGTATGCAGCCCCGGCAGTGCGCCAGCCTCGCGAAAGGCGGCCAGCAGGTATTCACGGTCGCTTTCGAGCGGGTGCTCCCGGAAATAGGCCTCATGGCGGTCGCGCACCAGCGTCAAACGGCCCGATGCGGGCGTGCCGCCGAGCCAGGGGCGATCGACCAGTTGGTTGTCTTCGATGAAGCGCAGGAACACGCAACTCAACAGCCAATGCACGCCTGCCTGGGTAAAGACCTGATCGGCCCATGTCTCGAAGGGTTCGGCGCAGCGGTCGGCGTCGCGGGCGGCTCGCCATTCGGCCTGAAGGCTGGTTTTGAGCGCAGGAATTTCTTCGATACGCTGGCGCAGATCACCCTCCAAGTGTTTAAGCAACTTGGTCAGGTCGGCGAGCAGTTGGGCGGCATTAATCACGGTAGGGGTTTTCAGGTAGTGGCGGGGCTGGTGCCAGCCTTGGCGCGGTGTTTGTTTTCCACCCAAGCCTGCGGCAAAGGCAGGGTGCGGGCGTTGTCGATGTTGTTGACCAAGGGCACGGCCACGCCGTCGATGACGGGCAGGCCCTGGTGGGTGGTAGGCAGCAGCAACCAGGCGGCGGGCGTGTGGCCGGGGCGACCGGCGTGTTGTTCCAGTTCGGTGATGAGGACCATGAGGTCGTAGCGAGCCAGCAACCCCGGAGAGACGAGCAGGATGGGCGATGGGCTATTCAGCAGGGCGGCGCGCACAGCCGGCACGGCAAGTTGCACCAGACTTTGCAAATTGCTCCAGGCACGGCTGTTACGGTCGGCGGCGTCGGCTTGGAGTACGACGTTCCAATTAGCATTCTTGGCTTGGGCTAGTTCGCGTAGCTTGACCAGCAGCAGGGCATCAAGGTTCAAACGCTTGACGGGTGCGGGCGATGCGTCACCGAAGCGACGCAGCAATTCGGTCTCGGCACGACGAGCCATGCGCGGATCCACCGTCAGCGTCAGCAGGCCACCTTGCGCCAGCGAACGAAGCAGACGCTGTTCGGCCTCAACCGCCTGGGCGATGTTGCCATCCCAATTATGGAGGGTCTGCAACGTCACCTTGCGAGAAAACTGAGTGGTCGTGCCCGCCGTTTGCCCACGACCCAGCGTATTCAAGCGGTAGGCGCCCCGGCCATCGGCGGCGGTGATGTCCCAACTGAAGGGCGCGCCCGCTTCGTCGAGCAGGCTGTCGAGCATGGGGCGGTCGGGAAGTTCCGAACTTTCGGGATAACGGCCTCGAACACGGGTCTGGATGTCTTTCACCCCAAGTTCGGATGCCCCGACCAAAGCGCCCAGGGACTGCCGCAATGCCTGGAGGGGAGCCATGCCGCGTGCGTACAGTTCCTGGCGGCTGGAAACAGCGGCATTGTGCGATGCAGAGGCGGCCAGACGCAGCAGGCGTGTGGGTGCAAGCGGCGTGGGCACGGCGGCGTCCAGTTGCTCGACGGTTGGCAGGTGCACGCGTTCAAGCATTTCCAGTACGCGAGCCGGCGGCAGCAAGGGATCGGCCAGCACACAGCCATCGGCGGCGGCCCCTAACTGACGCGCATAGTCGACCCACGGCGCGGCGCTGGCAATCAGCATAGAGGGCGGGTGGTCGAAGGCCTGGAATCGGGGCTGGTCGAGATGCGCCTCGGCCTCCACCGCGGCACGCAGCACGGCACTGGCCTGGCGCAGACGTTCGGCCCCGTCCTGCGACGCATTGCCACGCAAGGTAAGCAGGGCCAAGGCCGCTTCTCGCGCGCTCATGACGTGGCCTTGTTTGTGAACGAGTGCGTCGATCTGTTGACGCAGCTCGGTGAAAGCGGGGTTCTTGAGCCAGCGTTCGCGTGCTTTGATGAGTGTGGCGGTCAGGGTGGCGCGATCGACCTCGCCTGCCTGGGCTGCATCGCCCAGGCTCGGCCAGACGCCAGGCTTGGTATCGTCGTCCAGGCCGAGGTAATACGCGAGGGCAGCTTCTTCGGGCCGATCGTCGCCCGCAGGGCGGCGGGGGAGCAACTGGGCGGCCAGTTCGTTGATGCTGACGGCGCCTGCGGTGCCCTTGTCGGCATCGTGGCCGACGCTGTGGCCTCGGGGGGTCAGGTCGGGCCGCAGGCGAGCCAACTCCTTGGCCTTAAGCCGGATTTCCTTACGGATCTTGTCACCCACGCCCTTGAGGTAGCGAAAGTTGACGCGATCCACCGCCAACAGTTCCTGGGCGTTGTGGACATTCATGCGTTCCAGCACAACCTGGGCTTCGAGGCTATAACCCAGTTCCGCCATGGTGGTTTGTGGCGTGGCCGTGGCGGCAATGACCGCCAGACCGTCTGCCGGTGCCGGTTCGTTGGTATGGTGGGTCGTCCGGCGTGGCGTGAAGATGGCGTGCCAGGCGCGCAACATATCCTCTGCGTTGTCAAAACGTTCGCGGAAATCGCGCTTGAGTGCTTTTTCAAAAAAGTTGACGAAGCCTTCGCGGGTGACGGGATCGAAAGCATCCTTTTCGATGGTGGCTTCGACATCGAGCATGGTTGGAGCGGTCTGGCCATCGCCCCACATCGGCGGATGACCAATCGCCATCTCGTAGAGCGTGACGGCGAGCGCGAAACGCTCGGCGTACAGATCCCATTGCACCGGTTTGCGCAAAGACAGGAAGGGGTCGAGATAGGGATGCGTGCCTGCCGTGATGTTGCTGGCCGGGATGCGACACAGAGAGAAGTCGAACAGCACCAGTTGCCGCCTGCCGTTGCGGTTTTCGGAAATGCCGATGTTCTCGGGCTTGATATCGCGGTGCGCGACGCCTTCGGCTTCGAGGCAGTTGACGGCGTCGATCAGTTCCTCGCCAAAGCGTTGCAGCATGTCGGGCGACAGGCGGCGAACCTCCTTCAGCGTCTCGGCAAGGTTCTTGGCGCCCGCATTCTTGAGCAGTAGCGCGGTACGCCCCGATACGGTCAGGGTTTCGCGATAAACGACGATGTTCTGGTGATGCAGGCGGGCCAGTACTTCTCCCTCGGCCACGAGGCTGTCGTTGTGGGCGATGTCGCAGGCGACTTTGAGAATCAGTTCTTCTTCGCTACCGTCGCGGCGCACCAGCAGGACATCGCTGGAGGAGCCGCGGCCCACGCGCTTGACAACGGTGAAACCGCCATCGAGCCGGTCATCGCCCTTGGCGATGGCGGGATCGACGGTGACTTCGGGATCAGGGGCAGTAAGTTCGTCCTCGACCCGATCGAGGTCGTCGAGGAAGTCTTGGATCGTTTCGTAGCGGACAATCAGATCGGGCGCGGTGGCGAACTGGATCAACTCTTGTTGGCAGGCACCGCAGCCGTCCATCGCGTCAGACAGCCGCAGACCCTGGCCGACGCGCAGCTTCTCGGCCATATCCAGGGCGGACTCGGCTGGCGGCTGCCCGCTGAAAATGTAAAACGCGATACAGCCGAGCGAGAACACGTCAAGGCTGGCGCCGTGGGCAGGGTCGGCTCGCGTCATTTCGGGGGCAAGATAGAGCAAGCCGGGATCTTCGACATAATCCTCAACGTGGAGGGTGCCAGTGGTGCGGTGGAGGGTATTAGGCGGGGCGGAGTGGCCTACGTTGCGCGAGGCGGTCTGCCAATTCATCAGGCGCAGTTGCAGTGCGCCGGTGTCCACGCCGTACACCAGAATGCTCTGCGGCCCCAAGGCACGGTGGTACAGCCGCTTGGAGTGCGCGTACTTCAACGTCTCGGCAAGGTCGCGCACCAGTTGCAGACGCTGTGTAATGGTGAGCGTCTTGCCCTTCTCGCGCAGCAGGTGATCGAGCCGCTCTGCTTTGGGGTCGTGATCGAAGATCAGCGCCGGACCGAGTTCGGTTTCCTTGAGGTCGTTGACACGCAGAATGCCGGGGTGGTCGATGCCCTCAAGTATTTCAAACTCACGGTGAGCCTGACGGGAGAGAGCTGCACGGGCCTCCGGGCTGGATGCAGTCGCCACGGTGTAGATGCGCACACGCCGCGCAATTGTGTCAACGCTGACGTGGCTGGCCTCCCAATCCTGAAAACCGTCGCCTTCGGCCAGCAGCTTGTTGAGTTTGTAGTCGCCCACGAGGCGGTTCTCGTTGGATGAGCGGATGCCTGCCTCGCTCAATGCCTTGCCGATGGGGCGCGCCTGCGCGGCATCGACTAGGGTAGTCGGCCTTTCGGTGATGCCGTTGCTGAGGGCTGCGACAATGCCGGGATCGTCCAGCATGCCTGGTCGACCCCGCTGATAGATGGCAGTCTTGGCCAACCCCTCCAATTGGCAAACCAGACTGGAAGACGACAGGAAGATGACCGGTTGCACAAAAGGCAGGCGAATCTTGGCTTTCACGATGGCCGGCTGACGACGCAACAGGCTGGCCAGACGCTTGGCCTTGCGGTTGGCAAGGATTAGCGGGTTGTCATACGTGGAGGTACGGCCATCGGTGGTCCAGACCCAGCTATGTGCATCGCCGCGCAAGATACCGGGACGGCTTTTGATTTCGACCAGAAACAGGCCAACTGGCGAGAGCACCAGCGCATCGACCTCGTTGACTTTGCCCTCGTCGTCAATGAACTCGAAGTTGGTCCAGACGTGCCATGGACCATAGTCGGGCAGATGGGTTCGCAGCCATTCGAGAGCCTCTCGCTCCCAAGGGAAACTGGATTCAGCGACAGGGTGCCAGCGGGATTCGCCAAGGGTCATGTGGCACCCCTGTCAGTATCGGGTACGTGCTCGAACAACTCGCCGACGGAGCAGCGAAACAAAGTGCAGAGAGCCTCGATGGCAGCCACGTCCAAGCGTGTCGCGGTCTCCTTGTACAAGGAACTGACCGTACTGCGATTCAGGCCGGTTAAGCGAGAAACGTCAGAGATGCGGAGTTTGTCGCGACCCATGAGGGTGGACAGATGGCAGCGGAGCATGTGGTGTTTTGGTAAAGGCGGGGTGATGCGTAGAATAGCAAAAAGATGATTTACGCACAACCCCGACTTTTTATCGACCGTCAAAATCAATACCGAGGCAGCGCCCGTGCTCAGAACGCGATTCGGTATTTGCAGACTACAGCAAACCCGAGAAAGCCACTAACCGAACAGTTCATCTTCGTCAATTTCGGGTTGAATCATCGCCTGGGTGTGCCTCCAGCCATCGCCGTCCAGGCGCCGTCAAACGATAGCGTTGCTTGCTGCTACGAGGCACGTCCGGCAATGTCATTTCAATCATCTGTGCCGCCAATGCCGGTTTCAGGTAGGCGGTGAGAAAATGATCCCTGGCCTTGAGGCCGAGTGCGGATTGGATTTGTTGGCGTGACATCTCATCAGTCATGCAGCGCAGCAGGCGCTCGACTTCCTCTGTAACTTGTCCTGTAACTTGTCCTGTAACTTGTCCTGTAACTTGTCCTGTAACTTGTCCTGTAACTTGGTCGGTAATCGTCACAGCACCCTTTGCCAGCGGGTGGCGCGGCAACCGAATGACGAACGCGATTCGGTCATCGTCCGTCTCGAAAATCGGCGGCGGTGAGCCGTTGGCGGCCATTTCCTTGAAGATTTTCGGGATACCCGTCGAGCGGCCTTCGGTCAGGTCAAGTTCTTTCAGGAACTCGCCAATGCGTCGGTTGCGGTAACGGCGGCTGACGGCTCGGCCCGTTTGCAGATCCTCCAGTCGGATTGACCGATCCAGGCCGGGAAAGCTGACAACCGCCAATTCGTCGTGGCTGATACGCACCTCAATGGGTTCGCGTTCTTCGTAGGAGCGGTGGTAGATGGCGTTGACTACGGCTTCCTCGATGGCAGCGTAGGGGAAATTCCAGACCCTTGTG
>Ga0123354_10005086_pt1 | contig 18978 bp, 10 predicted proteins | sample TergutLab28metaG_2_FD_97872 | JGI IMG/M metagenome (GOLD analysis project Ga0123354, IMG submission 97872) | Labiotermes labralis P4 segment gut microbial communities from Petit-Saut dam, French Guiana - Lab288 P4 | ecosystem: Host-associated > Arthropoda: Insects > Digestive system > Gut ...
TGTGGGTGTGTGTGGGTGTATGTGGGTGTGTGGGTGTGGGTGCGCGCGCGTGTGTGGGTGTGTGTGTGGGGGGGTGCTGGGTGTGTGGGTGGGTGGTTGTGAGGGGGGGGGGTGGGTGGGTGTGTGTGTGTGTGTGTGTCTGTGTGGTGTGTGTGTGGGGGGGTGTGGTGTGTGGTGTGTGTATGTGTGTGTGTGGGGGGAGGGTGTGGTGTGTGTGTATGTGTTTTGTGGTGTGTGTGTATGTGTGGTGTGGTGTGTGTATGTGGTTTGTGTGTGTGTATGTGTGGTGTGGTGTGTGTATGTGGTTTGTGTGTGTGGGGTGTGTGTGGGGTGTGTGTGTGTGTGTGTGTTAGAGACAAGTGAACGCGAGGGCTGACAGAGGGCTGCAGATTTTTAAATGGAAATGTGAATCGAAGAGATCGCTTCAGACACCACAGTGTGGAAGTTAAATTATCCTTCAGCTTAATTAAGTAGCCTGTCTTTACGGCATATGGGACATTGGCCACAGACCTCTACGCATTCTTAACTTCGGAACTAGATTCAAATAAATGTTAAGCTGTTGGCCGCAGCACTTACGGCGAATGGCAGAATAAGGTACAGTGTCATGAACATGAGAGATCTTGCAATCTGCTCCATGGGGTTAGTTAATTTCTGTCAATTGCTGATAGTAAAATAGCCGAGTACAAATTTACATAAATTTGGGTTCAGTACGCCGCTTCCATCTTCTCCTTGTTTCGCCTAACACGAAATTAGAAAAAGCTGGTTTCTCTGAGACGTCGTCGCTCTGTCGACACTTCACGTCATCGCTTTCAACACTCCGACTGTGAAATACGAAGCTGTCAATTCAACAGCGTCTATGTCCGAGGACAGCAAAAGTCCGGTCTCTATCTTCAGTACCAGGCAGCAGTCTCGTCTCATTCAAACCTTTACATCTCTCTACCAAAATACAGACCGTCCTACCCCGAAGGCCGCTGTGTTGCTACGCACCGTCCAGACACATCTCACGAATCTACCTGTAGGAATTTTCATGCAGTGCCTCACCAGACCGTCTGATGGTGTTGTACAGTCTGCGTACGTTCTGGTAGCAACCGCACTGCTGCGGTACCGGTGGACTCGCAGATTTGAAAGTTTCGCTTAAAAAAACTAAAACACAAAATGGCCCAACTCCTGTCCCTCTGTGTCATTGGCAGTGTCCATTCTATCACTTGACCGAGCGGCTGTTCGTTTCTCCGGCGGACACACCCCTCTGTCATGTCTTTCTAGCAACCACACATCAAAAAGTATGGTCTAGTAATTTCCAAAATTGTCCCTCTAGCTTCCCTCACTTATCACCTCACACAGTCATTTTAACCCAGAATATCTTATAAGGGTGTCAAATCTAGGATTACAAGATGGGCAGTACGTGTAGTAAAGAATAGGAGGGTTATGTGAGGTAATTAGACCAACTGGATCAGAACTGTCCTTCGATAAACTTCGGTGTGGTCTGTCGCATGAATAGTCTAAAGTGGTTGAAGTTTTTCAGAAATGTAACAAATGCTTTATTCATTCGGTTGATAATAGTGCTTCTTGTAAAAGTGGCGAATTAAAGACTAGTAGCTTTACTCTAGCTACATTCAGTAAATTTACATTAAAGTTTTCTTATGCCTTGTTGAAAGCGATTCGGCACCTTTTCGTTTTCACGTCGTCATGTTTGTTTCCCGCTGAGGGAGACGAACAAAAAATACCCACTAAAACAGCTGACTGACTTGGCAACTTGGCTGAGTGGCGTCTCTGCCGTCGCCATAGCAACACTTCGCGTTACGCATTTCGAGCGGATAGCACGCACGCACGCACTCGACAGAGTTAGTCGTCGTTATCGACCGTACTATGTGTGTTCTAGCGTTTGGTGGCGTATTGGCTTCAAGGTGGGAAGGTCGTCGGCTACATAACGACGTTCAGAGGACGTGGCAAGGCTTCTGATGACTTTGAAATGAACGTGAAGCGACGATCGAGGTCTGGTCCAAGACACCGTCCCAACATTCGCCTAGAATGATTGAGAAAGACCACGAAAACTTAGGACAATTGACGTCACTGTCCGGATGCAAACGGACTAACGACTTACTGTCCGGCTACCTGTGTGGGCGATTTCTATTGGGAGGGCGTGTTTCTGTTTGTGCAGAAGTACAGAACCGCAACAAAGCAGATAAGTGGTGAAACTTTCGAATAACTTAAGGCAATAGACGGAAGGAAACCAAAGAACATAGGAAACACGAAATTATACGATGGAATGAAAGTAGCTGGAAATTTCAGAAAAATAAAAATTTCACAACAGAATTCAGTTTGATGAATTCAGACTGCAATGCGCTGTGACTTCACTCAATTTGATATGCAGCGTGTGAAGTCTCTAGATTTACATTAGGATAGGGTGCAGCAGTCTGCAGGACGCAGGTACAGTCATTTTGAAGGAAACTCCTACCAGTTGTCACAACAGAACGCACACAAATGCTTGCGGATGCCAGCAGACGGCTCTCCGTACGCCACCAATTGATTCGGGCCGTATTTTGAGAAGTCGATTGCTGTTCGGAACGTTTCAAAGTAAATCTGAAGTGGCCGCCACTAGACTTGCTGACTAACATTAACAGACACGCATTGCGACTATCGTGCTTGTTGGAAAATGTAACAATGCCGAATCAACTGTCATGTAGCATAAAATGAGAGATCTCCCAACCGAAATATTTACCAATCACCATGGCCAATTCTTTGTGTAGATGACGGCGTGTGTTTGTGTACACGTAAAGGAGAGGGGGGGGGGGCGCCTGCGAAATAAAATAATATATCGTGCAGTTAAAGGTAAAGGAGTAGGCGTATGCTGACTGACAATTGACTTACGCATGCATTCATTAGTAGCCATTTACAATTATGATGAGGTTTGTGGCTGCGTTTTTACTTGTACCTTTAAAATGCAGAGATAATGTGCTGCCGAAACGTCGGTAATCAACTGCATGGTGTCGTCAGGCAGAGGGCCGAATTCCACACATCCGACTGTTCTTCAGATTCGTTGATGGCGTCTTCCCACTACAGTGACACACAGTCACCAAAGACATGTCAACATTGATAACGGACCTTTATCAGTGCCTGATTGTTACGAGCCAGTATTCGCAGCAGGACTATTCTGGCATACGGAGACATCAGAAATCCTATACAGCTCTCACCTCCAGTCGTCTGCCTGGTGTCCACAAATGCAGCTGAATTGCGCGAGCACATTTCAGAATTGAATTTGAACTCCTAGCTGCAGTGACTATGAAGATGGCCCTTTTCTTGCCTGTTAGGTGCTGGTGTTTCCGAGGAACCGTCTGCCTCTTCAGAGCCCTTTTCGTCACATACCGAAACAACGTATCGAACAACAGCATACTGTGTTGTTTTTCATGGATTTCCTCGGTTCTTCCAAAATGTCTTCTCCAATTTTAGCGTATGTTTCACAGCCTAACCTGGAAAGTGGCATAGTGCCGAATTGAGTAGGGATAGACGAGATTTGAACCGGTGCCCGTCTGTTAGTGCGAAGTGTCGAGTTGTAGTGAAGACATGAATGCAGAGTAGCTGTTTGCTCCGTGCAGTGCAGTAATATATTGCGCTGGAGGCTGCGAGTTCGTGTCCTGATGGAAGGTTGCAACACCTGAACTGGCATACAATTAGCCCTTTGTGACAATGCTCATCCGTCTAAATTACATTACGTTAATGGCAACCCCAAATTAAATATTTGCCAATTATTCGGTTTTCGGAGGGTTGGTTATGACGCAGTGTTGTAGCACAAATGAGATGGGGTTTCACCCTCTTGGGCTGAGGTTCCCAACGTGCCGCCGGACTGCAGGATTTCCATGAAAATTTCTCAAAATACGTACTGCAACGCTACGGAATTTTTCAATGTGTAAAATAAACTGGAAAGTTTTCATTATGCGATAGAACACAGTGTCACTGCCATTAGCACAGTGCACATTGCCTACAGACAGCTCAGTACTTCATACATCCTTACAGTAGGACATCTTTGTGCCTAATTAAGCACCGTGCCTTGAAGACATGTGGGTGACTGAATAAAAGCTTCGCGTCCAAATCGCTTGACTCCTGGCGACGATCCTCTTCATCTATCAGAATTACCTCGACTTCAGCGGATCAAAATCTACAGAATGATCAGAGGAAAAAAAAAATCTCTTACCTAATTTGTGCAAAGTCTGAAATGTAATCGGCATCTATATACACCGTAATTACTCTTCAATATAAAGTGATTAATTGTAAAATGAGATCTCATTCAAATTCAGACAACTTATAGTGCTTTCATACTGTTCATTCCGTGCATTGTGAATTGATCTAAAAACCGTACCAACACCAACAAATGCACAATTCCATATATTACATATTTTACTATTAATTTGCTCCTACATATTTCGGCACAATCGTCATCCCCAGGGAGCTCACATCGCTGTTGTTAAAACGTACAGCAATCCGATAATTTTACAACAATCGTGCATATCAAATGTGCAAGTTTCAGTTACAATTTACAGTATTTAAAGTGCATTATAAAAGTGACAGTACAATTCGTTGTTGATTACAAACTTTCTCCTTTCCAGTTGATTTCTTGTTCTGCAAACATCTATATCTTTTTGATCCGAACTGAATCCTGTCCTGTAACTGTAAACAATATTCTTTAGTTGTAAATAAGCTTTATTGGCACAATAGACATTAATGTACATATTCGTACTTACCCCCTGTGTTGTGTCTTATTTGTTTGGAGTTAACTAGGATAGTGTGCGTGGAGATGTGTGTTGCTGTTTGCCTATCCAGCGGTTTGTGTGCGTGTGCAGTGACGCTGCCTCACCTGCGATATCGTAAAGAGTGGATTAAGGTCAGGGATATTTTGTTCTCAATCCGTAATTCTTCTTGCTGGTAAATGTATATATATATTGAAATTTTCCCAGCTATTGAGACGTGTTCCTTTTCCACATGAGTTTATCAATGTCATGGTACCTGGATGGATCCATATTCGTGTCTGTTTTTTAACATGTGTAGTGCTGTTTTTCAACATGTGTAGTGCGTATGCTGATTTGGGACTATTAATCCTTATGTATCGTGTTCGGAAAACCTGGCCTTTAGAGATATCCTGTCTGGCCTATGTATGATTTCTCGCAAGTTCGGCGCGTCAGTTTCTAAACAACGTTTATTTTATAGACATTCTTTGTTTGTGTACGTGTTTTTAGTTTACGGAACAGCGTGTTGGTTGCTTGAACGCAGTGCTTATTGATGAATGTCTATTGAGGGTGGCAATTATAGATGTTTGTAGAACGACGGACCAACTGGAAAGGAGACCGACAGTTTGAAATCAACAACAAATTGTACTATTATTTTATAACAACATTTTAAATACTTTTAAATACTGTAAATTTTAACTAAAACCTGCACATTTGATATGCAGGATTGTTGTAAAATTATCATATTGCTGTACGTTTTAACAGCAGCGATGTGAGCTCCCTGAGGATGGCGATTGTGCCGAAACATGTAGGAGCAAATTAATAGTAAAATATGTAATATATGGATTGTGCATTTGTTGGTGCTGGTACAGTTTGTAGATTTATGGTGCAGTAGTTCTAACTATATTTTAATACACTATGTATTACCTGACGAAGGCATATTTCGGTCGAAACATGTAAGCAAATTACCCACATATGTATATAATGAACATCACTAGTTCTGAGCGAGTTTCCCCCCCCCCCCACACAAGGGTATGAATCAGATCAAGATTATAGCAGAGATCTGACGAGTTTCGATGACGAAACGTCACATGACCCTCCACAAATTGTACTGTTGCTTATATTTAGATATACGAAGTGTGACTTTCGTTTGATAGACACAGCGGCAGCTCTTTATCACAGTCTAACGGGTCAGACTAAATCGTTTAGCCTGTGGCCGTGCGGCATAATCACCCTCAGCTGCACTAGCCAGTTGCGGAAGTGCCGCAGTTAGGCCTGACATTAGTATCGGCGCCTAGAGTCAGACAGAGCACAACAATATGTCAGTGTCAGCACGTCAACCTATTATCTCCATGCAAGCTTCTGCATAACTCTTAATAATTCTGACTTTTCAAACGCGCGTCGTTCGTTTCAAATTCACCGAGCATTTAGAGGAAAAACGCCTATGTTTGGACGGATCCAAATACGGGAGGTCGAGATATTTGTGACCAGGAAGTGCTGCAACCTGTGGACGGTATGTGGAAAACGACACGGCTGCTGTAATGAGTCAGACGTTTTGCTGCACATAAGAAATTTCACCGTTTGTAGAAGGCTATCTGAATATTGTAATGTAATCCATAGTTGATACCTTTCAACTGAATACAAGCTCGCTGTCAATAATCTAGAGCTGGTACTTGGATGAAGCGTCGGTAACTTCAGCAAAGCGTGCCTCATACGAGGGGGTACTGATAAGTCCTTAGCCCGACCAGGAAGGAAACAAGCTACAGCAACCAAACTCGGGATTTATTCAACATACTCCCCACGAAGCTCAATATACTTCTTAGCCCTTTGCTCTAACTTTTGTAAGCCACTCAAAATAAAAATTCATAAGGTTGGCCGTCCAACCAGGTCTCCGCGGCAGCATTGACCTCCGTGTAGGATGAAAAATGGCGACCTTTCACTTGTTTTTTAGTCCAGGGAACAGCTGGTAGTTCGACGGGGGCAGATCCGGATAATGGGGTGGGTGATCAAGACATTGGAAGCCCAGGTAGGCCAGTTTTTTCTGGGTTGCAAGTGGCCGGTGAGCTGAGGCATTGTCGTGCAAGAACAAGACCAACTTGGTGAACTTCCCGGGTCGTTTTTCCTTCAAAATGCCCTTCAATTGTACTAGAAGAGAAAAGTAATACTCCGCGTTGATATTCTGGCCCTTTGGAATATAATCGATGAGGAGGATGTCGTCTTAATCCCAAAAAATCGAGGCGAGAACTTTTACAGCGGATTTTGCACTCGGAATTTTCTGGGGCAGAGTGAGCCGCTACGCCGCCACCCCATTGATTGTTGCTTTGTCTCCGGGTCATAATGACATAACCAGGTTTCGTCCATGGTCACCAATCGCGACAGGAAATCGTTTGGATCGCGCCGAAAAAACCCCCAAAGTTGCTCACACGACTGGCACCGTTGAGGTTTTTGTCCGTGTTCAGGCATTTCGAGACCCACTTCGCGGAGAGCTTCCCATGTCCAAATCTTCATGAATGATGGACCCAACCCGCACACCAGAGATGCCCAGTTGCTCAGCTATTGATTTTGCCGAAATCCGGCGGTGTTCCAAGATTAGCTCCTGAATTTGATTAATAATCTCCGGGGTGGTCACTGAATTTGGGTCGTCCAGGATTAGGCGCATCACAGGTGAAAAAATCACCACGTTTAACCCTTATACTGCTAACGTGGAGAATATGGTGAGCTCCTAATAATGCCAGCAAATGGCAGATGGGATTTAACTCGGCGTTTAAAGGGTTAAACTCTACCACCCAGTTCTTGACGGTGACATGCGATGGTGCATGTTCCCCTAATATTTCTCTCAGAATGGCGTGAATTTCCTTCGGCGCCTTGCCTTGCAGGAAAAAAAAACTTGAATACAGCTCGCGTCCCCATGTTGTTGAAATCGCGCGCGTCGCTTGACATACTTCCTTTCAACCTCTGTAACAAGAAAAGACTTGCAATTCGGCACATAAACAGACCCCCTTTCCAACGTCACTATCGATTCTGTCTTATGACATCGAGAACTATGTCGGGCTAAGGACTAATGAGCACTCCCTCGTATGCTGATGTAGCAGAGTGCCCTGTAGCCCCCCCCCCTCATCTTACATATGCACTACATTTTTGGCTATAAGTTCTCTCTCTCTCTTTTTTTTTTATTACTACTGTCGGTTATTTGGAAGTTACATTTCTATTTACTGATGCCTGGAAGAAACAGTGAGACCCAAATGGTACGGAAAGCACAAGCAAGAATAAAGAACAAGAAAATGGGCAGTTTTAAGGAGGCTACAATTTTCAGACCTACACAACTTCTGCAGAACTTTACGTTAAAGATTCGGCGAATATGTGAAGAAGTTGTCAAGACCAACCCGGATAGGAAACCATCTGTAATTGGTGAAACAAAATTGCATTGAAAATTCACTTTTCAAAGAAAAATGCAGCAGGGAGAAAGTGGCTGGGAAAGGCTTCTTAGAAGGAATCCGAAGATATCCATTATACTACCCCGGCCAAAAATGTTCACTCCTGCGGCGTAGCCACATTTTACGACAAGCTTGATCCAGTAATAAACGGAATAAAACAAGCTGTATATCTGTGACGAGCCAGGTGCATTTCTGCCTTGAAGGACAAACGTAAACAAATTATTATTTTAACGGGAAAATGCCGGATGTCCACCCTCCGTGCAGCCGGCTGAACACAAACACCATTTGCAACAGTCCAATAGGGCTGCTTCGTGCAGGACATACAGGTTTGGTTTGCGCGGAACAGAAAGCACCCTGCCTTATCGACGTAGCCAGTCGCTTCAAGAAGCACCCTGACAACACGGTGGGGGGGGGGGGGGGCAGTTGAACTTCAAAATTCTGATGACGACGAGCCACTGTCAAAAATGACCTGAGGAACGCTCGCTTGTTAAACGTGTTTCGTATGTATAGGTTGTTTCGTACTGCAAATTGGTGAATTCCGCTATTTCTAACGATGAACGTGATAGGTCGAATGTAAGACGGTGAAATTTAAGCTCAGCAAACCTACAGTGCACCGAGGGGCTGGGACATGCGAAGCAACTGAGCAGTGGATGGGACAGTCGCTGTCAAAAATGCAAACTGCAGCGCCCAATCGTTAAGTTGCAGGAAGAACAGCAATAATAATTTAAAAAATTTCAGTAAACATAAAGAAGATGCTATTCTGATACCTGAGACACGGTTTGTTTGCTGTGTGCCAACAAATACAATTTGACAGGCTATTTTGATTAATTTTAAGCTTGAAAGGACGAAGGGCAGTAATTCTGGTTCGTGCTAAGATTTTTAGATGTAGGTGGAACATAGTGACAAAATGGGGAATATAAATAGAACGTAACATTGGTGCGCGTTCGCGTAATGTCTGTACCTCTACGGCTGTTATAATATCCTGATGCACTTGTATGGCGACTTAGTACCGCCGGCAACAACAAACTGCAGCCTGCTAAGGCCGACATGTTAAGTGTCCGACATTTTCTCCGGTTCGAAGGAAATTTGGATTTCGTGGACAGATTTGTGTTTAAGTTTTGAACCCACAATTTCTCGAAAAGCTTTCCAGTGGAAGCCGCGCTGATACACGCAGACGGACGGACGGACATGACGAAGTTAATAGGCGCTTTTCGCGACTGTGCTAACCCCCCTAAGATGGTGGTCAACCCGAACTTACCAGACATTATGGCGACAGTGTTTGGTAGGACACCTCTCAGCAAGTCACCGGTACCTGACAGCCTTCCACACACTGGCACTTGTTTTTTCTAATTGAGTCACTTCCGTTTTGCGGGTGGTAATGCGGCCGGAACGTGAAGCTCACCACCCACCTCCATCTGAGCCGAGGTTAACAACACATTGGTCTCCCCACCCCCCACCCCCTTCCCTCCACGTGCAGCACTGTACACAGTGACTACTTTCCTGTTCGAACGGCTAACGTGTCAGGTCCGCCATGTCGCGTGTCGCATTCAGAACGTTTCCAGTGGCCGCTCCTGCAACACAGCAGTGCCTGTTACAGTCCTCAAAGCCGTCCATTTCACTCTTTGTATGTTCACATGCCTAAACAGGCTTGAACTCTGCAGTGATAAAACTTTGAATGCCTACTTAACAATGTAAGGTTCTCAGGTGGGGAGTGTGACAGACTGCTTTGTCCGAATGTGACGCCGTGTAGTCTGACAGAAGACTGCTTCCTCTGTACTCAGGATTGATTCAACTGCACATCCCAGCAGACAGTCACTTTCAAGTCAGTGTAGTTGGTACAGTGTCATTCCGTTTGTGTGTATGGCGCTTCTTCGTGTTCGCGCAGTCCCAGCTTCGATTTCATTCTCGTGTGCTATATCCCGATACGATTTTTATTTTGTATCTCGTCTGTAACAGTGTTAACACGAGCTGCACTTCTTGAGACTGTTGCCCCGTCCGTCCGTCGGTGGGTCACAGCGCCGTGCAATGTTCGTTGGTTCTTGCTCTTTCTTTGTCCTTACCTTTAGCTGTAGAACCTGCGACAGTTTCTCTCGCTGTTGCTCGTAAAGACCACCAGTTCCCGCTGTACCATTCACTTGCCAGTTCTTTCTTTTCTCCGCGTGGCCTACTTCTGCGAGTACCACGAAGATGCAGGCAACAGGTTCCTCCGAAAGTTGGTAGTTCGCAATCAGCGAACCGAGGCGAGACGCTACACGTTTAAACTGTGTGTGTGTTTGCTTGCATGCGTGCGTGTGCATGATACGGTGTGGGCTGGCAGAGTGTAATCGGCATAGGGGAGGGTGGTGTTTGTGGTGTTGGCAGTGTATTTGAAGGTATTGATCCAGCACAGGAACGGAATGATTTGGAGCCGCTGAAACTCGATCCCAGGCCTCCTGCATGTATTGACATGATTTGTATGCAGGCTCACATGAGTGGCAGGCAGAACAGCAAATACTGTTCGGAGCTCCACCGGCTGCGTGCGCTCACACTGCTCAATCCAGGGAGGATAAATGGTCACCAGAGGGTTTGCATGCAGTGCTAGCAAAGTCTGGTTGTAAACCAAGACACGTACCGAAGACTTGTCAAAACAGAGCCACATTTATACTACAATACGAAACTTGACACAGAAGCTGTCGCTAACCGGTCCTGCTACGTAGTTGAAATTATTGTCGGTAAAGTTACGCGCTATAATGTTGACGTAGCAGATATATCACTCTTGTCATCTCCTGCTCTTCTTCATAACTTTTTGCTAACATGTAATGAATACACGTAACGATATAATGATGACAACGGAGTAATCCGCAGCCTGTTACAATTACATTAGTGTTGCTTCACTGCTCCGGTGAGGGACAGGGGACAGGTGGCGGGCTCTTGTGATTACAGTGGCGAACTGCAGGCAATATAATGAATGAGTAGCTGAGCAACTACTAGTTTCTGAATAAAAACTCCGTTCTCTGCAGAGAATAAGTTGGTCAACCTGTAACCAACTGCAATCGGCCAACCCAGTTGCTGTATAATTTTCACATCCAGTCCCAATTCTTCCCCGCCAACATCATTCCACGAACACTCCACACTCGGATTCATCTTAACGTTCCTCTTAACAGAATGACAGCCGGTCGAAGCCAGCGAACTGTCAAACCAAGCGACGTTCCTTCCAACATCGGCAAGTTCTGCACAGGAGAATTTCTTTCACATTCGCCTGCCTCTAAGGATCAAGATAATGTAGTAATATTTTCCTACAAGAATTGACACTTATTTTCCTGAGGATGGAGGCCGCAAATTCCTTCGAAACGTCATTACCTGTCTTCCAAACGACACTTGTACCTTGCTTGACCACAAGACACCCGGAACATTCAGGGCACGAAGTCTCCACCCTGTTGCTAGTCTTTCCAATTAATTCGATGCAGTTCCTCACCTGAACTGTAGCAACGAAATTGGATCGAGCAGCAACCTTCATACGGTACTGAAGGTTTAGCGGAGTGGGCGACGCTGACGGTGGGCCAGGCGGCCACTAGAAGACATATCGTGGTTGGGGCGGACATATTTTTTGAAAAGGAAGAAATGCGAAAGAATGCAATAAACACTTTGCCTACCTGCATGTCTGCAGCGCACAACATAGTACAATGACCTTGAGTCGTTAAACCCCTGTTACACCCCAACCCCTACCGCCGTACACATGATATTGAGTTGCCTGCCTTTTGTCTTCATCATTTGCTATTTGGTTTTGAAACGGTAAACAATTTGTGCGTGCGCGAGTTGGTAAGTTAATCACAACTGGTGAAATTGCACTGGTTTCTGACAGAATGGGACACGCGTCTTTCGGTCTTGGTGGATCGAATTTACGGGAAAAATTCGAAGTTGATAAGTTTGGGTGTGTGTTCAAGACGAAGTGCAGAGGAAAGCTGAAAACGAATTGACAGTCTGAAATGGTTGGTACAGTACAACGGACCGCAGTTGCGTTCCACGTCTGGCTGGAATAGAGGTTAAAGTAAAACTGGATAACTGCAGAAAAAAAGAACTGGGGAAGACGTGCCTGTGCCTGTGCCTGTGCCTGTGCCTGTGCCTGTACTTGCAGTTTGTAAGGAACAATTGTCGTTTACTGACACGATAACTGAAATACCAAAATACTGTAATGTTAAGACTGGACTGTGTCAAAAACGACGAAAAACTCTGGGTGCTAAGTGCAATCCGGAAGACATTTCGAAAATTGTATTTTTGGAAGACGACTTACGTCTAGCAAATAACTGCAGCTGTCTTCGAACAGATGGCACTGAAGACTCGCGGGAAATAATTATTCTCTTCGCTGGGAACATTGTGAATATGAACTGAGGAGAGGAACTTTTCTTTTTAGAAAGGCACATTTAAAAATTGTCCGAGGCAGTTCGCTCAGTTGTACAGCTTACACGTAGATATGGGAAGCACACCGCTTGAAAACTATACACAGCCGGTGATGTTTGCACTATTACCGGATAAACGAGACAGAACATATCATTATTTGGTAACTCTGCTGAACAGTCTGTATTCTGTCTGGTCACCAAAAGTTATAAAAGTCGATTCTGAAACAGCGGTCATTTGGTGCAATAAATGTAACCATTCCAAACACCGTCATTGCTGGATGTAATTTTCAATTTAATCAAAGCCTGTGGAAACAAATACAAAATGTTGGTCTTAATGGTGAAATACAAAGAAAATGAACAAGTCCGTCTCACGTGCAGAATGTGCGCTGCTTTGGCACACCAACTTATCAGTGAAGTACAAGAACGTAGGCTTATGATCATGGAAAATGATCCACAGAATGAGAAGTGAGCCTTATTTCACCATTACTTTGTCTATCGATGGATGGAGAACCAGAACGTTCCCATTGATATTAATAAGCATCGGCATAGGACCAACAGAGCAGTAGAGGGTTGGAAGTACAAACTAAACAGTATTACGGGAACGCAACGGCCTGATGTTTTCCCGCAGGCACAGAAATTAATAGAAGAAGCAGAGTTGGTATCTTGGCAACCGAAATCAAGGGAACCTGGACAGCAGGTCAAAACGTAGAAGTGTTTATGTAACACAATAAGAGAAAATTAAACAGTTACGTAATAATACGATAAACAAAATAATCTGTACTTATGTCTAAAATCGTTCAGCTGTGTAAATGTAGATAATTATAAATAATTACCGCAAAATTAATGTCATACTGTAATAGGTAAAAACGGATCACTTCTGCTGTCCGCCTCAACCACGTCCGCCTGGCCCACGACACGGACTGGCAGCACACCGTGCTGCGTTCAGACATTTTTAGACACCCCAGCAGCAGCAGCAGCAGCAGCACTATGTACTCTAAAGGTACTTAGTTCCAATCTCGGCCAAGACACTAATACTGAAGATGTCTGGTAAAGGTAAAGTTCACCCTATAACCTGCCCTGAAGACAGATGGGGAGTAGAGGTATATTGTACTCTTTCTTTAACCTCGGTGCCGGATGGGGTGGGTGGTTAACGCCACGCCTTGGTCGCTTAACGCGCGGGAATGTCCCGGTACCCATTGTATACGAGGCTGGGTAGGCCACAGGGCCGGTATGGACGGGTGCGGAAAATCTCGTCCCCCACCGGGATTCGATCCCCGGACTGTCCAGCCCGTAACGACTCGCTATACCGACTGAGCTGTCCCGCCCACACTGACTGTTTCTGTCAGATTGTGTTTCCCTTCAAACAAATGTCAAAATAAAGCTCGCGTATCATACCAGCACACAGCTTTTCCAGTTGAGTAATCATTAAATCATACCGCCATCGCTTACTATAGTTTGAACAATAAGAGCGTTGTTAAATAATTCGTCTTTTTCATCTTCATTGATAACACTTTTTAGTTTCTTGCGGCCTCAGAAAAGAGTCTTCTTTGAACTTGTGTACAAATGACCCCATAGCACTATGTGGGCTACAGCAGCTCTGCAGGCAAAGCTGTAAGCAGTCTTGCTCTCCGTGGTAGTTTGAGGACAGCCGTTTACTTCGCGTTCTGTCCAACGTACTTGCAGTAGCATACCCGAGCAACCGCTCGCCGACAGGCTGTGTTTGTCCCACAGTCGATCTGTACCAGGGCAAATTTTGCGCACTGTTTTGAATATTTGTATGAAATTCGCCTGAAAAAGAAGAAGAAGAAGAAAAAGACACTTGATGGAGAAATATAATTTCGTTGAATCCGGAACGTTATACGAGGTTCGTTAGCCGTCTGAAGTAAGCAAGTAGCCTGAGTTAGTTATAACTTCAGTCATGTGGCTGAGGATAGTGCAAAGTGGTGGGCTTTTGAGCATACGGAAATGAACTGTGGGGTCCACAGAACGTGGGAAGTTACAGGTACTGTACGTGATTGTGTGCGGAAGTGTTAGCTTCTGAAGAAGTGCTGGCATTGGTCAATTCGTGCAACGCAGTAAGCATGATGCGAACCTTTGTCGTGAGACTCGCGCTAAAGATACACACAATTGTACAGTTGTTCCTCTCCACACCGTTAAGAACTAAGATGCATTAGTACATGTGTTAACAGTTTATATTGTGTGACGTCACATTCAAAATGGCCCATTTGGAATGCTGCAATACTGTGCAGGTCGCTGCAGAAGAAGCAGAATTAGACCATGATGTGCAGCAACTTACAAATGCAATAAACCAACACTATGACAATGTCTGGTCGTATTAGCGGTGTTTAAAAATCGTGTTTGAACGTCCCCTCCCCTCCCCTCACTAGTGCAGTGCAATAATACATTATTATTAGCAGAATTAATATCATTTCCCATGCTATTTAATAAAACTGACACGTTGTCACAATTCGAACTTCATCAAGTACTCCTGCGGCTGTCATCGAGCGCCAGTGGAGGCGGACACACGCTGCTCCACGCTTTCTCGACCTGCCCACTAAATGCAGACTTGTGCTCGGCTTCACTCTCCGGTCGGCTCACAACCAAGTAAACAGCTTCCGGTGCCCGCTAATGAGGGGATTGGGTTGGCCTCGGAGGAGTCGGTTTGTACATTTTGGGGAAGAGAACTGTTTGTAGTCTCTGGCCGCAATGGCTGTGTGGCCCATAGCCTAGGCGCCGTACCGACTTGTCGTAGCCGTTTCGTGGTACTGTTGGTGTGTCCAGCAGTACTTTAAACTAGTTGACTGCCGAGATCTGCGCTCTTCTAGGATTTTACGCAGCGTCGTTTGGTAGTTCGTTACGGACGTTTCGGTACAACCGGTGTTCCTTCTTCAAGGGTCACGCTGCGTAAAATCACATACGAGCACAGTTCTCATTCAAACCTCGGTGGAAGCCTGACGTCACGCGGAGTTCATTGCTGTTTCATTGTAGAACTTTTGAATTCAGTATTTAGTAACCGTCCTGTCTTTGGACGCCATATAGCCGGCGTCACTGGTATGCCCCTACGTAGGATGTGAAGGAGACAAGGAATGAATAGCTAAACAAATTCATTGCTACCCCTTGAATCCGAAGGCGCTACGCTCGTACGTGTCGCTGGTATCATTGAACATCACTACACTAATCAACATCCTCTGATCTGCACATCACTACCAGTTCAGTCCGCAGCTAGCGGGCCGTGCGTTAAGACGAATATTCGCATCGTCACGCGCTGTTTGAAGCCCGACGACACTCCCACCTGCTATAAGTTTCTCTCACTGCCATGTAGCAGTTCATTGGGCACTCGGACACAATTTCCTTTCTATTTATTTGTGATTAAATGTGTGTTAAATGTGCTCGTGTTTAGCACGTGTTTAATGCTTCTCTGTAATTGTTTCTTTATTCACTGTTGTCCAGACAATTTGACTACTAATGTTTAAATGCAAGGTGAAGCCCTGCTGATGTCTACACTCTTCACGTCCATCAATGCCCACACCGCAAGACACAATGACATGTCAGTTCGTCCTTCTGCCGCAAGTGTTGGCGTTCAGCCACATTCAGCATTGCGCTCTTCTGGGTGCAGACAAGCGAGCAAAGGATCTCGTAAGGCGCAACGAGGCGCAGAAGCGTAAAGCAGTTAGGCTTGTCGCTTGGCTTTGAGGTGTGCGAACTGCCGAAATTTTGCGAGTGCCCTTCACATGTGCATGTTGCATGTTCGCAGTTGCTCCTACCACCCTGCTGGTTCGCTCGCCCCCTGTAGCCAAAAATTGTCGAAATGCTTAGGCAGTGAGAAATTGTTATGGTGCTAGTGAGGAAGGGCCGGGTGGTATGTCAATACTGACGTTGAGCCGTTTCCACTGGTGCATGCAGCCTATCGCATGCTGCAGTGAATGCAATAGTCCTGTCGTTTGTACGGACAGACGAGGGTAACACAGGCATGTGGAGGGGAGTGCAATTAAAATCCCCTGTAGCTTCACCACCCTCAGCCAGCAACCCTTTTCCACCCTCTGCGAATGCCCCTCAATCACCCTACTCACCCCTCACATTCTCATCCATTCCGGCGTTTCCCTGCGGCAACTATGCAACCTGCAGCGCTGCAATGTGACCGCCACGAGAATTGACAAAAGGCAAGGCGTGGTATCAGTTATTAGTTTGGACACAAGACTGTACCGAATTGCAATTGCAAGGCTGTAATTACACTTGTTCGCTTGTGTGAAGGAATTCAGCAGGTTTGTGTTGTTTGGCAGATGTGTGTATATTTTGTTTCTGTAATTTAGGCCTACAAGGCACACTGCTTGGGTGCGTGTGTGTTTGTGTGCGTGCGTGTGAAATTCATTTCAGAATTTATATACAACGAGTAGCTTTATGAACGGTCGTAGTGGATGTTACCTTATTCACTTACAGACGGCGCAGTATCTCTCGGTGCCTAACAGGTAGTGTTGTCGTCGCACAAACTTAGCGTCTACCTATCTTTATCTGTAATGGGATTCCCGTTCCACTTCCAAAAGTGACTTTACACTAACGTTGTATAATGTTAATAAATAAATAAATATATATATCACCTTGTTTGTTATCTGTTGGGGTGTGCAACGTCCTTTATTGCCCTAACGGGACGGACGGACGTTGGAGTTCGTATTTTCTTCTTCTGGACTGTGACGCTGTATAGTCTGGTAGGTTGGAGCGGCGTTATTTATAAATTACACTGCCTCAAGTGCAGGGGTAAGGAGTCTCCCGCAACACATGTACACACAGCAGATGACATGAACTGTCATCATCGCTTTAAATCATCGTCTCGACAGATGAAGAGCGCCCACTTGACGAAGACAGGAGGCTGGAGAAAACTGCCTAACAAGGAGCTCACACAATTTGCAAGCATACCAACAACGTGGATGATCACACGGACAAACTCCACATACGAATGCTTATCCAAGTTCGCAAAGTAACTGCTAGGTCCGACAACGGGAAGTAACACAGTCCTGTGCCACTAGATGGCTTTGAACCGCTGTCGTCTGAATCAGTTGAGCGACATTTGCAGCCGAAACCCTTCCGCGTTGCTTCCCGTCGCGTGTTTATTGTTGTGCGTCTTCAGAGCGATCTGCGATTTTATAGTGAAAGAACAGCGCAACTGGGTCAAATTTTAGCGATGAACTGGAGAAAACGGCATATAAAGTACATGGAGTGCCGAAAACAGCTTGCAGTGAAAATTTAGTATGGAGAACACAGACATTTGAGTGGGAAACCTCGGTTGGAAGTTGTGAGCGTTCAGACCTACGCTTCACTGGTCGCACACACGAAAACGTTGAACACGGCCGTAAAGACCGACAGATTTCACTTTGGAGGTGGTCGGCAGGTCAGGCCTCTCGTCTGGAACGAGCCGGCGGTATCTAACCGGAGGACTGAACATTAGACGCAATTCCGCGAAGTGTGTCGTGTCCAGTCAGCTCCAGTTCGGCACAACAGCCACACAAATTTCCACCGGCAGGCACATGAAGACAGGTGCCGGACGGTTCTTAGGCCACTCGTGTGCGCCAACAGGTGCATTGTTTCCAGTCGCGCAGCCACTGGCAACTGCCGCGCGGCCACCGCAGCGCCCAGAAAAAAGCACGGTGAAGCAGCCGCTGGTGCGGTCGCTGCTGTTTCCAACTAAGCACTCCATCAAAGCGGTAAAGGAACCGCAGCGGTTCAAAGCGCCCGTGCGCGGTACGCCTTAATCCACCCACAAGAACGTTTGTGACCCTTTGCCAAAGAAGGTTGGACGCTTCTTCGTTTACGAGTCGCTCTTGCCCGAACAATACAGCCGTGGAGACCTGACAGACGGACGGACGGACGGACGGACGGTCGCACGAGTGTCAGTAGCGTGGAGACCACATGCAGAGCAGCGCCAAATTATAACGAGCAGTAAGACATCACTGGAATAATAGCGAGTGTGGTGCTGGTGCTGGTGCTGGCAGGCAGGCGTAGCTTTTCCACGCACGGCAGTATTTATCCGAAAATTAACCGCAGGTGAAACACGTGCCTTCTAAAACGTTCGCCAACTTTGTTCCAGGTCGAAAACATTTAAGGGATATGGGTATGAAAAAGCGCCAAATTGCTAGCTTGCCGGTGCGCCCATTCGTCTCTGGCCGGCCCTGATTGCATGCAGCGGGACTTTCCCAAACTACAGCTTCCGTAGAGATTTCTTGCATATAATCCTGCAGCATGTTTGTTGTGTGTCTGCTGTTTTATTTAACTGCAGACGAACCGGTGTAGCTCGGCCGGTACAGTCAGTGCACTGTGGGTCCACTTTCTGGGAGGGGTAGGAGAGTTTGTTGGACTGCTGGACCGCAGCTTAGATGCAATGACCATACCTCCACCTCCTGTAGGTCTTCATACAGCAGTCCTTACATGAACACAGGGTAACTTTACGTTTCTCAGTAA
>Ga0123354_10005088_pt1 | contig 18976 bp, 11 predicted proteins | sample TergutLab28metaG_2_FD_97872 | JGI IMG/M metagenome (GOLD analysis project Ga0123354, IMG submission 97872) | Labiotermes labralis P4 segment gut microbial communities from Petit-Saut dam, French Guiana - Lab288 P4 | ecosystem: Host-associated > Arthropoda: Insects > Digestive system > Gut ...
ACAATGTCCTTCCATTTTTTCCTATCTGCCACCAACTCTCTCCATCTTCTCACTCCCAGCACTTGAAGATCTCTTTCTACTTCCTCTTTCCATCTTTTCCTGGGTCTTCCCTCTTCTTCTCGTCCCTTCCAGTTCTTGAGCAAAGATCTTTTTGGGCATCCTATCCTCCTCCATTCTCTCTAGGTGACCTAACTAGCTTATCCTTTGCCCTTTTATCCATTTTACTATATTTTCTCCTTTGCTCATCTCTTCTAGTTCTCGATTCGTCCAACTTTTCCCTTCCCCGTTTTCATATTTAGGACCATAAAAGTAAAGTGATCCCGTTACAGGCTCGGTGTGGCCCAGAGGGCGAGTAGAGGTATAGCTCTACTCTTCCATGACCGCGGCACTAGAAGGGGGTGAGTGGTCAGCAGCACGCCCCAACCGCACTTTACCCCGGGAAAGACCCGGTACCCATTTTACAGGAGGCTTGTTGGGCCCCAGGGCCGGTCGGGCTGAAAAACTCGTCCTCATCGGGATTCGATCCTGGACCGTCCAGCCCATAGCCAGTCGCTACGCCGACTGAGCTACGCGGCCCACATTTAGGACCATACATTCTTCTAAATATTTTCCTTTCAAAAATTAGCAGAGCTTGTTCTTTCTTCGTCAACGTCCATGCTTCCGCTCCATACGACGCTACCGGTCTTATTAGTGTCTTATATAACATAATTTTAGTAGCTCTGAATAAAAGTCGACTCCTGAAGACATTTATAACAGCACAATAAGTTCTACCGCCGGGCAAAATACGTCTTTGTATTTCTTTTTCCACGCCATTATCATTATTGATTAGCGTATCCAAGTATATGAACTCGGCTACTCCTTCATAAGTTACAACATTTATGGTTGCCCCTTTCAGTGATCTTCGGGATGGGGACGCTGAAAATCTCATATATTTGGTATTGTCGGGGTTTATTACCAGGTCCACTCAACCTGCTTCTCTGCTTATCTCAGCACACATTGGTTCAAGAGTTGGAAGGCTCCTTACAATTACCAAAATAACACCGGCATATCCACAGATCTGTGTCAGTCTGATCATAATCGTATTGCGTTGTCCCAGGTTTTTCAGTGCTTTGTGGAGAACGAGGTTGAAAAATGTTGCAGACAAACCATGTCCCTGCCTAACCCCTCTACTTATGACAAAAGGGTTACTTATTTTCCCATCCACTATTACTTTGCCTTGGGCTCCTTCAAGTGTCATTTTCACGAGCAGTTCTATCTATTTGGGTATCCCAAAACTCGCTACTGATTCTAGTAGCTTTTTTTGGTTCATGCTGTCAAAAGCTTTTTTAAAATCAACGAAAAGGAGGTGGAGGTCAATATCATGTGCATAAAATTTTTCAAGTATTTGCCTTACTACAACTAATTGATCTGTTGTTCTTCTTTGTGGTCTAAAATCGCATTGATACTCTCCCGAAATCTCTTCTGAGTACTCTTTCAACCGTTCCAGTATGACACTTGATAGTATTGTATATGTGACATTTAGTAGTATTATTCCTCGATAATTTTCACACTTCATTTTGTCGCCTTTCTTAAATAAGGGGACGATCAATCCTATTTTCCAATCGTCTGGCATCTTTTCATCACTGCATATTTTACATATCAAAGCATAAAGCCTCGTTTTTAATTCTTGGCTTGCATTTTTAACAAGCTCCGCTATAATGCCGTCCTCTCCTGGTGCCTTATTTCTTCTACACTACCTCAGAAATTTCTTTAGACAACATTTACTCGTCTTCCTTTCTCAAAGAGGCCCGTATTCTCTCTACGTACAACCAAGAATTAGATCCCTACAGTCTCCGCGCCGTAGACCGCGCGGCGACTGGTATCGGCATATAATATACATATTTGCTTATGGCGCAACAGCCAAGGCCTCACTGTAGTGGCTTGACGAACACACACTACACTCGGTAGGACTCCTCTGGACGATTGATCAGCCGATGAAGACCTCTACACGACAACACACAACACTCACAACAGACATTCATGCCCCCAGCGGGATTCGAAACAGCAATCCCAGCAAGCGAGAGGCCGCAGGCCCACGACTTAGACCGCGCGGACAATGGGATCGGCATAGAATATTTATTTGTAAGACGGTATAATGTGCAACAGTACAAGAAATATTAGTCAACTAAAACATCAAATGATCAGTAAGCACAATTATATTTGTTTTGTTGACTTATCGTTTGATGTTTCAGTTATTTTTGGAACACAACGGGATGAACTCCACTGAAGTAACATTAATAAAGATTAAGGTTCTGACTAATATCACTTGCTTTGGTGTACATTACGCCGCCTTATGAAATCGCGATTAATATTACCGGCATTGTCGAACATTACGCCTTCTTATAAATTCCTGTAAAGCCTGATGACGGCTTTAAGCCGAAACGTGTAGCTGTTTTACGTTTCTACATGATATATATGTAGTGTCTGATGGGTACTTATTGGTTCCTTCAGTATTTACCAAAGCAATATGAGTTACGTTACATCGTTAATAATTTAGTTAATACCGTACTTTCTTAAAGAAATACTGAATTGAAATATAAAACTGTGTAGCCGTAAAAGTTTTTGGCATAGAAAAGGTAAGCTGTTGCCGGCTAGGAACTCGGATGGAAGCAGTCGTGACGTATCTCAAAGAATTTACTCGATTCAGTTCCAACTACAGAGCCGCCACCTGTCGACGGTAGTTCGACTTCGGGTGCTCGACTATATCGATTCGGCAACACCCGCGCCTACACATGTATTCCCCATGACAACCGGAACGCATGCCACTCTGCAGTTGTCCTTCAGCATAGTTGGTTCCACAAGCAACCACCTCAAAATTTAAGAGAGAAAAAAAAACACCGTCCAACGCAGCATCTTCTACAGGTATGCTGTATGCCTCAAACCAGAAAGCCAGTTGATAATCTTACAAATCGCATGATTCACAAGAACAGCTTCCCACCGGCACTTAGAATTTCTAAAACTAGGAAACCTGATATAGAATTGTATCCCAAATGTGACTCGCCCGACTTGTACTGGGGAAACTTCTCCAAACTGCAGCCGGAGCACCGACTTTCTAGAGGGGTTTTGCGGTCTTCTTCAGTCACTCCAGGTGATTCACAAATAGTACCTTCCTTTAAAAAAAAAAAAAAAAAGCATAGCAGCTTCTTTCGAACCTTTACCGATACACCGTCCATGCGTTTGCTAATCGACCGTGGACCCAGCTGGCACGATAATCATAACAATCACGCCACCTCAATAAAAGTCGAAATTATCATGGCACAGTTCTAGCAACGTCTTGGACCCGGTACCCTTGTTGCATCAATCGCGTCAAACGTTACAACAGCGCAGACTATATCAACAATTTAAATAAGCACAATGTTTATGGAAATAGGGCAGAGCTATGCTGCTCAAAGAGGCGAAGTTTTCTCCTGCAGAGTTAACTGACTCGATTACAACAGAACTCGCTTCTATTTTATAACCCACAATTTCAGTGTCGAACCATTCGTGGAAGATGGGGCAGCGAGATATAAATACTGTCTTAACTTCAATCATCAGTAACATAAATACATAAAACATAAAAACTTATATATTACAGTTGTCGAACGAAACTTTTTTTTAAACGGAAGGCCAGTGGTCTATTGGGTTCTCCGCTCATTGCCAGCAGCAGGGATTTTTTCGCTTTCGAGAATGAAAAGTATGCAGCCAACCCCATGTGTGCAGTTTCTGCACCGTTTTTACTGCAGTATGACGTATCTACGAAATCTTTTTTTTAATGTGTTTTATTGCGTTTGAAGTTTTTACAAGTGCATGTAGTGCATACAAACTGTTCCGATAACCAATTTACAACAGTATTTTTGGATGCTTTTCATGTGGGTGTGGTGTGATACATACATAAGGGGTACAGCAGTGAAAAAGAAATACAATGTAAAAAACACTGCGGATGTTACGAAATCTTAAAAGATATCCAACACTGGCAATTTTATGGACCGACAACACCCTAATGCACGGATGGCCAGCTAGACGAGCGAGGTCAGCCGCTCTTTTTGGAGGCAACTTACCGAACCCAGCCATGCACCAATAAAATACTTTTCCTTCTTTGGTGGCTTCTTTCTGTTCACACAACTGAAATAGTCTGGTTTCAGTCAGATAAGTGTCCCCTTGTTTAAAAAAAAAATTACAACGACGTTCAAGATCAGCCTCGTGTCCACGTACACTAGCTGAATATTGCTGTTACCGGCACAATGAGCAAGTCAAACTGAGGCCACCCCTACCCTGTAACAACAGCTGAAAGGCAGTATATTTATGCAGGTGCTGAACACAATTTTATCAGAATATGCAAAATGACTTGCACAAAAATGCTAGGCCTACACATCAAATTACAAGATCTATACGCCTCAACTGAAAAATGTCTGATTACAACTACAGTTTCACCAAAATACCGTAACGGCTACAGGAAAAAGTATGAGCTAGGGTGACAAGTGACAACCAAAACACTGGTTTGGTGCTTTGGAGATGTCAATTCATCTCCATCACACAGCAATAAAATGCCAGTCACACACTGTTCCAAAACCTGGGAAATCACCAGGATATAAAAATGTTTTAAAACAACATGGACAGGCAGAAATTAAAATAATGCAGCAGATGTATAACACAATGAAATACAGATTTCGGTAGGCACGTGTTGACACATTTTCAGCTTCTTTCTACAACTGTCAACTCACTGCATATTTGCTACCCACTCGCCAACCAACCAACCAACTGTACTGCTTCCATTGTTCCCACTAGACAGCCCTCCAATGTGTAAGTGAAAATATTACTATAATGGCAAAACACCTAACCCAACTCGAAACAAAACTAGAAGAGGGGGTTCTTTCACACTGTCAACAGACCCACTAGTTCTTACAAACACACAAACTCTCTCTCCCCCGCCCCCTCAATTCTAACTGAAACCACAACGTGTAATTGGATGTCCTAACCAGTAATCTCACTAGATATGCCAATGCAAGGGTACATATATTTTCCAAAAATCTAGGAATCACCTCAAATTTCTAAGCACCAGAGCAATGACATGAAGCAAGTTTCACACCGACGACCTACAATTCTGGTGTGCCTGCGAACGTCAGTTATCTGGCGTTTTTTGCTCAGTACATGTGAACTAACACATTTTGTTTGTGGGTAGGGGAGGGGGAGGGGGTGGAAGAGAAGAACTGCAATTGAGCTGAATATTTTAGTCTCCCTCGATATGTGCGCCCCTGATAACCACTTCCTCAATACAGCACACACATACGTTGAATACACTGCCCTACCATGAAGCCTGCCATTAGCTGGCCATGTCAGGTCATGTTACTGTCATAACAGAGGAAACCAAAATCCTGCATGTATTGTGTTTAAGACAAATGAACACAAACACACAATGTGTTCTTCCATCCCCACTTTTACTTATAACAAGTAAAACAACCCTTAAACCAATGAGACCATCCTATTTATTAATTACCAGTACAACCTGCATCGATTTCTCTACCCTCTTCAATGGCAATCCAAGATCTGTTTTAGTACTGTGTTGTTTGTTATTCCTCTTACGTCTTGTTTTCTATACATATAGTTCACTATCTCTGTATTAATTTCAGCAGTTGGTTTTGTTCTTCATCTCCTTAATTTAATCTGTCAAAAGCATGTAGCTGCAGTTGTAATAAATTTTATTTCAAATCCCAGAATTCTGATTATGACTTGTTTCTAATATGACAAAAATATTACATCATGCAGTGTTTCAAAAACAAATGAACTATATAACATACAGTTAACTTGGTTCATGATATACTGAACAGCTGTAACAAAACACCACAATACCCAGACAGACTGCAACTGCTGACCTACCTTCATTGCTCTTATCAGCCATGTCAGTGTTGCACTCTTCTACAGAACTATTGGTGATACCAGCACAGGTCTGCTGAACACTGCTGCAAAGTAAAAGAACAGAAATGATTCACAAAGGACAAAGTATGTGAAAGGGAAATGTGGACTGTGATTTGAAGAGAAGTCACTGATGCTGCCAGATGAGAATACCCACAGTCCATTTCAACAACAGTACTTATAACAGTGCCTGCCCACTTATCATTAATCACAAATCATGCCTGGAATAACATCCCACACATACACCACAAAAGCCAAACTCAACACATGACTCTCAGCATGTCTGATGTGATGCTAAAAAGTCACAAATCACCAGGTACTGATCAAAAGCCAGCAAAATTAAGGCTGGGAGTAGAAAAATTTGCAATTAGATCCATACTTATTATTTCTATTTGGAATAAGGAGGAACTGCCTGAGGAGTGGAAGGAGTCGATCACTGCACCTACCTATAAGGGCGATAAAAACAGAACGTAGTAAGTATATGGGCATATTACTTTTGCCAACTATGTACAAAATTTTATCCAACATCCAGCTGTCAAGGTTAACTCCATATGCAGAGGAAATTACTGCGGATCATCAAGGTGGATTTCGACACAACAGGTCAACTACTGAACATACAAGGTTTGTTCAAAAAGTATCTGGACTGACCACAGTACATGAAGTAGATAAGGCGTACGGGTTTTTAACCCTAATTGTCTTCAACATAGTTCCTATCCACAGCTACACAATTCGCCCAACGTTTCTGCCACTGTTGGAAACATTTTGCGAACTCCTCTTTCGGGATGTCTAATAGTGTCCTCGTAGAATTTGGTTTGATGTCCTCCGTTGCCTCAAATCGGTGTCCTTTCAGAACTTCCTTAAGCCTTCGGAAAAGGAAAAAGTCACACGGTGCGAGATCTGGTGAGTATGGCGGCTGCTGCAACTGAGCGGTGCCGTGTTTGGCACAAAACCTGCTGCACAAGATGTGAAGTGTGTGCGGGCGCATTGTCGTGGTGCAGGATCCGGTCTCTATCCCGCCATTTTTCCGGTCTTTTCGGCGAACTGATTCACGCAAACGTCGCAAGACCTCCACGAAGAATTCCTTGTTAATTGTTTGCCCGTCGGGAGCGTACTCGTGGTGTACGATACCCTCAGAATCAAAAAACGCCAGTAACATGACCTTTATTTTGCTTCGCACCTGGCGCCCCTTCTTTGGTTGCGGAGGCGTGTGACCCTTCTACTGTGACGATTGCTGTTTTGTCTTCGGGTTGTACCCGTAGACCCAGGACTTGTCACCTGTCAGTGTTCTTAAGAGACTGCACGTCTTCACATGAACGCTCAAACAAATCACGGGCGATTGTCTGACGTTGTTCACGTTGGTCATCTGTTAGCAAACGCGGCACAAACTTCGCACACACACACACATTTCATGTGCAGATCGTCGGTTAAAATTGAGCCCACGGATCACCACAATCACCCGCTATCTCACGTACTGTCAGTCTCCTGTTATTGCGAACGATTGTTCTAACTTTAGCAATCATTTCCTCGTTTTTCGATGTTGACGGTCGCCTTCAACTGCGGTTCTACCCCCTTTAAAACGATGGAACCCGTCAAACACTTGTGTACGACCCATTGCATATTCACCGAATGCTTGCTGCAATAATTGATACGTTTCCGTTGCGGGTTTCCCGATTTTAAAACAAGACTTGATGCAAATGCGTTGTTCGTAAAAATCGCTGTGACATAAACGCACGTGTTACTTCCGCGACCTACTACAGCCTACTGAGCAAACGCAGCCACCTTCAAATTGTGTCATGAGTTGCTAAGACATGTACGAACATGTCAAGACTGGTTGCAAACACATCACACCCAGTGAACAACCACTACACTTCCAATCCGGATACTATTTGAACAAACCTCGTATATTCTGCATTCGTCAAATACTTGAGAAAAAACTGGAATACAATGAAGCAGTGAATCAGTTCTTTATAGACTAACAGAGAGCTTATGATTCAGTTAGGAGGGAGGTCTTGTATAATATTCTCACTGAATATGGTATCCCTAAGAAACTGGTAAGGCTAATAAAAATGTGTCCGGCTGTAACGTTTAGCAGAGTCCGGGTAGGCAAGAATTTGTCTGACATGTTTCCTATTATGAATGGTTTGAAACAAGGAGATGCTCTATCACCATTGTTTTTCAACTTTGCTTTAGAGTATGCCATTACGAGGGTTCAGATAAACAGGAAGGCTTGAAATTAAATTGTATACATCAGACTTTGGTTTATGCTGATCACGTTACTATATTGAGTGAAAGCATACATACCATAAAGAAAAAAACAGAAGCTTTAGTAGTTGTTAGTAAGGTGACTGGACTAGAAGCAAGTGCTGTTAAAACTAAGCACATGGTCATGTCTCAAGAACAGAAGGCAGGATGAAGTCACAATACAAAATTGATAATAGTTTCTTTGAAAGGGTGGAACAGTTCAAATATTTGGGAATAACCTTAACATATCAAAATTCTATTCAGGAAGAAATTAAGAGCAGATTGAAGTCAAGGAATGCTTGCTATCATTCTTATCATTTGGTGCAGAATCTTTTGTCTTAAAGTGTTCCATCCAAAAATATAAAGATTAAGAGGTACTGAAATATAATTTTGCCTGTTGTTTTTGTATGGGTGTGGAACAAGGGTGCTCACACTGAAGGAGAAAAGTATGCCAAGGGTGTTTGAGAATAGAGTGCTGAGGAGAACATCTGGGCCTTAGAGGGACGAGGTGACAGGGGAGTGAAGAAAACTACACAAAATGAGGACGTTACTGATCTGCACTCCTCACCAAATATTATTCAGGTGAACATATCGAGAAGAATGAGATGGTCGGGGCATGTAGCGGGAGCGGAAATGTACATAGAGGGTTTTGGTGGGGAAGGCTGAGGGAAAAAGACCACTTGGAAGACCCCAGGTGTAGTGGAAGAATAATATTAGGAAGGATCTTCTGGAAGTGGGATGGAGCGGCATGCATAGAGTTGATCTGGCTTAGGACAGGGACAGTTGGCAGGCACTTGCCAACACAGTAGTGAACCTCCAGGTTCCATGAAATGCGGGGAATTTCTTGACTAGCTAAGAACCAGTTAACTTCTCAAGGACTCCACTACATGCAGTAAGTACTTAAGTAAATAAGTAAGTTACTCTACTACCTCCTCTGTCTTCTACAAGGTTTTCCTAACATTTTGTTACTCTCCCATTAAAATTCCCTTAATATAGGGTAGTGATGAACACCCAGCATGAGCAATATGCGAAACCACAGCTACTAAATTTTTTATTAAGATTCAGATAATGACAAGCTTGTTATTCTGACAGCATGGAGTAAAAAAACAAAGTAACCCAGAGGCCAGGTATCATACCATCAAAGCATACAAGAAAGTGGTGGTAAAATTTCACACCTTGTTACTAACACTCAACACAAATGTGACATGCACAATAGTCACTGTTATTACTTGGAAAAAGCTTCCAAAAACCACATCAGAATATTTTGCTGGGTGAACCCCAGTGCAGTACATGACAAAAATATAAATTCTGAAATCTACTAGAAACATTTTCATAAGTGTGTCACCTGTATTCACTCTCTTCTCTGACAGTAGTATATTATGGTTAAATCTAATTATAGTTCATGCTTAAATTCTATCCAGAGAATTCAATATTCAAAATAAAATCCCAACAACAATTTCATCAGGCTGATAGAGGCACATAACAAATATTACCAACAGAAAGGCCTACTAATTCACACTCTCTTTCACCAAGATAAATTTCTTCACTGCTGATAATGGTCATTATGTTAGTCTACTAACAAATAAGTCCCTGCACCACAATAACATTTAAAATGGAACCTACATTAATCTGCTCACAAGATAACAGCGAACACCAAAAAAAAAAAAAAACTTCAAACAGTAACACTCCTGGTATTGCTCTGCTACAGTACAATGACGTACTGTGCAACCTAATTCATAACTGGCACTCAAATATGCGATAAATGTGCTACATTTAATCTAATTCATTGGAATTTTATAATGAATACAGGGCATATGAATGTGCAATATTTATTTCTAAGTATCTGTTTTAAACAGAAACCTGACTGAAACGCAACAATATTACATGCCCCGGGATTCTTACAAGCACGTTACACTATAACAGGACTCAAAGTTTCATCACTGACAACCACTGGGCCACAGTATACAAGCTACACCAAACAACATGGAGAAAGGACTGTGCACCAATACGCAACATAAACATACAAAAAGAATACCAACATGTCACAGCCAGGAAAATTTAATTACAATTCAGTCTTGCTGGCATATTATTAGGGAAACAGTACATACAGAAGGCAAACTACCGTGTCCATCAGCATGTGTGTTTAACCAAACACATACATAACAAAGCAGGAAAATAATCACGAACACATTTTTCTCAGAGTACAGGAATGGTGATTCAAACACACAATCCAAGAAACCACCTGTCTGTAATTGACAGATAAAAGACCACAGTGTGAAGTTCCTGAAATCAATACACTCCCCAGGTCATTCACACTACAGCCCTACAATCCAGTATTGAACAAATGATTCCTAAGGTAAGTGGAGCACGTTATGCCGTTAGGTCGATGGTCAATACCAGTAATATTAACTCTCTCAAATCAATTTACTATGCATAGTCATTCTATTATAAAATATGGAATAATTTTGGGGGTAACTCTTTCAACAGTGGGGAGATTTTCACTTTACAAAAGAAAATAATCAGAATTATGGCTGATGCACAACCCAGAACTTCAAGTAGAAGTCTATTTAAAAATAAGGCATTCTACTTGTTCCATGCCAGCATGTACTTTCATTAATGAACATCATTATCAATAATCAGGAAAATTTTCAAACAAATTCATCTATACACAATATAAATGCAAGGAATAAGCATCTTCTTCCCAGACCAAATGCCAACTTACCTTGTTTTCAAAAAATACCTATTATGATGGCTTCAAATTTTCAAAAGTTTATTACATAGTCTGACAATCCTCAATAATGACAAGGCAAAATTTAAAGCAGCTGTAAGAAAATACATTCCCACTCATTTTACTCTGTAGATGATCTTTATATGTAAAGATGAGCTATAGTACAATTTTGTAAAATGTTTATAGTATTTCACACTATAAAAAATTTGTATATTTGTGTATTTGACTTGTGCCACATCCTACTGTCCCTGTGACACACTTATGGATCCATGGAACATACATGTATGTATATATGTATATTTGTGTGTGTGTGTGTGTATATATATATATACTGTATACACACACAACACACATACATACATGTATGAATTGTAGGGGTCATCAAAGAGCCAATACTTATACACAGAATACTTCAGCAGTGTATTCATTCAAGGAATAAACACAGAGTACCTGAAGCTTGAGCCCAGAACTCACTGCACTTCAAGAAATGTCATTAACAAATGTCTGGACACAACACAGCATGTCAATGCCTAATGAAAATAATCTTATGTTGTACTTCACTATAAACTAATTTTAAGGATTCTAATATTTTAATTTTAATTATACAATGACAGTGATGTATACAATCCACCACTGTCATGTCAGTTACTACATAAGCCGTACACGTCAATGAAACTTGTGCTCTCTGAATATGGCCAAAACACATCCAAGCAATAAACAATAACAAATAAAAATATTTTGAAACAAGTTGGTGATAAAAAAACATTTTGTTTATGTACAGGCTTGGAAACCTGTGGATATCCTCCAGCCATGTACAGCCCTGCAATGACTAAGACACAAACCTGGAAAAATTATGGGACATGGCAATTTTAATTTGTGCCATTCTTGAACATCTGTTATTGTAGGCCAGTAACAGAAGATGATACCATAAGATGGGCATGATATTCAAAGTGAGAAGACATCCTGAAATCTGATGGAATAACTTGGAACAAGTTTGCTAATGCAGTTTAGATTCAAAGGTTCAAGTCTTCTTAGTATAACATCCCCCAGAAGACAAACCCTACACATTGTGGCCAAGGTCCTTACTTCATTTACAAATAAACCAAGAACCATACAGAGCAAACAGGACTGTTGGCACTGTTTTAAATAAATGTACATTTGGACAGGCCAGCACAAAACAGTCATGTTGCAAGGTGTAAACTATAAACAGGCCAAGAGAATGAAAATGTGTGGAAGTATACAGGTAATAAAATTCCTCAAGTCACAGAAGGAAAAATGCACTTTGCCACAAGGCATTGAGGTTTGCTGTTAGACAGCTTCATCAAGGCCATCTATCATCTTGCCACCACATCAACTCCATAATTCTGTAAACAAACCTTTCATTAATCATCTTTACTTCTGGTGATATGCAATGCCACCTTAAATGGTAAACAGCAATGTTCCAGAGAACTTGCCACCTCTGACTTTGAGGTGGTCCAAAAAACTGCTTTTACCCTGAAGATGGAGGGAGCAAGCTCCTCAAAAATGATGGCATCTATTTTCTAAATGGCAGGGCATCATTCCCCAGAAGACCTGAATATTCATCAACAATTATGGAAGAACCTGCACTGTTTGGGTTCAAGCAGTACAGCATATGGTCCCATGACTGGGTTCTGTTATCATCAGTGTGGAAAAATGTGTAAATTAGTCTTCACTCATCTAGGATGTTTTGAGGCAGTATAGTAGCCTCATCTTTAACGATCAAGGCAGACAAATAGGATGTTCCAAAACATTGGTTAACTAACTACAAACCAAGACCACGTAACATCCCAGAAAAACGAAGACACAATCACACTGCAGTGAAGGTCTAAAATCTCACATGTTTAAAATAACACATCAAGAACAAGTAACCCAAATTTCTTCCTAATAGTCGATGGAACTTCAAATTACAAATCTAAATGTTTCATAACCCAAAACATCACAATAAAATGCAAATTATAAATCTACAGCATCTCTATGTATTAAACAATATCAGTTTCACAGCACGTCATCTGTTTTACATGGACCTATTACAGTATGTTCAGCAGTTACGATGCACACATACTGTATCTCCTCTCCCACCTCCCTCCTTCATCTTCCATTCTGTTATATTGCTACCACTGTAGGTATACAACTGCTGACAACACAGTATGTTACCACTGGCCTATGTCAAGCAGCTAGAAATTTGAATCAGAGTACAGCAAATTACTTCACTGAAACTGTGTACAGAATCATACCCTCATGTGCAAGATAAATGGGTTTAAGAAAATATCCCAAGTGTGACCAAACAGCACACTTTTTCCAGTGTCAAAGCCTACAATGTAACTTGGTATTAAACCATTTTGTTACAAGGCAGTAACCTCCTTCCTCAAGAAAACTGTGAATTCCATCACCAAATTTATCTACTGGCAAGACTGGAGACCTTATCTCCTAACAGTAATTTCTTCCTTTAACATCTCACGGATTTTTTATATTTACAAGAACAACACTAACACAAGTCACAGCTTCAGTTTCCTAATAATAAGGAATAAAACTCAACAGCAATTCTTACAATAAAACCAACTAGATGCACTAATTTCTCTAATTTATTTTTGGAATAAAACTTGACACATTACAGACAGTTTCTCTGACCATCATCAGGAGTTTTTCACTGTACACACAGCAATGGTATATGTCATACAGGTTTGCTGACATATACCATTGCTGTGTGTACAGTGAAAAACTCCTGTCTGAAACATGTAGAGTTTTATTCCAAAAATAAATTTCAGAAATCGGTGCATCTAGTTGGTTTTATTATAAGAATTTATCATGATGTATGGTCACCTGAACGTCATTCAACAGCAATTCTCAACAAAGGACATTAATTAACATAAACATACTGATAACACAATACTGTCAGTAACACCTATTATGTGCATCACATCTCTATACAAATGCAATGATAATCACAATTTCGGTGACATATCCATGTTCAAAGACATCTAAGCCTATGTTACATTCCATTACTATCCCATAAAAGCAGTAACAATAAATTTTATTTAAATTCAAATACTGTACAAGCCATTCTTGTTCCATTCACACTAATTAAATCCCAGTTCAACCTTCACTGTGTTTATGGTAATTGACAACTATTTCGTCAATACACTTACCATTTCTGAAGTCCTCACACATGCAACGTGAGGTTCTCACAGCAGCAAATAACTGAACACCAAAAGTGTTTCTTGTACAGAAAGCAACAAACAAAAATTCAATTACGAGAGATCGTGCGAGAAAATGCACAGCAAATAACATGTACATTCTGAAACGGGCCTATCCAATCACCTACCAGTCAGCACAAACAGAAAACTAACAATCCTTGCTACAAGGCACTATCAATACCATTACAAAGCCTAAAAACATGTGCAAAAAAGTGTTCATAACACATGAATACTGATGATACATACATCCCTACTGCTGTCAGAAACCTATTAACATGCACGCCTTAAATGCTGCAAAATCAGTTTGTCGAGTTATAGATATCGTTCTAGAAAAATAAAAAATGTACTGAAAATTGATTAAAATTATGTGACAAGAATATCGTTCATATTAAAGCAGAAATGAAATTTCAAAAATTACACCGAAAACAACACAACTGATAACGTGCTCGGAGATCATTTACCATACACACTAATAGTGCTTTTACGTTACACTAAATTTATTTTTAAATATACGGAACCGCCAAACCATGGCGTCTATCAAACAAAGAATCCCTTCATGACATACAGCAACTATAAAAATTTCAAAAGGCTTGCATGCAAATGAACTCGTTCTTATTAATACAGTGAAGACTGCTTTCTTACCGTTTGATTATGCTCCTGAAATGAGCGTTTAACACCTACAAAACCTCTTCTGCTACGAGTCTCGCACAAATCGCCACTCTCACCGGTAAGACAACGCTGAAGTCTCCAACGTTCCCTCGTTTATATTGTCCACCATTAGTTCACTCGCCCACAGAAAAACAAATGCTCCTATTGGTTAATTCAAACAGAAAGTTGTTCTCGACATTTCGATTGGCCGATATGAATTCACTAAGGCGGGATGTTGTTTAAACGTATCAAACTTTAAAAAAATGGTCCGTGAGGAGAAATGAAATGAAATTAAACTAAAACGTGGTCGTAGGATCAGCTGCAGAACAAAAAACACATGTAGTAAAAAGGGTCTGTCCAAACGCAATGAACGTATTGTCATTTCAATAACAGAAATTAAAAAATCGGATAATGTATCGCGAAGATGTATAGAATAGCGCAACTGGTATAGCGACTGCCTACTGGATGGTCGGTCCGCAGTTCGAACCCCGGTGGGGGTCGAAAATTTCACTATCCGTCCAGATCGGCCCCGAGACCCACCCAGCTTCCTGTAGACAGCGTACCTAGTCGGTAAAGCAACCGGTACGTGGCGTTAACAACCCACCCCCATTCAGCGCCGTGGCTAAAGAAAAGGTACAGCAATGCACTTACGCACCTCTGGGCCTTCATGGCCTGTTATAGAGCGAACTGTACCTTTTTATTTTATCTTTTATGAATGTATAGTTATAGTTTTTTTTTCCGAGTGTATTGCAGGTCCGTATAAATCACTTAACAAAGCAGCAAATACAACATGATTGTAAGGATCTGCAATAATGAGCTATTTTCATGATCAGAGAATATTCAATGGAACAACGTCCAAAATATCACCCTTAAAATGCAAATCACTGTACTTGTTGATTGATCCAAATCGCAAGACACAAAAAAGAAATATCTTGAATAGAGGTGTTGTGGTACCTTTACACCAAGACAGAAAGGTATAGGCCTATTACATAATATTTTCTTCCACAAACTCCTTTACAATGTATTATACCGAAGACTTCAGTATTCGAACACACTTCTTTATAAATAAATAAATCTCAAATCTCGAATTTTCCTTCCAGGCCCAACTTCTCTTCTGTAATCACGTGTTTACCCGTGGCAGGACAGTATAAATCGCTGATTTTAGAAAGCAATTGGTCGCACTTTTTAACACCGTCAAATACCATTAGCAAAGAACAGTAAAGAGTCGAAATCGGACTGCTAACTGGCCATACTTATCTGTTCAAATCTCTTCTGGCAGCTACAACTGAACGCTGTATGCTATAATCCATTATTGTAACCATGTTTCTGTTTAAATGTAATCGATGAAATTCGGTCACAAAAAGGAGTGTGAAAGAAAAACGTATCATCGAAACATTGTTTCCAACGTTTCCGACTATATTAGGAACACTAGCGTCTATTTCTTATGCTTATTCCATACATGAATTTTTGCATTATAAAGGTTCTTAATGTTTATAACCACTTACAGTCTACAAATTCCAACAAAGTTCACCCTAGGCCCAAAGGAGGAGTAGAGTTATAGCTCAACTCCTTTTTCAACCTCGGCGCTAGATTGGGGTAGCTTTAACGCCGGGAAATAGACCCGATACTCACTGTACAGGAGACTGGGCGAGTCCCAGGGCCGGTCTGGACGGGTGCGGAAAATCTCGCCCCCCGACCTGGATTCGATCCCCAGACTGTTCAGCCCGTAGCGTGTTTAAATATCGACTACGATATCCCAGCCCACAAATTTCAACAAAGTCCCATTAAAATTCAGTATATCGCTCATGAAACAGCAATTTGTCGTAACCCACCGACACAAAATTTTGAAGGACAGAGAGAGAAAAAACTCGGGAGATCCTTAATCAACCAAAACGTAGGCATTTTATGTTTCTTACGAAAACATAAGAAGCAATTTTTCTGTGGATATAACATTTTGACAGGTGCGTTTTAACCCAACTGTCTACTAATGATCACAGTTTGAGGAATTGTGTGGTTTACAATAAATTACTGGTAAATGAGCGGTAACAATATTTGTGATACGGTGAGTATTCAAATAACACATGTGATCGAATTTATGTTATTATATACATTTTTAAACTTTGGTACGTAAATGAACCACCCGCTTTGACATTCAGTGCTCTGATTTTGATTCTCACAATGAATAACTTTTATCTCCCTAAACAGCATCAGGTGATGAGTCTCTGTAATGGAGATGCAATGTATTTTCCGTGAGACAAAAATTGAATTCTTACATGTTACTTAGGTAAACTTCATGCAACAAAGGATTAACCCTAATCGCTCCGATTTGCAACATTCCACCCGTAACATGGATACACTTCCGTCACATCTTATAGTCTAGACCAAGCACTAGATGCTTGCATTAAAACAATATTTCCATCTCCTGACTCTTGAAAATATTCTTCAATTCACTTCTCTCTTAAGAATTTTAATATAATATTTTTATACTGGATACAGCCATTCCAGAAATTTATTTCATCAGGATTGTCCAAAAAATTTACAAAAACGTGGACAGACGTAACTTAATGTGAAACCCCCTGTGTTGTTTATTCATATTTTTATCAACGTTCTGCGTACTTGCTATGCTCAGGACCGTCGGTTAGACGATGAGTCACGACCCACGAGGTGGTTTTGAAATAACGACTATCTGTGAGTACGTGGGTCGGCTGTCGTTTGGTCTCTATATGGCTAGACCAGCTTCCTTACACAGAGACGTCCGTTAGACGACCTCCTACACGAGACTAGCCTTGGTTAGTTCGTTTGCTCCCTAGCTGCCAATGTTCCGACCGAACCTTGGTACATTCCCCACCAATCATTCCAAAATCTGAGAAACATACATCAGCACAGTGCAAAATAAAACCAGCTGCGAGTTCGTACTTGAAGAGGCTCACCATCATATAGCTTCGATGTCACAGCATTGTGGATTTTTGTTTGACAACTTCGTGTATTCTAGAATTTGACGATGTTAATATTTTAATGATGACAGGGCGATCAGTACCTGGATTGGCGTGTTGGACTTACGTTCCTCTGCTTTAATAGACCCCCTGAAGATGGCACCTCGGTGCCGAAACATGTAGGAGTTTATACTTACCAAGAATTACATTTTATGATTTGTATTTTATTAAGTGCATTTGTTGGTTATTATACTGAATATAACAAAATGCATGATATGAGTAACATAAAATTCGGTCTATTAGTGTCTGTAATAAGCTATTCTTTTCCAAAATTGAACCGGGGACACATGGACAGATGAGCAGTTAAACACACCTCGATGATTAAGTTTCTTAGCAACCCAAAATAGAATTGCGACACCACAACATTTCTATTCGAATAACGACTTTCTTTATAATATAAAAGATACACTAGTCACTTTCCGGCCTACTTTAACCATGGCCAAAGTTCTCCCGGGACACAATATACAGCAAACGGCAGAACAATTAAAGCTACTTAGGTAATAACTATAACCAGGACACAGGCCTAATAACACCCTCCAAACTGACACATGTAAAAGATCTCAATGCAAAACAATTTGAAAAGTGTATAAACATGACTCACACGACCAAGCATACATGTGTGTATGGGCGACGGCCGTTTAAACAAGAATACATTCCTGCTGCAAATCGAATGTCGTCAAATTCGTGTCCAGTTACATTACTTTATTTTTTCATTTCTTGGAGGCACTCCTATCCGCAAGCGACTTCCAGTGAAATTTACTAATTTTCAATGCACAATGCACAAATCAACTGCTACAATGACATGAAAAACCTGTTACTCAAAGGACACGTTCAGACATTTCCACCTTCAATAACAGTTCAAACGGCTTTTCTACCCGCGTTCCCGCACACATTCCCGTGCTAAACGATTTCCGAGACAATTTTGTTTTGGGGACTTTGCCAAGATCCATCAAGTCGGTCAGATCAAGCGGGAACACTTACGACTTTAATCGAACAAGAAGATAAACATTTCAATTCTCGGCGGGGGAATCCACTGTGATCTTTCATGGGGGTTTCAGACCACCAGTGGCAATATACTCAAGAGCCAAGCATGTTTAGGACCAAATCGTTCCCTGCCTTTATTCGGGGGGGGGGTGGTGATAGACTTTTCCACCTCTTCATTTGATTCATACAGGTGAACATGCACACCTGGTGAGGTAAGGTGGTGAGATCCAACTTCTCCA
>Ga0123354_10005091_pt1 | contig 18972 bp, 13 predicted proteins | sample TergutLab28metaG_2_FD_97872 | JGI IMG/M metagenome (GOLD analysis project Ga0123354, IMG submission 97872) | Labiotermes labralis P4 segment gut microbial communities from Petit-Saut dam, French Guiana - Lab288 P4 | ecosystem: Host-associated > Arthropoda: Insects > Digestive system > Gut ...
ATATATTAACATTCAGCAATGTCTTCCTGCTCGGAACAAGACGTGACATTGTAATGCTTGGCTTTATAGCAGTTAAGATTCTGTATTCATGGACAAGAGTTTATGTTTCATGTTCAGTATCATATCGAAAGAGCAATTCACTAATACAAATTAAGATGTGCTTCTAGGAATGGTTTCTCTAACTTTTATTGGAATTTCTCCAGTTTTGCGGTGAGATATCAATATTGGCATATACTCTATATAATATAACTTATACGTACTTGTATATATATATATGTCACAGCACAAGGAGATGGCATTAAAATTGTCATGGGCAGTCAAATTAAGGTGCTGACTAAAAACCAATATATTGTATCTCCATGGTTCTGTTTATCAGTTTACAGAACACTCTAACGAAACCTCGACACGCTGCATAAGGAAATCCCACAAAATAAACAAATTTATCCATAAGATTGAAACTTCTCTCTCCTGAATAATGTATTCACCTAATGGAGTCAAGTGGTAGTTGGTTGATTGGTTAGTTGGTTGGTGGATTAGTTCCTTGGTTGGTTGTTGGCTTAGTTAATTGATCAGTCAGTCAGTCAGTCAGTCAGGTATTGTCAGTCAGGAGCGAGAAGGAGAGGCGCACTGCAAACTCACTAATCCCCTGCAACTAAAATTGGACCCACCGAACAGACATTCAGCAGGCTAACTTTGACAGTATGCTTTGGGATTAAACGACGGTTCGCAAGATCATACATCAGTAAAACTGCAAATATAAACTCCAAGTGTAGACTCGAAGAGCCTGACAGTACACGACGTCATGTACAGTACCACAGAATCGCGGCCATAAGATTTTGATTGGTGTTAACATTCACAAATTCCCTAAATGTCATCTTCAACGTAATTTGTCAAAATGTCCGTTTTGAGGAATTCGGTAAATAATAACCCATATGCAGTCCTGCATGTCTATTGCCTTCATACGAAAAAGGTTTTTAATGTGAATCATACAGGAATTTTTAATATGTGAATAATAATTTTTCTTTTGTAAGTATGATATTTATCGACGCTGTCAGTAGCTACGATTATGTAAATGCAAAGGTAAAGCAGTCCCGTTACAGGCCCAGAAGGGCTCAGAGAGTTCCAGGAAGTTAAGGTTCCCAGATTTCGTGACAACGGCACAGGATAGTGGTAGATTATCAGCCTTACGCACCGACCGCCTTTACCCCCAGGAAATACTCCTGGTACTCATTTTTGTTAGAGGCTGAGTTGACCCCAGGACCATAGTGCGATTGGGAGGATTTTATGCCAATGAAAAATCCAATGACACCAGCTGGGATCGAACCAGCGACCTTTCGATTTGTAGCACAACACCTTAACCACTGTGCTACCGCGGTCCCCAGCTACGATTATGTAGTGTCGGTAATTGATCAGTGAATAAGTACCGAGCATTGGAGGATTGATACTGAAAGGGGAAAACCGAAAGCACTCGTAGAAAAAACTGCCAATCTGCCCACCACAAAACCCACATGAATTGGCTTGGGACCGAACCCGAGCTCCTGCGGTGAAAAGCCAACCGTTAACATTCTTATTTATCGCAGGGCTAGAATTGTCAGCTGGCGCTGGGCTTTTAACATCTGGAGTTCAACCTGGAACGCAGCAAAAATCAGTGGCAGCTCTGAGCATGTGCCAACACAAGTAATTTTTACTTACTGACGTACACCGAAGCTGAAGACGTGATCGTAAACACGGGACGTGGCGATGCTCGTTTGTTGCTGTCTAATGTGATCTTTACAAAGGGAGCCTTTTCATTCGATTCTGCCGTTCTGTTTACAGTACCGACAACGACAGCGTCATCTCCACATTTGGTACCGGGTGACGAAAGATTGCGCAAAGCAGACGTCTCAGTGGGCGAACTGTGTTGACTCCATGCGGCGAAGTTCATGAGAATCTGTCGTTAAGCGACTGAAATTGGCCAGCAGCACATTTTTTAAGCACTGTCTTTCAGATTCTTCAAGAAAGTACCTCCAAAAAAATTGTTCTCACAAGCGTCCCGACAAGATTTGCGCCCCAACAAGCTTCCTACCCACCTGGTAAGGCGGAAACATTCCCCTGGGTGACGAGGCCGGGGCGCGAATCGGACCACTCATTTTCATCCAGTGTTAAGGTTAAGAGTGGAGATATACCCCCCCCCCCACACACACACACACATCCCTTCATGGCGTGCAAAGGGACAAGTTTTTCTCTTTATAAGTTGCCCCACTACTTCGAATTATTTCTATCCTTATACCATACAACTAAACTAATTAACTCCATGGAGCAGAGTCCTTTTTGAAAAGCAACCGGAGGGAAAGAGACCACTGGGGAGACCTAGACGTAGATGGGTGAGTAATATTAGGACGGATCTCCAGGAGGTGGGATGTGGGTATATGGACTGGATTGGGTTGGCCTAGTGTAGAGACAGGTGGCGGACACTGTGAGTGCGGTAATGTACCTTCGGGTTCTGTGAAATGCGGGGAATTTCTTGACTAGCAGCAAACCAGTTAGCTTTCAAGAGGACTCTGCACGATGGAATAAGTAAGTAAGTAAGTAAGTAATTAGTTCCTGGGCTAGGCAAGAAAATCCCCGCATTTTATGAAACCTGGAGGTTCATCACCACATTCACAACAGCCCGTATCTAACCGAAGCCCAGGTCAGTCCAGTCCATGCTGTCCCATTTCTTGAAGCTCCATTTTAAAATCATCATCCCATCTCCGCCTAGTTCTTCCAAGTGGTCACTTTCCCTCATATCTCCCAACCAGCAACCTTTATGCACCTCTTCTCTCCCCATATTCTCTCCCCATACGTGCCACATGCCCTGCCAATCCAATTATTCTCCGTTTGATCACCCGAATAATATTTGGTGAGGAGTATAGATCATAAAGCTCCCCATTATGTAGACTTCTCCACTCCCCTGTCACTTTGTACCTCTTAGGCCCAAGTATCTTCCCCAGCACCCTATTCTCGAACACCCCAAGCCTATATTCCTCCCTCAATGTGACAGACCAAGTTAGACACCCACAAAAACAAACGGTAAATGTATAATTCTGTACACCATACAGGCCTTCAAATAGAACATATTATTAAAAAATAAAGGATGATAAGCATTTAGAAACTGTACCATTGCTAGCAAAACTAATGAATGCTGATTGATAGGACGTCTATATCAGGCATTTCAGAACCTTGCACGAATATCGTCCTGTTTCATTAAATGGATAAACTTCCACTTCAGTTACACAAAAAGCAGACCCAGGATTCCAATACCTTCTCAGTTCGCGAAGGGCCCTGACAGTGACGTAATATGACACGCCTGTTATGGGTCCAGCTGTGTGAGAGATTGTCAGAAAATTATGAGACTGAACAACCTGACAGAGTGATATTATTTATATGCGAATTTTGAAAAGACCGCTATTACTTGACTCCAGGAATGGAACATCCCGGCCTAGTTTTTGGAGCACTGTGTTCCGTGAGAGTACAGTCTGAGTCACACTGACTGAGTTCAAGTCCTTATTGGACCGAGACGGACTAAAATGAAATACGCACGGAAAGTTCGCACGAATTAACAAACCATGTTTGAGATTTGGGGTTCATATAGCTGCCGTCCTCGGGAGAGCGACACCGTGCAATTTGGTCGACAGGTATTAAAGTTTAGAATTAATCCACAGCACTCATTTTCAGGGTAACCTGAAAATACCGCCAGTATTTTTTTCTGTGGCGCAACAGCCCATCTCAGGCCTAGGCCGCCCCATTGTTGAGGTTCCTAGATCACACACAACCGGCGGGACTCCTCTGAACGAGTGATCGGCCCGTCGCACAGGTCGCTTTTTTCACAACACACACAAGAATCGAACATACATTACCTCAGCGGAATTCGAACCCGCAGTCCCACCAATCAAGCTGTCGCTGACCTATACCTTAGGCCGAACGGCCACCGACAACGCCGTACAGTCTGTACGCTCAGACCAAATGTCGATACCTATCAAACTACACAGCATCATATGCCAGAATACCGAAAGTTGCAGTATTATGTGCCACGAGATAATAGGTTGTCGTGTTGTTAGTTCTTCTAGGACGTGTCGCTGTGTTGTGTAGCCTAATTCCTTTTTTACAAATTGCGCAAAACACTTCTCAGGACGACACGGTCCGAAGGAGACCCATATTTTACTTTTGTTGTCATGAATCCCATACCATAAGATCCGAGTTCTGTCTGTAAAAAAAAAAAAACTTGCTGATGCACATTCTGTAAGCCAAACTTTGTTTATTTTTTAAATTAACGTTAAATAATAATCACCAACTTGTTCACAAACGTCTTACACACTGTAATAGTGAAGGACTTTTGCTCTAACTCAGTAATGTTCATTGGATCGCTTGTAGTTCCTTAGAAATTTGAATCGAAATTGACAAAAGCAACATAGCTTAAGATTTGGTTTAAAGCCTCACCTAACGGCTTAGAAACAAATAAGATGACGATAAACATTCTGGTTGAACAAAAAAGTGCTTGGAAAGTGATACAGAAGCGTAGTTAATGAGCACGTGTTGGGTCACCGTGAACACAGTCACGAAGGTTACAAGAAGCATGAAAGTCAGTGTTTTGGTTTCTCTTTGATCCTCGGAGAATTCCAAGATCTGTATGTCAGTCCAGACAGCCAGTGCGATTGCGACTCTAATCACAGCCTGCCTTTATCTGCTACTAATTGGTCGGCTTGTCAATTTGCAGCTCTTATCGGGAAGTGGAGGTGGGGTGTCACTAGCTGCCTGCCGCAGGACGATTGCCAAGCTGCTGCTGCTGCTGCTGCATGATTTGGACGTCGGATATCGGCGATGTACAAACCGCACAAACTGTGTTAAGTTGCCCGCTGTGACAGGGATGACTTACAGGGAACTAAAGAGGAAGTGGTCGAGGCCTGTGAGACCCATCTCGCCAGAAGTCCCAGGAGAAGACCACAAAATAATTGTAACATTATAGTGGGGTAGATGTCGGATGTCGAACCCGGTGGCCGTGCAGTCTAAAGCGTAGGTCCGAGCCCGCTCGATAGCTGGGTTCGCGGGTTCGAATCCTTTTGACAGTATGAATTATCTTTTTTTTTTTGTTTTTGGGTTGTTGTAGGGGGGGGGGGGAGCGGCCTCTGTAACAACTGATCGCTCGTTCGAAGGAGACTTACTGGGTGTGTGTGTGTGTGTGTGTGTGTGTGTGTCTGTGTGTCTAATTATGCGCGATCTAGAAACCTCAACAATTAGGTGGCCTAGGTCCGATTTACACTGTCGCTCCACAAAGAGTAAGAAATGCTGGGATTTAAATCTGTTGTATTCTGAACACAACAAAGACGCATTACTGCTTGTGCTAATCTGCTCAGACTCGTGTGAATCACGAGAGTGACTGACTTACTAACCAACTAAACAATGAACTAACTCCTTTTTGAGGAGCTAATGATCACTCAGCCAGTAGAGAAATCCGTCACGTTTTGAGGAACACAACGGTTAATTACCATGTTCACAACCCCACCACTTCACAGTTACCATCCTAAGCTAGCTAAATACAGTCCACGTCTTCCGATCCTATTACTTAATATTTATTTATTCTTATGGTATGATAAAAAAACTGTATATGTGGACTAGTGGCCTCTGGTACGTCCTTTATCTTTGCACGTTACTGAATAATGAGCGTGTCAGAATAACATTTCAATTGATTGGGTAACCCCAAGCCGCTGATCGGACACAAAATGGAGCCAGTGCCACTCTGTTCACCACGTCTCACACAGAATGGGCCGGGACTGAACCACAGGCCCCACGGCAAGAATCCGATGATTACCGGCCTGAGGTATGGGACGTTCCGCCCCTGTCTCACTACAGTGTGCCTATACAAATATGTATGCAGCTGTGTCCAGCTTTTATGTCTAAACCACTTACAAAAATAAATGGTTCCAAATTTAAATCTACCATATGACTCACTAAAATAAGAATTCATTAGTATCACAAGATAAATCTATTTGTACCTTACTGCAGATTGTAATGGGCTTATGAGCTAATGTGGAGGTCAATCTCCAGACACATCTTTATAGCTTGCGCACGACAACCCGTTTGTGATGAGTCAGCCATAGCAAGCTGAAATAGTTTGCCCTTACGTAATGTAGAGGTGTAATAAAGCTGGTCTGAAAGATACGGGACATCTATTGTTCATGAAGATGTTCATTATGAGGCATACAATTGTGATAAAATAGACAGTGAAAACAATAGATATGGAAGCGCAATTTTTATCAGCTATCGGCCAACGTAGGCGTCCACCACGAATTTAAGGTCATTAGCTTCATGGACTTTGAACACCGCCTGGCGTTTTAAAAATAATGAAATTAATCAAAATAAACAGAACATAAGACAATACTTTTGACGTTTTGCTGACCGTGCATCTCAGTATATTTATCTTAGTAATTAACCAACTTGATGCACAAAATTTTATTTAACAATAAGTTTATTTCATGCCTCTACATGTTTCGAATACATGTGTTCATCATCAGAGGGTCAAAATTGTATTATACAGCCTCTGGTATCATCATCAGCTATAGGTGGCCGTCCCGTGCACGGGACGGCCACCTATAGCTGATGATGACCACATGTGCTTGAAACATGTAGAGGCATGAAATAAACTTATTGTTAAATAAAATTTTGTGCATCAAGTTGGTTAATTACTGAGATGAAAAAATGAGACACTGTGTTTCGAGGACACGATCTGTACCAGTCGTCAGGATAAACTAACAAGGCGTGCTCAGTTGGCCTGGAGAAGCGAAACGACTCTAATCCTCTGCCCAGATGTGCAGAGTAGCGATTTGTACCAGTACTGTTACATCGAAACACAAATCTTAAGATGTGCATCTTAATGGACTTCACATTCATAGATCCGTAGTCCTTTTTTCATTTTCGTATCAAGATTCCAATGCCAAGAATTTTTTTTTTTATTTTTCGTTGTGATAAGTTTCCTCCTGTCTTTATTTATGCTTATTATTTACTTACTTCACCGATTAGTTAAGTCGTCTGTTTGCTTACTTGTCAGTTTATTACGTACACACATAACTCTTCATTTACTTATTTATTTGTTCATTTTTAAAAATATACGCGGTATGTAACAGTTTGCTGACCCCTGCTGGATATTCATAAGTTCAGCTTTTTTATGTGGTTACAGGATCCGAGACACAGCTTCATGATAAGGACTCGATGATCCTACGGTTCAGTAGAAAGAACCTGACGAAAAGTGAATATTCTGATGGGTGATCAAGTTAAAACGCAAAATAATAGAGTGGCCTCAACCTGATACGTTACTTGATCAGACGCAGCCTGTATGAATGGATGACACACTTCTACGCAAAGTTTACAATAAAATATGTAAGTGTAAAAAACGTAAATGTAAATCAGTCCCATTACAGGCCTGGACAGGCCCAGTGGTTTCCAGGAAGTTAGGGTTCCCAGATTTCGTGACAACGGAACAGGATGGTGGTAGGTTGTCAGCCTTATGCACCGGCCACCTTTACCCCAATGCAATGCTCCTGGTGCTCATTTCTGTTAGAGGCTGGGTCGACCCCAGGGCCATAGTGCGATCGGAAGGATTTTATGTCAATGAAAAGTTCCAATGACATCAGCTGTGATCGAACCAGCGACCTTTCGATTTGTGGCGCAACACCTTAACCACTGTGCTACCGCGGTCTCCCATATGCAAGTTTAAATGTCTATTTTAATAATTCCTGGCTGTCAAATTGAACCAAAATTTTGGGTGTTTAAAAATCCGTGAATTTGCTTATTGTTTGTGAGTCAGTAATCTAGAAATATGGATTGTTAAAAATACAGATAAAATAAACATGTCCCTGTAAAATACATGAAGGCATATGGGAGAGTGGAGTTACGGGTCCAGTCATTCTTAACCTCGACGCTAGGTGGAGGTGAGTGCACAATTTCACCGCCCAACCGCTTTACCACCGGGGCAGTATGGACCGGTACCCACCGGCTACATGAGTTCTATGGCGGGGCTGGTGAAGACAAAAATCGCTTGCTTCTGCCGAATATGGAGCCACGAGCATTCGATTGTCCATCCCGTACCCTGGTCACAGCGCTGACTACGCCATCTCGACTCCTTACTGAAAAAAAAAAAATGTTGGTTCAATTTTTCCAAGCCACGATTTCTCTGCTGACTTACTTGAATCGTGTCTCGTACGTCCATAATCAACTGGCGGCAGCAATTGCTTGTTGAGTTATATTACTTTATTGCTTCACACTTCCACTTCATTCTGAGATACCTGGAGTTGCATGCAAAAGTGTCTTTTCTCGCATTATTTTTCAGCCTACATAAATCAAGGAAATCCCTCCAATTTTACATTCCTATCGAATTAACATTTATAAATCCAATGGCATCAGCCCATTAAGCAAAGCTCTAACTTACTTACTGGAAATGATAAATAGGCCTACACACATAGCATAAAGTGGTGCAAGAAATGGTTTAGTAAAAACCATTTTCTTTCGGAACTGCACACATCAGAACCAACAATAATTGAAGACTGATATTGAAATGGCCAGCTACATAACCGCCCATGAAAGGCTTAAATTTAAACAAAGGTCTATCAACACCCTGCATCCATAAGGGTCCGCAACAGCGAATTACAGGTGTAAACAAACAACTGATTACCAGCACTCCAGTGTAACTAACATTCGGCAATAGTCGAAACAATATCTAGCAAACTGATACGCATTAAAAGATATCATTTTATTTTGCTACGGATAAGATTTGAAAACGACGCCCAAGAGGTCTGAAGTACTATCATTCGAAACGTCTGTCACAATTTACCAGTTGATACGGCGTAACTTCCAAGGATACCTAAATGTTCAGTCCCAGTTTCTTTACACAATGAAACACCGGCTCGGAGGATTCCTGCATTCTGAATTGTGACGCCGTGTTAGTCTGTATGGGTCAAGGAGCACAGGCAGAAATCTCCTTGGACTCCTTGACCATGAAAGTGAAGGCACTACGTATCTTCAAAGACAGTGAGCTACTAACCCAGTGACACAGCGTCACAGCCCAGAACACCTGAACCCTCTACAACACCGCTCTTAGGACTTATACTGAAAACACTGGTTTATGTACCACCCTTTCCTTGCAGCTGCGATAAAACCTACAGTAAGAAATCTGATGAAAATGTCTCAGTCATGCTTGTGATTTTACGCAAGGTTTAAAATGATATAGAGTCTAGCAAACAAAAAAAAACAGCTGAATAAAGAGAAACCAACTTCATGTCACTTGCTTTATTATTTCATTATTTACTGCTCAACATGTTTCGGACGTTAATACATCCATCCTCAGGAGCTTGCGACTTATTTGATGAGTTATCTCATGGGTTGTATTGTTCTGGTTCGATGTGTGCTGGTGTAACGTTGTGGTTTGGCTGGGGTGGTGTGGTAACTGTATGCAGGCCGTATGCAGGCTTCAGTCAGCATCCGGATACCACACCACCCCAGCCAAACCACAACGTAACACCAGCACATATCGAACCAGAACAATACAACCCATGAAATAACTCAACAAATAAGTCCCAAGCTCCTGAGGATGGATGTATTAACATCCGAAACATGTTGAGCAATAAATAATGAAATAATAAAGCAAGTGACATCAAGTTGGTTTCTCTTTATTCAACTATCAAGATGATGCACGGTCCAATAAACATAAGAAAAAACGGCTCTCGTACTTAAAATATCCTCTAAAGTGGTTCACATTTTTAAACAGTATTCATTTCCTTGCAATAATGAACAGTTTAAAGGATAATACCAACAAATTCACAAGCATTAAATGGCACACTTTCACACATAATCCACTAAGACTGCAATATTTTTTTATCTTCTTCAGATTGACCTCACCTAACTAACACAACATCCACTTACCGTTATACATACATGAACACTGATAATTGTATCACGCTACGGTATTATATAGACCAACGTGAACATCTACCATGATTTTTATAATAACTATGATTTTTACGAACTAAATTTTAATCTTTCTTATAATTCATTTTTGTTTTATATAAGCTTGTGTTGATATAAAACCCCTGAGGATGATCTGAAGAAGATCGAAACATGTTGGAATCTTGGTGGATTGTATGTGAAAGTGTATATTTTAATACTAGCGCGTTTGTTGGTATTACCATTTATAAAGGAGGTCACATTTATCAAAGGACAAAAGTCACGTCTCTTACACCCCTGTCACTTTATGGTAGTGTTACGTAATATGGTTTGGAAGCGTATCTGGATCGTCTAGAATACTTGTGCTCCTAGCGGATAAAAAAAAAAGAAAAAAAAAATTCGAAGCATATTGTGTGACGAGATACGAGTATTTATGACGAAAATGGACATTTCTTCTAAATGTAACTAAGTCAAATAGATCGAACAGGGCTGATCGTAAGAGAAATAAATACCTTCGAAATGCTGTTACGAAATTCTCGCTTCATTTAAGTTTGTGTCAATGTCGGTGCAAGGCACGTGCACAGACCTCCAACAAAATGATATGCAGAGGACAGAACTGGCTCTGGACTCTCTTCTGGAATGCAGCGCCTTGTGTTTTGGTTGATATGCAGGTCTACCAACACTGCGAACAAACTTTGTGTCTCCAAAGTCAGGGTCTACATATGAGCATAAACAGAGAGTGGAAAGACGGCCTACACGTTCACTGTAATAAAGGAGGCAGCATCTATAAACCTCATCAAATATAATTCCGGTGACAAATCACAAACAATGGGATGGGTGCAGCATATTAAAGGCATGGGAGAGAGGAGAGTTTCATGCAGAGTTTTGGTGAGAAAACCTAAGGGAAACAGACCACTTGGAAGACGTAGACATGCATGGGAGGATAATAGTAAAATGCATATTCAACAAGAGAGAGAGGGGAATGGACTGGATTGATCTGGCTCACGATAGGGACAGGTGGTGGGCGTTTGTGAATGTGGTAATGAATTGCAGGTTTCCATAAAATGGAGGGAATTTCTTGACTAGCTGAGGACCCGGCTTCTTAAGACGGAATCCGCTCCATGGAGTTGGTAATGAAGGCAGCAGATTCCTCAGAAATATTGGTACCTATTACATGGCGTCATATCCCATAACACAATAAGCGTAACATTCATTGTTTCCAACGTTAGAATCGCCACTCTCAATCCCACCTTCTTGTTACTGGTAACTCCTGCGTCAGATATTCTGCAGTATATATAGAGTGTCGAGAGACGCTGCTTGTAGTAGCACACAGCAAGCATAAGGACACATTCCTACATCTCGCAGCGGGATGCACTTTCTAATTACCTCGTGCTATTCAATTAGTTCGTAATAGGATAGGCAGGGGGTCTGCTGAACAATGCGCGACGTTACAAAACCTATTTGTACATCAACATGGAAGAGTAAAAGATATATAGAAACATGCAATAAAATATTAATGTATGTTAGACCCAATTCATTATAACGAATAAACAAAAATAAAAGGTCATTTTCTTTTGCAGTGTATTGGTAATCCTAAATATAACAAAGAATAATGTCCGGACGTTTACGAAACAAGACATTTCATATGAAATGAGTTAAGGCAACTTCATGCTATCTGCTTTATTCACGACTTTGAGGGAAATAGCCTAATGGAGTTTATTTTCTTTCATTACGGGACAGAACTAGTTACCGTAAACTGTGTACATTGAACACTTTAGTAAGTTCGATATTTTACCCAAGGACTACAAAATATTGTTATGTTTCCTATAATTCTTACGATCTAGGGAGATCATAAACATTAGCATTAAAAACTGCCTGCCCTGGTAGTGGAAACGTACTTTGTTATCTGAAAGGTATGAAATGGGTAATTAAATATTGTTTAGACGAAACAACCCAACGGGTCGCCATCTTCAAGGTTACTCTCAACAAAAGACAAAAGACCCTTCAACAAATGTGGTGCTGTTTCGGGAAAAAAAATGATGATTTGAAAATAATTTTTTTCTCTTTCTTTCCTTGTTCTAATTAATGGACTTAATTCTGATTTGATCTGGGACAGAATGTTTATTGAAAACTTCCTCACATCCATCCCATGTGGTCCCGAACGGAAGAACAGACACTGATAGTCTGAATGCGTAGTTCAAGTATTTTACGTTCATTAACCCACTAAAGGACAGTGATTACTGAAGCAACATTTGCTTCAGTAATAAAACAACTCTTCATTTTGCCCACACAGTGTATCTGTGTGCTTGGTAAGGTTCTCACGATAAATCAAATCTATTTTCGTAAACGGTATTAACCATCTGGTCTGGATATTCGAGAGGCAGTAATTCACTCCCAATTACAAAGTAAATTTTATATATTATTTATGCGAATGTTCACTTTAAGGGATTACGAGTTAAGGATCGCAGAAGTTACTGCAAGGACACTACCTTATCCTATGTCCGTCGATGTATTAAAGCCGGGATACGTAGAGATCTTGGGTGTGTTTCTGTTGACTTGGGTTGTGATCCATTAAAAATTGGCTGCCGAACAGATAAAAAATGACCTAGACCTTGAACTTTTAGGTTAGTTGACGAAGTGTTATCAAACACAGAGATTATACAGCAGTTACAAGGAGTTGGTGACAGAATGCCTTGCGAAACATTGTGGAGAAAGTGAACGGAACAGAGTCGAGCAACTTGGTAAGGCATGTACTGATGTGGCCGGGCGAGACAACAGGCAAGTCAGGGAGGAAATCTGACATTGTGAGATCTGAGTTCCTCACAGCGGCGTTGCTGAACATTCGAATCTTCATGGATGTTACGTCGTGTCGATTGGTAGACAGTTACCGACATTTCGAAGAATGTAGTTTCTTCATCTTCGCGCTCAATTAGTGAAAGTAGGAGCGTACGGAAAGTACCCAGCCTGATTTTCAGTCTGGAGTCACCACTGTCTTCACTGTTTTCCTCAGTCAATTCAAGCAAACGTTTTCGACCTAACAGTAACTCACAACAGTCAACAACTTCCTCTTGTTGATTCATCCCTCCTTAATAGGTAAAAATATGGTACCGTACAGAGAGTAGACGATGAAACAGGAAAAGGCGCACTTCGCACACATGCAAATTCGCAAAAAAATACTTGTCAGAAGACTGTCATGTAACATGGACTTCATCATATAGAATATTTTGATATTAATAATTTTCACTGTTTAAGTATTAAAAAAGATACGCCAACTACATAATGGCTACTGCGATGGTTTCAATAAGGAGAGAATAGCTGCAGTAAAGATTGCAAATCATGAGCTCTCGCAATGGATGTATGCTTTTTTGGTAAGCACTTTCGCCCTTATTTAAGAGTTTTTATGCAGAAATGTTTGTTGATGTCCTTATGAAGACCGAAATATGTAGCTAAAAACCAAAACAGAAACACACACACACACACACACACACACACACACACATATATATATATATATATATATATATATATATAGTTGTGTCAAGACTGAAACTTGACGGTTTATTTGTTGGTAAAAAAGAAACTTACATTTTAATGTAGACGTCAATAGTTGGTAAAGAATTATTATATAAGAAATAAATATGGCGCTCCCTTTTAATGTCTTTATCTTCATGAACTTTTTAATTGTAGGGTGAGCAAAGAACGGTGTCAATTAAACTGTTTCAAGCACATCTGTTACTGCATGTACTTTCTGTTCAATTGCACAATGTATCGTTGAAAGAAAACCAGGAACTTTGGCCGTGGATTGAATCTGTGTTCCGTGCAGTTCTAAGAAAGAACAGCTGTTATTTTCGTAAACAGCGTCAACTGATTAATCTTTGTAATGGAGATGCAGTGTTTTCTCTGTGAGACAGAAACTTGAATTTTATAAGTATGTGTATTAAGTACAGATGAACTTTACGCTTCAAAGGGTTAAAACAAAGTCGATTTTAGGTACAAAGTCCGTCCACTGAACTACAAAGTTACAACGCTGAAAACAGTGTTCTCTGTTTCACTGGTTTTGCTGACGTTCGTAGAAGTTATTTTTTTTTAATAAGTGACGATAAACAGCTGTCAAACGTCTTAATAAGCTTTGTGTCTTCCGGGAGGTGACTGACAAAGGAACTAGCAAAGCGATCACTTCTTGTAAAACCTCGAAAACGTGAGCTCTCTCTCTCTCTCTCTCTCTCTATATATATATATATATATGTAGGAATTCTAAAGTTACATTTTAGATACGAATTATCCTTTATAAACCAAACAATCTGCCAGTTGACAACCCATTAATTTTATCTCAACGTGGCACGCAAGAAGATTACAGCATAACTTTCTTTACTGTTAGATCCTGGTATTACTTCCTCTGAATATTTTAAGATGTTCTAATTCCTTCCAACAAATTTGTAAGGTCTTCATTTTATTTATACTTATTAGATGTGCCTGAAGTGAGCACGCAATGGGGATGGAAAAATTTTTTTATACATATTTCATGAATCACGTCAGATACCAGTTTTATTTGCATAATATGGACTGGAGTCCCCGTTGTGCTTGGTTGTCTCAATCCGCATCAATTTATCATCTTTCTCATAATCTGGAGTTGCAAGAAACTGGTAATTATGACAGAAATTATACCTCTCCTTATTGTTGCACTTTGCGTATCGTCGAATTATTTAATTAGTAAACCAACTGATGCACATACATAAAAATTCCACATTAAAACATAAAAATTGCTCCGACACGTTTTGATCCTAAGATCATCATCAGGGAGCTACACTTTCCTCGCTAAAGTCACTATTAAAATTAGTCACCGTCCACAGGACGCACACCCGTAGTCGGGCACTCTCAACAACATAACCTTACACAATAAGACATGCTGCCACAACACCCTGTTTATATAACGAAATTAATCAGTGACTAATTTTAATAGTGACTTTAGCGAGGAAAGTGTAGCTCCCTGATGATGATCTTAGGATCGAAACATGTCGGAGCAATTTTAATGTTTTAATGTGGAATTTCTATATATATATGCATCGGTTGGCGTACTAATTAAATAAAAAATTATACCTCATTTAAATTTTAAAATATTATATTTTTTTCAGTAAATTAGACACAATAGTGAACTTTAATCCCTACATTGTTTTGTCCACTGTCGGCTGTCTGTTCGCAGAAGATGGATCTATAATATAAGTTTATAAAAATTAAAACTGTCTTAAAGATTCGAAATGTTCGGGCGTTTAAGCCAACCAATGTGTACTGCAAAAAGGACAGACCTAGATATCCTGCTATGATGCCCGTAAGCTGCTGTGCACCTGACATAGGCTACAGCGACATAGTGCAGCGATGGCAAAAACTAGTTCAAATTTGACCAAGAAGTGTAGTGAGTGATTTCTGGCTGTTTAACTGCGTCGATCTGAGCACAACACTTCACAACGCGGTGGGTGTTGCGTTTAGTAACAGCGCCAGGTTTAACACTAAAACCTCTGAATTCTACCACATGTTGTATTTATGCACTCCGTATGATTCTCATAAAAAGAACAACCATTATTTCTCCAGGCTGCAATGATCAATTCGTCTTTCCAAGTGAAGCGCACAGTGTTCTTTGTGCAGTAAGAATAATCTTTATATAGGCCTATAGATAATGTAAGTAAACTGAAGCGTGTGCCTCCATTAGACTGAACAATAACTCTACAATCTATATAAGGTACATAGGGTTTGGCTTTTAAATTGCGGTCAGTGAAAATAATAAGAAAGGACTGCTGGGGTGTGACCGGTGGAGCAGTTAGTTGAGGCACTGCGCTACGAGTCGGAAGGTCGTGGGTTTGATTCCCGATGGTGTCACTGGAATTTTTTATTGACATAAACCTTCTGGCCGCTCTATGGTCTTGGGGTTGACTCAGCCTCTAAAAAAAATGGGTACCAGGAGTATTGCCTGGGGGTTAAGCGGCCGATGAATAGGGCTGACGACCTGACCACCTTCATGTGCCGATTGGCTTAAAATCTGGGAGCCTCTCAACATCCTGGGACCATCAAGGCCTGTCCAGACCTGTAATGGGATTGCTTTTCTTGTTCTTTTTTTACTGAGGTGTGACACTGTGCGTTATAACAACAGTAGGTAAATATCAATGTTTCGGAGTAATGTTCTGCCTCCCTACACAGGGCAGATGTTAAAAATACTTCGCCTCTTTCTTGTAAAAAGGAGACAGCCAACTGTATATCAGACAGGGAGGAGCCCCTTTTTAAAAACAGGGGCCAGACGCGGTTGTTTCCTCCGAAATTTGGCACCTACGTGCCATATTCCTTTGGCTCTCTATAACAGTCTTCAGACAGAAAGATAAAGGCAACATTTTTCTCTAAAATGTTTATGTCTAACTTGGTAACCGGCGTGAAATCTCATGAGATGTAAGTCCTAATCAAGCTAATTTATTCGTAGGAAAGTCCAAGCTTCCACAACAGAACTTCGATTGGGCCTAGTGTAAAGAGGCCAACAGTCACTCTTATTAAATTGGTCTAGATTATGAACAGCAGAAGTGAAGAGAAGACCGTGAATGCGTTTCATAATTTTGTACGCTTTCAGTAGCTACATCGCCTGCGGTTTACGAGAAGACGAGCGCATCTGCTGAGAAGTGACATTTCACATCGGAACGAACAACAAAACAGGTATAAATTATCACCATGACTACCGAACAATACACTTTGTATTCCATAGGCTTACACAATAATAGCTTTTGTTAGTGCGGTCTTTAATTTTCTTTATTCTAACCGAAACAAATGTACATAATGACAATATTCGACACAGACTCTTTATATGAAAGCTTTGTCATTATTGGTAAGGAAATATTATTCACAAAAATATGTTTAAAGCTCTCTGGTTGTCCCACGGTTAATAAAAGAGAATATTGGACCCTGAATTGATTGCTAAATTTTCGTTCTTAGGTGCACAGACTATCGACATTACTTTAACTAACAAAAGGTTTGTAAGAGTCGTGACAAGTCCTTTGGACTCTGCACTTCGTTTAAGGTTAATAAACCCCCGAAACGTCGATGACTGGATCTGTTTCGATCTTCAGATGAAAAAATGAAAGGATAATATTCCGGCCAGTTAAAAAGAGACCAGCTTTTCCAAAAGAAGCGTAGGTGTAACTAGCCTCAAGCGCACACTACAATACATCTTTCTCCCCTTTCGACCTTCCTCCCCTTTCCTTCATGCAGTAAAGTCCTTCTTGAGAAGTTAATTGGTCCTCAGCTAGTCAAGAAATTCCCCGCATTTTATGGAACCCGAAAGTTCATTACCGCGTTTAAAAGTGTCCGCCAACTGCCCCTAACCTGAGCTTCGACCTGAATACAGAGACATTTCCAGTCTCCGACACGTTGTCGGTTTCGTAGTCTGAGACGCAGGAGAGTGTCTCAAATTGTGTCATGTCTACTGAAACACACCATCTTCAGAACCCTCTGAAGATGGACGTAAGACTTGTGTTTGTGGTTCACGCAGCAGAATATTGGAGGAATATTTGTGAGAGATGAGGTGTTTAGAAACGTACTGCTGAGGGGCTTATCTGGATAAGGTTGGAGAAATAGTGCTATGAAGAACTCCATCATCTTTATTATTTACACAATACGAAACATCGTGGGGGAGATTGGCTGAAGCATGTAGCACGTACGGGACACATGAGAAATGTGTAAAAAATTTTGCGCGGCAAACTGGAGTAGGCCCTGTAAGAGGCTACTTTGGGTACAGATCCGTAGTTCGAAGAATAATATTAAATGGATGTAAAAGACAGAGTACACGAGAATGTGGCTGGATTTGTCTGATTTGGAATGAATGGACCAGTGGAAGAGGGGCAGTCCTGAGCACCGTAATAAACCTTTGAATAAGATACAAAACGAGAAATTTGTTGACCAACTTGGTTTCTCAGGAAGAATTTTGCTTCAGTGAATTGTTAATATTCTGGCCTGTCGGTATTACATTAAGCGTTAATGCTAGTTTTGTCAGAAGAAGCCTATATTACAGAACTACGTTTAGCCTACCAATAGGCTTAATTTTAGTTTATATATAAATATTAGTGATTATTTTAACTTAATTACTGATTTACGAATATGACACAATGAATAGCAAACACAGATAACTATAAATTTACCAAACGTAGGTGACTTGATATTCTGGAGACTATATATATATATATATATATATATATATATATATACATATATATATATACAGGGTGAGCATAAAATCTTTCCCTGATTACAAACATTTATTACACGAAAACTACGTGGACATGTTGGAACTCTACGTTGCACCTCAGTTAGAAGAGTTTCAGCCGTGGATAATTTTCGTCGGTTTTTGGATGCAACATTTCCAAATAGGTGGATTGGGAGAGATGGTCCGACACCCTGGCCACCACGATCGCCGGATATCACCCCCTTTGACTTCTTTTTATGGGGCTATGTTAAGGACAAAGTGTTTTCGACATCAGTTCCAGATATTACAAATTTGAAGGTAAGAATAACAGACGCTTTTGCTGCAATAACTGAAGACATGTTGGAGAACACGAGGAGAGAAAGTGATTACCGATTAGACGTTCTCCGTGCAACGAAAGGAGCACATGTTGAAGTGTACTAATGTGTTGTTAAAAAAGACTTCTTGAATTACATTTAAAAAAAATAAGTTTGTATTCCACGTGCAGTAGTTTTCTTGTAATAAAAATTTGTAATCAGGGAAAGACTTTATGCTCACCCTGTATAAACACAAACACGGGGTGATTCAAAATGATTGTCGGGGTTTTAACAACTTTGTCATAAACAATACACTTGAGATAGGATTATATATATTTTTTTATTTAATAGAACAATGCTCCAAGTTTCTGTTACATACCTTACAGGTGCTCTATATGTGCACCTTTTGTAATTCTACAAACATCAACACGATAATCGAGTTCGTTCCAAACTGTTTGTAGCATGTCAGCGGTGATGGTTTCAATGGCGGTTCTG
>Ga0123354_10005095_pt1 | contig 18969 bp, 13 predicted proteins | sample TergutLab28metaG_2_FD_97872 | JGI IMG/M metagenome (GOLD analysis project Ga0123354, IMG submission 97872) | Labiotermes labralis P4 segment gut microbial communities from Petit-Saut dam, French Guiana - Lab288 P4 | ecosystem: Host-associated > Arthropoda: Insects > Digestive system > Gut ...
ATTTTTAGTAAATCTTGTCCGGGATAATGCACCCAAACCCGCACAAAAGTGAAGGTGGTGACAAAAAATTTAACAGGTTGTGTGGGGGGGGGGGGAAAGGGTTTGGTATTTAAGGCGGGAGGCGGGGGGGGGGGGGGGGGGGGGTGGGTCGATTCCTGAAAAATCTTTTATGTCTTGTAGCAAACAGGACAGATCAGGACTGCACAAATTTTTGTTTTATCGTAGCCTAACATTTTGATACTAACCCCACTGTTCAGCCTCGCATGAATGAGGGAATTCCGTCTGAAAATGCTAATACAGTAGAACTCGGTAACTGCCACTACCAGTCATACTCACCACCATCATCTCTCTTAACCTGGAAACAAAAAAAAATCCCTCTATCTTTCAGAAATCTGACACCCTGACCCTCTGTTCGCTGCACTGAGATGTACCAGTTCGGACGTCATAGCAGAATTATTATAATTACTGTTTTAATATAATTACTCGTACTTTCCATTAACTCTCTCCGGCCTTACTGACACTAACCCATTTATTCGTCTATGTCTGTCTGTCTGTCTTTCAATCCATCCATTCACCCATTCATCCGTCCGTCTATCATCTGCTATCTAATCTAATCTAATCTAATCTATCTATCTATCCATCCATCCATCTATCTATCTATCTATCTATCTATCTATCTATCCATCTATCCATCCATCCATCCACCCATCCACCCATCCACCCATCCACCCATCCATCCATCCATTCACCCAACCACCCATCCATCCATTCATCCATCCATCCATCCATCCATCTATCTATCTATCTCTCTCTCTATCCATCTATCTATCCATCCATCCATCCACCCACCTACTCTACCCGCCTGTATGTATGTAAGTAAGACTCTCCTCTCGCCCGCTCACCTGACCGGCTCTTCCACAAGTTAACAACCCCAAACCGCAAGCTCTCTGTTCAGTTACTATACCCAGTACATACAAACAAACACAGACTCCTGTAAACTGTCAGGCCGTGCACCATGTGTGTCGCTGGGAACCAGAGCACCTGTGCCGGTAGTTCGCTGCGCTCGGAACGAATACTGAACGACGTCCATAAAACAGAAAGCGACGGTCCTAATAGCCGTTCCACGGGTTACAGCACCTAAATGAACCAGGGGTAGTGATATAGTGTCAGTCGTTCGGGTTACTTTTGTGAACTGTGTACACTGGACTGTAACCGTCATAACTGGCGTCGGCGTAGCTGGCTCCTAACAACCGTGAAATTAAGCACTACACATGCATTTCTCAAGAACTTGTGTACTTTATCATAACATAGACAGTCAGTGCCTTTATTCTGTTGTTACTTACAATCGTACTTTACATTGGAATATATAATGAAAACAATTATGTACTGTACGTCAGCACTACTTTTTTATTGAAACATAGGCTACATGTTTCGACCCATCATTAGGTCATCCTCAGGTCTGCGGCAGACTAAGTCATTGGTGCTGTGTGTATATTGGGATCCCAATATGTTTGACAGTTGTAAGAATACATAAATTCTGGTAAGTATCTAATTTATGCTCGATAAAATGCGTAACGAGTTAATAGCTAGTCAAGCTAAGTGCATCCATCTATCTAAAAGCCTAAAAGCCGAAGTCCAGAGGTGCTGTGCTAACATATATTTCAATCGCCAATGTCTTAAACAAGGTGTTGACCCCAAGTACGCTCAGATCAAATTTCCATATACCTCACCTGCCTCTAAAATTACCCCAAAAATGTATATGTTACGCATTTTATCCAGCATAAATTAGATACTTACCGGAATTTATGTATTCTTACAACTGTCAAACATATTGGGATCCCAATATACACACAGCAACAATGACTTAGTCTGCCGTAGACTTGAGGATGACCTAATGATGGGTCGAAACATGTAGCCTACGTTTTAATAAATAAGTAGTGCTGACGTATATAATTGTATTCATTATATGTTCATTCTAGCACTTCGTGATGCCATCTGTCAAATACATTGGTATAGTTACTTATTTACCCCTCCCTCCCTCACATGGGGGAACAGCTCCAGGTACCCCATGGACATGCCTGAGGGGTTGTAAATTCTGCCTGGAAACAGCGGTGTTTGCTGATTTACCTAATATTATCTATGTGTTCGTCATATAGCGACGCGGTCAATTTCTGATGTTATGTGGTGTCGGTGGTCGATGAGTGAATGCGTATGGAGCAGCTGTGGCATGCCATTCACAAAGGAACACCGAATCCTTGGAGAAAATTCCGCCCCTATGCCACTTTGTGCGCCACAAATCCCACGTGTATTGGTCTAGAAGTAAAAAAAAAAAACGCCTCCGCATTTGGACGCCTACGACTAAGTCCCTGAGCCACGCACGGTGCTTTAACGTACTATTAGTTCGATATAATACAGAGAAATAGCAAGTAACACAGGGAAAGGAAGGAGCAAATTCATATATAATGGTTTGTTGAATTGAAGAAGTCTGTCGATTTCGATGAGAACTCGGCGCAGAACAGTCCAGTTACTGAGAAACTGTGATGTTCGTGCAAAACTGTGCCGTGAAAGATGTACCTTACTGAAGGGCCTAAAACATATTTTGCCTTCATTTTCGACGCCAACCTTCCAGCTTAAATAAAATAATGTACATAATCTCAAGCGGAAGGTCGCTGTTTCGATCCCAGCTGGTGTCAATGGAATTCTTCATTGATATAAAATCCTTCCGATTGCACTATGGCCCTGGGGGTCGACTCAGCCTCTAACAGATGTGTGTACCAGGAGCATTTCCTGGGGGTAAAGGCGGCCGGTGCGTAAGGCTGACAACCTTACCACCATCCTGTGCCGTTGTCACGAAATCTGGGAATCTTAACTTCCTGGAGCCCTCTTCGCCACTCCAGGCCTGTAACGAGACTGCTTTACCTTCATATAATCTCAAGCTTAATGTTCTTCAGCTAGAGTGAGGTTCGTAGAAATGGCTCAATGGAAATCATACTCTATTTTCTTAAACAGTTTGTTCTCTTTTACCTACTCTTTGTAGGCTTACATGGTTATTGCTACTCCTGATCACACCTCGTGGCACAAAAACATACACACACACATACACGCACATGCACACATGGTAGGATTTCTCTGGACGAAGGATCAGCCTGTCGTGGAAACCTCTACCTGACAAAACACAACATTCACAAGCGACAGAGAGCCACTAACCCGGCGGGATTCGAAACCGCGATCCCAGCAAACGAGCGGCCCCAGACCCATGACTTAGACCACGCTGCCTCCAGGATCGGCCATATTATACTTAGGGATGTAGATTAATTCCTGTACCTAGTTTCCACATTCCGACTGGACTGAAATTCAATACACACTATGTGCGTATAATGATGATCGGCGTCGGCAAGCTTCGTGAAAATCGGCGCATGGAATTTCGCACTTTCCTTACGGGGATAAAAGAAATTAAGCTTCGACATATTCCGCGAATTTTTATAACATTTTAAAGTAAAGAACGCCTTGGTAAAATTTGTGTAGTACATCACGGGCTGCCTCCCTTCCAACCTTATTGTAGATTGGACAGACGGGCCGGACACCACTCACATACTGTTTTGCCCAGTCAAGAATGACAGAACAGATTTATAAGTAAAACGTAAAGATATGTTTAAAGGTAATGCCTCAAAGTTTGCCTTCAGATAGTAACACACTCAACGAAAAACATCAGTAAAGACAGACAGAGATTCAAAAGAGGGCCTTCGAACTCGAAAAGTACAGATCTACCGCTGTGCCCACCTCGCAGGCAAGTCAATCTAATCATCCACTTCCTCTAACAAAGCAGCGGTTCTTCCAAAACTTTTATTTTTGACAAATTGAAGAAATCTCATAAGCCCTTCGTCTTTTTTATTCGTTCAAATTGACCTTTTCATCTTGCATGTCCGTACAATGGGGGCGGAAAGCATACAGCCAGCTAGTATCTTTTTAAAATGACCCCACCCTGGAGGCTACTGGACGACCTGCAACAGTATTACTGTTTTTTTTTCTTCGGTCCTGCAGACAGCGCTAGTAGCAAATGAACTGTGCAGGGTCCACAAGGAAATCTCCTGAGAAAAGTGTGGGGGGAGGGGGGAAAAGAACACAACGAAGATGAATCCAACATCTTTTTTTTCTTCTATAAAAGAAGTCTACCTCATCGAGCATAGGTCTGCAGGGTGCTTCAAAGACAGCATCACGATCTCAGATCACACAAACGTGAAAAACCTTGTGTTTCAATGGTTCCAGGATCAGCATGAGAAACAAGATACAAAACACAAAACAGTTAATATTTTCAGGTTTACGTTTTTACTTCCAATACATATTTCAGCACAGTACAGGTTGGAATGTATTATGCTCATATAAGTATTATGGAATTTTGAAAATAGAAGTTATATTCCTATTTTATTATAACATGGGTCAGGTTTTGAAAGTGAAGCTCGCTTTATATTCTTTCCTTTGGGTGATTCCCCGGCGTCTGAATTTTATGTACCGACGTTTCGGAACATTCTGTCAGTTCCATCTTCATAGGTGGTGTAAGCAGAAAGATTTTAATTCATTTGGTTTACTTTCTTCGTCTTTTTTCTCCCTGATTACACCGCCTATGAAGATGGAACAGAGTGTGCCGAAACGTCGGCACATAAATTTCAGAAGCCAGAGAATCGCCCAAAGAAAGAATACAACATTCAGAACACGGCGAAAGTTTGAAATCAAGAATTCTTACTTTGTAGGGAATTAATACGAGGAATTTACAATGACAAATGGAAGTTCCAATAATAACCGAGACACGGCTGATTCCTTTCACATAAAATGCAATGAGGACCATGATAGTATTTTGACGTGATATTTAGAAATTTAAAGGTTTATTTATTGTTGAAATGTCAATGATACAACATCAAAAACACCTTTTTCTTCCTTAAAAACGTGAAGTTGTCTCTTACCCAAGCATGAAGCTGTGAAAGAATTTAGGAGAGTGAAGGTGAAAGAGCACTAATTCCAGTTCCCCAGCAGATATGATAGTAAATCATTAGCTTCATCATCCGGCCACTTTGCCTCCCGGGAAAATGTCCACTAATAACCCTTGACTATTCTGGGTGGATCTCAATGCTAGTTAAGTCAGAGTAGCAGAGAAATAAAACGCACTTGAATAGAATCTAACTTCATCCACAGCCAGCTCGCTGTACCGACAGCGCCAGCGCGGATCATATGCCTAAAGGATTAACACTCAAATACAGTCAAAAATATTTATTTTGTATTTACCGAGAAATGATGCTTTTATGTTTAACTTCTCAGCTGAAAATGTGGATCCGGATAGCTCAGTCGGTAGAGCGACTCACTACGGGCTGGACGGTCCGGGGATCGAATCCCAGTTGGGGGGCGAGATTTTCCGCACCCGTCCAGAGCAGCCCTGGGCCCCACCCGGCCTCCTATAAAACACCATGTCTTTTCCCGGGGGTAAAGCAGCCGGGGCGTGGCCTTGACCACCCACTCCATCTAGCGCCGAGGTTAAAGAAAGAGTAGAGGTATACCTCTACTCCTCCTCTGGGCCTTCGTGGCCTATTCTGATGTGATTTTTACCTTTACCAGCTGAAAACAATGATAATGAACTGTTTCCTGTTGCATGGTTTTCACTACTAATGAAACACATCTGGAAAAAAAAATGCGCCACAAAAAAACACGTGACGAAATGAAAATACACTTGAAGATGTGTGAATCAGCTGATGTCACCCCCTCAAATACACTTTCAGCAAAAAGGATATGGGTCAAATTAGGATCCAAAGCAGAAATACATAAAAGAGCAAACAGGGCGTGCTGTTTCTTAGCCACCCGGTACTCGTAGACGAAAATAAATTTTGTGTGGTTTGGGAAATTGACGAAGTTAAGTCGAGACGGGGGCATAAAAGCACACTGACCAGTGTAGTAACACAGCCATAAATAAGTACAGGATGTGCCTAGCAACATGATATGTAGCTCCACCTGGGAGACTGTTGGTAAGTTCAAGGGGCGAGCAAATTATGCATGAGTTTACAGAAGAAATTTTATATTGGACAAGAACTGTAGGTAAGTTATATTTAGAGGGGACAGATACAGTGAATTACTGTATGCCTGCTTGTCACAATAACACTGTGGGGAAAAAAATTCTATAAAACTTGGTATAAACATGGCGAAAATCGGAATTCGCATTAGTAACATCTAATATTCTACACGGAAACCAAAAAAAAAGTGACCGTAAAAAAACCCCTAGCTGAGAAAACCTCGCGCCCTTTTAATGCAGCACTGTGACATTTTATGTGACAAGAGATCGTCAAAAATATGCAACTTCTGATACGAGGAAATTAGCATGACATGAAATGACAATACAGCAGTCCAGTGAAATCGGTATTTAACTACCATTTTAAAACAATACTTAATGAATCACTAGTAACAGGTATACGAAATTTTGTCTGAACCATAAACACGTACACAATTCCCTGTTAACCATCTCCCTTTATATAGGCTTATCCTAAACCTTGAAAGTTCAGTGTTAATCCTAATTTGTGCATCCTGTTGTAAGGGAGAATAAAAAAGGCAATTTAAGAACCGTCAAAAACACAATTTTATAAAAATAATAAGTTAAACAGCTACATGTTTCGACACACTAGAGGTCATCTTCAGACTGATATTTGAAAGTGTTTCAGTTATTTTTTTTAATAAAGTTCTGTTTTTGACGGATGTTAAACTGCCCAATGTTAACTATCGTACAACATGTTTTAACGTCTAAAAATTTTACTTTTTGCCCACACAGCGTACTTATGTGTATTGCAAGGTTCATAGAACAAACGGTGACTATTTCTCTATTTTACTGTGAAGCAAAATTGGTTAGGCTTTCCTCACGAAGTGAAAAAGTCAGCAGTATTTGGAGACAAAGTTCATCACTGTCAGTGTGTGACCTAGTATCAACGACTAAACCTTTCGTCATGTTTTCATACATTGAAACAGACGAACGTACACATTCCCATATTCAACAAAGCCACAGAATACAATAACCTCCACTCTCATCACACGGTGTTCCAAAGCAAAGAATACTGTACACGTACGTCTAACGCAACTCTATAATTGGAAAATTTGTATCAAACATTAAAAATAAATAAATTGTTATTAACTAAATTCGCAACTAACACCGCCAGTTACGTGAACCACCCCCACCACACGCCCAATGATGAGAAACAAAGAAGGTAATGAAATTATTTTATCTAAAAATCAATAATAATTGTATGTTTAATTTTTAACCAATTTTAACCGCTACTGTATCCATCCATCCATCCATATATGGCGCTACAGCCCCTTCCGGCCCTTGGCCTCCCTCATAAGACGCCTCCATTCATCCCTATTTTCAGCTCTTCTCCTCCATCCTCTTATCCCCAGCAACTGTAATGCATCCCTCTGGACCACATCCGCCCATCTGGTTCTTGGTCTTCCCACTGGTATTGAACCACTACTGTATACATTTTATTATTCCGTCATGTATTTTAATACATTAACTGTGAAAGGGAGTCCTCCATCTCGGTATTTTTTTCCATGTATATTGTTTTGATTCTACCTGTTGATGGCCAAAATGGCCGAAACATGTTGCAGATAATAAATGACTGCATAATGTTCTAAGAGTTGCGTTCGCTCTGACAATAAACACAGACGTACATTATTCACAAAGTGTTGTCAAGCAAGCTTTAAGTACCGTAAAGATTGCCTCAGTGGCAGCCACATTTTACTGAGGAGACACAAATCAAATTCTTCCCTATTTTACAAATACGTTTATCTTGGTGGATTTCTGTAAAATACGAGTATAATGTAAAGATATGAACACAATTATACTGAGTGACAGTGGGGAATCGTGGAAATTAGTTTCGCAGAAGTCAAACCTTGCCTTAGGAAACAAACACAATTTTAACCGTAATTTCCACATTTTCGTCTGAGTCGGATGAAACTCGGTACCGAAGATTGAAATGACCACATCCTTGCTGAGTGTAAGTTCCGTAAAAATAGGCTCAATGGCAGCCATACTTTATTTATGGGCATAGACAATTGTTATACATTTTTAAATCCGACGTGGATAAACTTCAGGTACAGGAAAACTTCACAAAGTTTATTGAAAGAATTTCGTGACAAGACTCAGTGCAGTGAGTCGCCTACCTTGTTCTTATTCAGTTGGCTGTGATACACATCACAGCCCAAGCAAAGGGACACGGTACCATTTGGACTGAGATCGGAACTACATGCTTGAACTGGGACCGCGGCAGCACAGTGGTTAAGGCGCTTTCCTACAAATCTGAAGGTCGCTGGTTCGATCCCAGCTGGTGTCATTGGAATTTTTCATTGACATAAAATCCTTCCGATCGCACTATGGCCCTGGGGTCGACTCACCCTCTAACAGAAATGAGTACCAGGAGCATTTCCTGGGGGTAAAGGCGGCCGGTGCGTAAGGCTGACACCTTACCACCATCCTGTGCCGGTGTCATGAAATCTGGGAACCTTAACTTTCTGGAACCCTCTGGGCCACTCCAGGCCTGTAACGAGACTGCTTTACCTTTACTACGTGTTGGAATGCAGAGTGCTGCAGACTGTAGGAAGTGAGTACCAAACACAGCGATTACAGTTTTATTCTGGACAAATTAAACCTACCGTATAAGAAATGTTTTAATTACATCTTAATTATAAGATTTTATAACCCACATGTATATATTTTCTATATACAACTGTTATCAAATACAGATCTTATGGCAAATTATGAACTTTTGTAAACATAATTTCGCCATCTGTCGCTAATTTTAACCTTGGCAAATGTACCCTCTGAGGATGGTACATTTTTACCGAAACATGTCGGATTAGTGTCTTTACTATTTACATGTATATGTATCTGATATCCTGCATTTGGATGGTACAATGATTGAATACATGAGATGAAGTGTGTTTTCTGTGCAGTACGAGCTTAACCTCTAATTACAATTCACGCAAATCTCAAATGGTTAAAAGCTGTGGTTGCGATCAGAACAAAAAAGTTGTGCCTAACACAAACCATAACCAAAGCAGATCCTATTATTACCCAGCATATTCCAGGCACATCCGCTGAAAATGAACGCCAGCACTGGCTACTGTCCCGCACAACATCAGGGCCGGAGAATGTGCCGCACGGGCACGGCGAATGGCTGGTCTCGGAAAGTTCCGGGATGGCACAAGATTCGTGGGCCGGCACAGCGCAATCCGTGTAGCGTCTCGCTATGGTCTGGGGATCGAATTCTGGTGGAGGCGAGATTTTCTGCAACCGTCCACACCGACCCTCGGGCCCACCCAGCCTGCTGTACAATGGGAACCGAATCTCTTAACCGGAGGTCAAGCGGCCAAGGCGTGGCGTTAACCACCAACCCCATCTAGTGCAGAGGTTAAAGAAACAGTACAGCAATAGTTCTACTGCCCTCTGGGCCTTCATGGCCTGTTTTAGGGTGAACGTTTTTACGAAATTCATTGACACAGATTCGTAGGAAAATTCGGCGTTGAGAAATGCGTATGGACAGCGAGAAACTGGAACATAAGAATAAGTGGAAGTTAAGGTTGTGCTACAGATCATAGTAGCAGACGCCTGCTTCCAACCTGGCGGGCCCTGGTTCTGTTCCAGTAGACTGCACATGAGACACGCCACATAACTGACCCTGCAGCACATTGTACTTCAGCTTATATTACACGTTGCCAGCCACAGTACACAATATTAAGGACATAATCCATCGATACACAACTCCAACTAGATGAAAACTGTATATCGACTGATTTCACAAACACAACGGGATGTCACGCTTTCAGATTGCAAGTCACAATTTCCTGAACGCTTTGCACCACAGAACAGGGCTTCAGAGACTTCGAGTACAAAAACCAAATTTTTTGCGGACTAAATAATTCACTTCCTCGAGCTCGTCTGTTATAGACGAAGTTTCTAAGCGCGGAAGCATTGGGCAGCCTTGTAAGAAGAAAGTTCAACAAATGACCTGTCCCCCTTGCTCTCTTTGGGCCATCCATCTCCAACTGGACCTCAAGAAACGCTCCCTGGGGTGCAATAATGCGCGATAACAGACGGCAAATGAACAACGTGACCGACCGACATGATATTCCGTTTGGACTCAGGAGACATCAGAGTCGTGGGTTCAATACCATTGCAACCACATTACCTTTAATTTTATTCTAAAAAAAAACACGAATATATTTTTTCTTACAAGCTACATAACCTTGAAATATCCTACAAAGCACACATTTTGTATTCTTAGCGTCGTCGAGAACGCAGATTACGTCCAGGCTACAAGATCTCTCTTCTGAATGTGAAAAGAAAAGGGCTTGAAGGTGTGCCGTAGATTCAGCTGGCTCAAGATAGGACGAATTGTGTGCTGATTCGAATTGGGTCGGGTATATAAAAAAAAATTGTGACTATTTCAGATGCATTCAAAACTGCAGGTAAATTTACAATATTGAACTTTGACTGAATTTTTACACCGTCTCAGCACATTTATATTCAGTTTACGTCGGTTTTATTTACATGCTTCGATCGCTGTGATCCTCCTCAAGGCATTCAGTGAGGATGAAAAGATGATCTTGACGATTAGTACACTATCGTGGTATAAAAGGCTTCCGTGAAATTGGGTATTAGTGTACTCCACGAAAATAAAATGCTTTGAAATTAAAATAGTTTTACACTTTATATTTTCGCGTTTGTGGAGGAGACGTGGAACTAAAGGATGTGAGAAGCTTCCGTGGCATCGGATTACAGAGACAGCGTATCTAACGACATTCCGTTTTCACTACACATTATGAGGGTAATATTAGGGAAATGGAACCGAAGTACTTAAAGCAAACCCCCCCCCCCACCGTACCCACTCCGTCCTGAGAAGAACTACTGTTCTCGAAAATGGCAGAACTTTGTTACGGCAGTTCCGAAGTTGGACGTCCGGTTATAAGAGCGTTCTTACGGACTGTTTCAGCATTTTTATAAAGCCAGTACTTTACCCGTAGCAGGGAAATTTGGTTGCAGGCAGTTGATAGCCAGCGCTTCATGACCAAGCAAATGACGTGAAACAGTCGCTAACTAAGCCATTGTTCCCCGACACGGACGTGCAGATTACGCCGACACATTCGCACCTCTCTGCCATAGAAGCTATACACATATCAAAATGTTTCACACGATAAATCTTATGCTACGGGTAAGAGCGGCCTATGTCTCATTTAAAGTTTTATATCTTATTTATTTCTATAGCTAACGCTGTTATGAGAAGCTATAAATCAGCTATGGCCTTACAAGACTTCAACTTGTTTGTCATCAGTAAAGTAACCGATTGACTTTACGGAGCGAAGCGCTGCACGAGGAGCGGCCTGCGCAGCTGGTCAAGAATTTCCTCCTATTTTGTGCAAACCGAATATTCATTACCGCTTGTCCTGAGCCAGATCAATCCATTCCACTAACCCCATCCTATTCCTTGAAGATCTTATTTATAACAAGCTCCCACCACCGCCTATGCCATCCATGTCATCTCTTGTCTTCAGTTTCAACAAAGAACCCCCCCCCCCTCGTGTGCAGCCGTATTTAAATCAACTAGTATTTATTTCGTGTACTTTTGTTTATTTTTGTTTGCTATAGGTGACTGGTCAAGGGTCTGTCACCGTGAAGGCACAACTTACGAACCAGTGCAGTTCATGTCGTCTTTGTGGTGGAGCAGACGGCATTCAGACAGGATTTTATATATGCAATTCCTTCCCCCCTCTCCCAGTATACTCCGTTAATGCTCGATATTTATATCAACTGATCTGCCACAGAGAATCCCCCCCCCTGTGGCGCTGCGGTCCAACGCGGGTCATGGCCTCCTCATTCTTTACGTTTCTAGATCACACACAGCGACATATCACAGTCGGTAGGACTCCTCTGGACGTGTGATCAGCTCGTCGCAGAGACCTCTACCTGGCAACACACAACACTCACAACAGATATCTATGCCCCCGGCGGGATTCGAACTCACAGTCTCAGCAGGCGAGCGGCCGCAGACCTACGCCTTAGACCGCGCCGCCATTGCGACCGGCTGCCATAGAGAATATGTAACTTAAATCCTGATATGGTCGCTAAATAAATAAAAAATTCCGACGTTAAAGAAATTTGTTCCATATTTCTTTACATATCTTGACTGTAGTTTATGTTGTATATGACAAGACGTCACTACAAGCACAGTGAGCACATAAAATGATACATGGACACTGTCCCTGCAGTGATGCAATTACCTCGCAGCCGAAAATGACAATCTGAAAATAACTGGACCTGTAATATATATTAACTCATTGAAAGACATACCTAGCAGCGAATGAGAGGATTACGAAAGACAAACTAGAAAGTATGAAGATGTAAGGGGCCGTGGCCTATTACAGTCTGTTATCCCAGCATTATATGCGAGGATACTGGAAGATTATGCAACCCTTCAGCAAGCGCAGTGGCCACCGGGTACAGACTGAACACTGGCCTTCAAAAATAAAGTATACATGGGATAAACAGCATAACGACAGATATCATGTAATAATTATAGGTTTAGGTTAATGGATGACGTTACTTGAGCTACAGAAGTATATAGACGTGACTGATGGGTAAAGCTAACAATAGAAGTTGTATGGGAAAGGATTCAGAAGATATCTGTAGAATTCAGAAAGGATTCAGAAGGCATCTGTGGAATTCAGAAGGATTCAGAAGGCGTCTGTGGAATTCAGAAGGATTCAGAAGGCGTCTGTGGAATTCAGAAGGATTCAGAAGGCGTCTGTGGAATTCAGAAGGATTCAGAAGGCATCTGTGAGCTTCAAAAGGATTCAGAAGGCATTTGTGAACTTCCAAAGGATTCAGAAGGCATGTGTGGACTGCAGAAAGTTTTCAGAAGGCATCTGTGGACTGCAGAAAGGATTAACACATCAACTGCATTAAGTCCGGGAAAAACTGAAAAAAAAATCATGATATTCGGTTCTGAGAAAGAGACTCAAACCCGGTACACTCCAGCCACAAATTACAAACAATTGTCTGTGGCCAACTTCCTCGGCTTTAGCCGTAAATTGTATCAAGTTCAGCTGCGAAGAATATTCTTTTTTACTCTGCGTTACTTCATACACTAAAAAGATTCATACAAAAGTGTTTGGACATAAGCCGCTCTTAATAATCTTATATAAGAGAATGACACTGTTGTTTCCGATTAGCTTCCTCCGGGCTCAATTTCCGGTTGCTGGAATATTTGCGCTGTCCGGGAAATAAGGTCCACTCGTTAAGGTGTCTAACTGCCACCAAGGATAGTGCGTTATCGTGTTCGCAGGCTCCATTTGATTCACAATGACTCCACCATACACTCACCCACCTCTATCAGTTTAACATGTAAACTGCTCCGGTTACGTCCGCCTTATCTACATGTGTTCAAAATATTAACAAACCCCAAAACACCACATCCATTCGGCTGTGCCAACGAAGCTGTAGCAAAGCCTATACATAACGTATTCTTGTCAAATATAGAAGTGGCGTAATTTTTCAGGTCTCTACGGCGATTCCTGATTGTTCCGTGGTTTCTTTTGGGTTTATAGGCCATGCGGTATATGTATATTCCGACGTTTCGGAGGAAAGTGCCACCTCCATCTTCGGGTGACCGAATCTGATTAAGTTGATGCTGAAGTGACTGGGAAGAAACGAATGTGTCATTATATGAAAAAAAAAACTTGGAGCAGGATAGGTCAGTCAGATTTATGGGAGACGAGAAGGATGGGGCCTATTGAGCAAATTGGAGTGCTTTTCAAAACACGGCACTTTTCAGGGTCAGCAGTGAGGGACGTTCTGTAGGACAGACGAGAGGTTATATTGTGTACGGCTTACATGCATCGGCCTTCTGCATAATTCCCAACCGCGGACCCTTAAAAGGCCGATCACAAGCTACTCACACCCGTCCACCTTCAAGTTCTCCGCTGTTGACCCTCTACGAGGGCCGTTTTTGAAATGCACTCCCATTTGTTCAATACTGGCCCCATTCTTCTCCGATTCCCAGAAATACGATTGGCCAGATTTTTTCCAAATTCCCCATTTAACCGACGCATTCATTTCTTCCCAGCCATACACCTACACACTCGTCAAGGAGGGCATCCCAAGTCAGGCAGACCGCAATATTCAGCAATGGCTAAAATCTGGTCGAAACTAGGACTGACTGACTCTCTGAACGTCAGTCGTAAAGTGCTTCGAATTCCCACTCGCGTGAACCTTTAAAGAGCAACGATAGAACACAATTCTACGGCACGGTGCAGAAACAAAAGATATACCATCCAGTATGAAGTTAATTTAATCCTGCCAGCAACAAGCCTAACGGCTATTGTACTTAAAGAGTTAGCTCGTACCGCGCAGTAAACAGAGTACTTCTCGGTTACAAAACCATTTAATAGTGCACGGAAAAAGAATCGCTGTTTGTGCTGAGATCCTCACAGAGCACATAAATAAACTGTGTGGGCAGAAAGTAAAACCTGTTGATGTTACACCTGGCGGTACACACATTAACCACGAGACTTTGAATGGCTAAATAAATTAATGGCTCAAAGTCCTTCTTGACAAGCCAGAAATCTCTCGGCTAGCCAAGGAATGGGCTATTTCCTGCGTCTCATTACCGTGTATACAGCAGCTTACCACATCACACTTCACGGCGTAGCATTGTGGCCTTTTCAAACAGAAAATATTACCTTACCTTAAAAAGTTTTATTAACTTTACGTATTACCAAAACTGGAAAGGAAAAAACATCATTCTAATATTTGAAGTTCAAGTACAGGCCAACTGAATTATCACAAGTACTTGATATGCGAGTATGGGCCGGGTAGCTCAGTCGGTATAGCGACTGACTACGGGATGGACGGTCCGGGATCGAATCCCGGTGGGGACGAGATTTCCCGCCCGTCCAGACCGGCCCTGGGGCCCACCCAGCCTCCTGTAAAATGGGTACCTGGTCTTTCCCGGGGGTAAAGTGCGGCCGGGGCGTGCTGCTGACCACTCACCCCCTTCTAGTGTCGCGGTCATGGAAGAGTAGAGCTATAACTTTACCCACGCTCTGGGCCACACCGGGCCTGTAACGGGATCACTTTACATTTACCTTTTTACTTGACAGGCGAGTAAGCGTATTCCAGAACGCAGTGTTGAAAGAAACACCAGATTTTCAATAGAGGAAATGAAAAAAGAAAAAGAAAAAAAATTCATGATGAAGAGAACTGCGTCTTCTGGGTCATTACGCAGCGAGTAGTGGTAATTTGTTACCGGCGTTTCGGGACAACCAAGAGCGCAGTTCTCAGCTACTTCGCGACGTAAGGCCGAAACGATTCATAAAGAGGATCTTCAAAATTTTACTCTATATAAAATGTCAGTGTGACCGAGTGATAGGCAGGGCAAGTAATTCGTACGGCAGATAAATTGTGCCTACTGAATTTTTAGTCAGAAAGCATGGAATATTTATGAAAGATTTGTGAGTAGAACTAAGGGTAATATTTACAGGGGTGCTGATAAGTCCTTAACCCGACCTACTTCCCGATGTCGTAGGACGGAATCGATAGTGTCGCTGGAAGCTAATCTACTGCTCAGATCAAATAATATATCCTTGCTGCAGACCCTCAAGTACCTTTAGAAGTATGAAAGGCAATATAAATGTTTAATTTTCACGTAAGAATTATCAATTCGGGTTAAGGACTTATCAGCACCCCTGTAAGAAGGAACCTGAAGTATATAGGATGCGAAGATATGCACTGGGTTTATCTAGCTCTAGAAAGCGAAAGCTCTTGTTACCAACTTTGGATTACAAAGAATACAAATTTCTTGAACAACTAGACGGCTGTCACCTTCTTTAGTTCTGAACTACATAATGCCAGCTACAGTTCACTGTCTCTCTTACTTCATTCTCCGTGAACTCTCCCCTTTCCCGCAGCCCTCCACACATCCCCCTCGCCGTATCTGACCATCGCCGCAAATCTCCCATCTCGTCTATATGTCCACGTGATTAATCCCGCTCTGACAGGCAGCGCTACCGGAAACAATAGCACCTGACGTTGACTGATGGACGCTATCTGGTCAAAATAATGCGGCCTGCTGGGGGTTCGAACTCTGTGCCTCCGATTTAATTGTGTTACTGAACGTGATGACAATGAGCTTATCCTCGCTGGAGTTCGTGGTTTGAATCACAATCACACTTTCTGAATTATTAGAATGGAACATAGCCTGCTGAGTCATGGACAGGAACTGAGTCAATAAGCTGAAGATTAAGGTGACACTGATGAACAAATCCAAAATCCAATTTTCACAGCTCTTTCATTCATGATTACAATATTAGGTAAGCCATCTTTTATTGCCGGATTCGATGACGGATAATTTTAGCCGAAACATGTAGTCATAACCCATATCGGTTAATAAAAAACAAATAAATCTTTTACTTGTTGATGTAACAGGTGTGGAAATTGTATTATATATTTATTCATTTCTACCAAACGACACGGCGGAAGGCATCGAGCATCTGTAAAGGCAAAAGTAACGCTGCGCGAAAATAAAATCTAAATAATGTGTAACCACCGTCGATTTTTAGGCAAAGCATCCCATTCTTAAATTACAGATATCGAATTCCATTCTTTAATCGTAGAGTAGATGCTTTGGGTTGTGTGAATTTTGAAGCTGGGGAGGTGGAATATTAATTTTGACAAATTTTGGAACTATGTTGTTACGAAGGCATATTTTATTGAAATATACACAGGGGTGCTGATAAGTCCTTAGCCCGACCAGGAAGGAAACAAGCTAATGTTTCTGTCAGAATGGCGTGCATTTCCTTCGGCGCCTTGCCTTACAGGAAAAGAAGCTTGATGACAGCTCGCGTCTCGATGCTGTTGAAATCGCGCGCGTCCCTGACTTGCTTCCGAGCTTGTTTCCTTCCTGGTCGGCCTAAAGACTTATCAGCACCCCGGTATTGGCATTGTAGTTGCATGGTTTCCTCTTCAGGTTTTGACGTCGGCGGACGTATGCTGGACTGGCGTTTATAACTTTAAAGCAAGGCACATTTGCCCATCTACCGCTTTGTTTGTAAAAACGCAATCTCTCCGATCCCACAATTTCTGAACTTCACCCGTCTTTTAGTGCTTCAGAAACAACACAAGGTCTCGTGTAATGCAAATATGGCCTTCCGCAGGTGAGGGGTTGTGGCGACATAAACTTAATTATTTCCGATAAAAGAACAAATTCTCATTGCATGGACAGGTAACCAGAACGCCATTAATCTTCAGGGCATAATGCGACAAGCCAAGCGCACGGTGATTGTTCACCCTCGGTAATGACATCAGTCAGACGTCTGTCACAACCAAACTCGTGATGTAAACCAAGCACACAGATTCCAGTCGTCTGTCATCTGCCGGAGTGAAAAGCAGCTCCGTGTGGAACTGCGACGACATACACGGCATTCCTCATACAAAAAACTCCTTGGGAGGTTAAATATTCTGCATTCACTCGACTGTAGGCTGTTACTTCCTGTAACATCCCCTCCTTCTTTTCCCCTTACATTTCCCTCACACTTAATTTAAACAAACACTACGCCAAGTACAACGGGCTGTCGGTCCCATTGGCCGCGCGGCCTAAGACGTGGGTCTGCGACCGCTCGCTTGCTGGGATTGCGGGTTCGAATCTCGCCGGGGGCACAGATGTCGGTGTGTTGTGAGTGTTGTGTGTTAGGTAGAGGTATCTGCGACCGGCCGACCACTCGCCCAGAGGAGTCCTACCGAGTGTGATCGTGAAGCCTCGACAGTGGGGAAAACCTGGCGTACTAAGGGCTATTGTGGCTTAAAAAATAAAGACATATAAAGAAATATTTTTTGAACAACTTCCAACTGTTCAGTAATTCTTAACTAAAATGTTATTGTGCAAGAAACTGGCATTTGGCTTGAAATATATATATATATATATAGTGTTTCAAAATCGATTGATTTTATCTTCAATATCTTTTGCGTGGTGGCAAACAGAACTTTTTTAAAAAAATTGGCACATTAACCTCACAATGTCTCTCTGCTTTTTCGTCCGTCTGTTTGTCTGCTGGCGAAAATTCGAGAAGGTCTGAAAGAATTTCCAGTAAAGTTTTATGGAACTTCATTACATCTGTAACACATTCCACTGCCGGTTAAAAGCACAGACTGACGGTTACATTACGTGAAGGGCATAATTCTCAAGGCCGTACCACCAGCGCAAATCGCTGAACACCAATCGGGATGAAAAAAAATATTGCCAACATAATTTACAGAGAGAAATTCGAGACACGTGTTGAGTTCAGTAGGTGTTCATGTAGCCATTTCCGTTTTGAAAGCAGTTAAACATTTTGAAGAAAATCAAGCTTTTGAAAATAAACACTTTGCACACAATCGCGCATGTTTAAGACAGTTCAGCATTCTGAAGGTAAATTAGACTTTTTAAATACAAGCAATTTAAATACAAACATTCTGAACACATACTGCAGACAATTTAAGTAAAGGAGATTATGTACTGTGTCACCTCTCACTCGAGAATTACAAACCTAGAGGTAAGAGCAGAGAGAAGGGGCAAGAATTATCCGTTATTTGTACATTTTTAAATCTGTTCAGTGTTTTATTAACTACAGTCATCAAACAGCAAGAACATTCCATCTCGTTTATGTGTTATAAATTCGTTGGAACATAAAACGTTTATGTTGACGTCAACGTCCCACAAGCACACAGTGTGTTGTCGCCACTACCGTGCAAGGTGGTGTGCACAGATACACACGACACTTCTTCTAAGCTGAGTCCACACTTGTAACGTTACCGCGTAACGTAACACCGTATCGTGACAGTGTGAACGGGGCTCGTGACCGCGTAACGTATCAAAAGTTGGTTACGCGGTCACGTTACGGGCTTGTTCGGTGCGC
>Ga0123354_10005098_pt1 | contig 18966 bp, 9 predicted proteins | sample TergutLab28metaG_2_FD_97872 | JGI IMG/M metagenome (GOLD analysis project Ga0123354, IMG submission 97872) | Labiotermes labralis P4 segment gut microbial communities from Petit-Saut dam, French Guiana - Lab288 P4 | ecosystem: Host-associated > Arthropoda: Insects > Digestive system > Gut ...
CCCAGCCCATCTCACTTTTCTCTATTTTATCACCCGCACAATATTGGATTACTTCGGCTATATATATATATATATATATATATATATATATAATATATGTATATAAAGTGATACAATTTTCTTATTTCTTTGATACTGCGGGCTTAGGAGGAGAAACCCAATGGTGTTATGAAAATTCTTTCTTAATCTTGTCATTATGCACTGTAACCCCGGCTCCAGAACGATGTACAGATGTCACAGTAGACAGCTGCATGCTCTGCGAATACCCATGTCCAGCCTTCTAAAGAGTATGAGTAAACTTAGATTTATTAAATTGAATATTATTACCTCAAACTTTAATATATTACACATTTAATATTTTTCAAAAGGAGACCATACTCCACAAGAAGAGAGGGTATGTTCTTAAAGAGTAATTACAATGCAGTACGTAAGTACTTCCACATGAAAGTACGTAGGCAAGAAATGTGTTCTTCTTATATCACTAACTGTGTGTCACAGTCCGGCTAGCTGGAATATGGCCTTAATTAGACACTACACTAACCTCTTCCTTCTAGCAGAACAATTTGGTCCAAGAGTGGTAAGAGTTCTGCATGTTAGGGAAAGGCCCTAATCCTGAAGAACGTCTATCCTCTCTGGGGTGTTCTTAAGGTCACTAAGTCCCTCCGTAGAAGTGTCAGAGATTACTTCTGTGGTAAATACAGATTCCACCTACAGACTCTTATGTTTCGTCATTTACGTAACCTGTGTACGTAGATATCTCAGTTCTATAACCCAAAGTACCTGCTGCAGTGAAAATTGATATATTGATAAATTTAGCTACAAATTTAATTCTCTGAAGTTTAATAACGTCTTGTTAATCCATCTCAATACACGTAATGTGTTAAATATGTATATTTATTACCAACTACCTGCTACATGTTTCGGTGTTTGTTACACCATCTTCAGGGAGACCATTGCTTTACTTGCTCAAAAACTAAAGCACAGTGATCCAGCAATTCTAAACTTATTTATGGTTATGAGAAGATAAGTATAGGATTGTTGGATCACTGGGGCTAAGGATCTCTATTGGCTTGGTGTGAGTATGTGGTTATATTGGTAGTTTTTTGTTACTGGTTCTAGTACAGTTTTTGAGCAAGTAGCGCAATGGTCTCCCTGAAGATGGTGTAATAGACACCGAAACATGTAGGAAGTAAATGGCGATAAATATATGTATTTAACGTATTATGTCCATTTAGTTGGAAAGAAAGAAGTGGTTGACTGCAAGAATGCACAGAGTGGAAACCTTCAGAAATGTCTCTGAAATTTGTTAATAATTTTGCTGTAATGTAGTATTTCAGGAAAATAATGTACTAAAACCAGTAATTGTCTATCTCGTGTACTGCACCTGAAGGGAATCAGTAAGGGTGTCGTTTTCTATTAATAACTTTATCACGAATGTGAGACGGTAAGAGAGATTTCAGGGGCCGAACTTAAAAAACAAACACGCCGAAGTATAGACGCTACTCTATAGTGTTCTACGAATCGTGTACGATACCTGAATTGATCAATTTATGCACTTTTCCCATTATATATGTGTGTATATATATATATGTATATTGGAATTTAACACATTAGGTTTCTGGCACAGAGTCGGTTTCCATCTTCATGTTTGCAGGCTCCAAAACAAGATATTAGTTCATAATAACTACATAACACCGTCATTAAACACTGGCTGAAATCAAATTAGTGAATATAATATTTTTAATTTCAGTTTAAAAACTATGGCTATGCAAATTAGTAAAATTCTTGTTTTATAAAAAGTTTATTATATTCCTCTACATGTTTCGAGCACTGCTGTGCTCATCATCAGAAGATCAAATTGCATTATACAGCATCTGGTATCGTCACACGCTGTAGGTGGCCGTCCGGTGTGCAGGTTGCGCACCAGACGGCCACCTACAGAGTGTGATGATACCAGATGCTGTATAATGCAATTTGATCTCCTGATGATGAGCACAACAGTACTCGAAACATGTAGAGGGATATAATAAACTTATTATAAAACAAGAATTTGTGCATTAAGTTGGTCAGTTACTAAGATGGTTATAGAAATATGTTGCATTCATTAATTTGACTTTAGTCCCTGTTTAATTATGATATAAATAATTATCTCGTCATAAAATCTGGTTTGGAAAAATCAAGCTTTAAGACTGAAACCGGTCCTGTCCCCGTAATTCAGTGTGTTGAATTTCAATATATGCAATGGGAAAAGTCCGTAAAGTTAAATGAGTTCAAAAATAAATAGGATTGTGCGAAATATTACGACACGCCGTTGTGTCATTTGAACTTTACAACTCCGCAAAGTAACATCAGCGTACAAAAGGCAAGGAAAAGAAGAAGAAAAACTAAACCAAGATTTTGTCGTCTTGCGACCGATTCAAATCCCACCCATCTCTGTGCTCAGGGATTCCCCTTTATATTTCACCGCAGCACCTAGAAAGGATGGGGGATTTTGGAGCCTATAAAACTTGCCACATCTCACTTACTAAAATGCAAAGTTTTATACACGACATCTGGGAATCGGCTCATCATCTTCTTCTCCTTCTACCCCTGCTGCTTTTCGCCCTCTTTCTTCACAGTTCTAAAGTCAACCCTCAGCCCCTTATGGAACTCAGCCCTCTGATTTGTATTCCAACCTGTTTCTTGTCACTCTACTTGTACTACGAGGAATAAAACGCTGTAAATTACCCCTAGATTTTTCTTTTTTTATATATCAAGCAGAGTTTCTTCTCTATAGGTCTATGGAGGTTATGTTTGCAAGCGAAACCTTCTGAAACATTCCTTACTTCTCTTTTCTGTTACAAAGTCGAAATATTTATTAGGAAATTCGAATTCGGTTACAAAATGTCTTCAGTCGTAATGTGTGTTGTTCATGGAATATTATTACAGGAATAAAAGAAATGGAAATGAACTGGACGAAACATGTAGGAAAGACGATGGAAATGAGGAATTCGTACAAGGTCGGACGGAATGACTTGATGGGAGAGGATGTAGGTTTAGGCCTAGATGATAGATAGTACTAGAAAAATCTTCTAGATATCAGGAAGTATTAAAACGAAATAGGTTTATGTGACTCACGGTAGGATCCACTGCACAGCTGCGGTGAACTTGACAATGAATGATTCTTACAGTGCAAGAATATGAAGGCGATTTATTCTCTTCACTATAGGTCCTATCGGTTTTGAATAAACCCTAGGCGGAATTTAGTTACTTACCTCACATTACCCAATTTTAGCCCTCCAAATTTGCCTCCAAATTTGTTCCTGGTAGGGCAGGAGGCGGACGTGATGGGGCAGAAAGAATTCCCTACCCCTGGTAGGATTGTATCTCCGGTCATCAAACCCATAGCCTGATACTTCGCTGACTGAACCGAATGATCTCAGATCATGTGCCCCTGCAGTGTGTTGTATAACAGCACTTTTTCTTGACCACCTGTACGTGCTGAACCGCCTGTCAAGGTTGTGACGCGTGGGAACATCCGAACCTCATACACTGACATGCCAATCAATCTGCTACGTGCCCGCGGAATTAATTCACTATGCCTCCCGACTGATGGACGGAAACTTGGCGCACGTGACATTGTCTTGCGGTTTTCTCATCAACGTATTAAGAGGACAGTATAGGATCCTGTATATCGACTGATAGATCCTAACAGAATAGATCTCTTTCTGCAATTTGTTACGCATTCAATACTAATCGTTTATTGTACGGATTTTCGGGTACAAAATTTTCTGACGAATACGATTATGCGGAAACGCTAAGAAATAATTACTTGCGATTTGTAAGACGCTGGTATCAATATATACCATTTAAACTACTAAAGCCTAAAGATTCCTTTATGTACCACCAGGTTTAACATTCCAAACTTCTACAGTCTGTTTACAACGAAGTTACGTGTTTTATATAGACCTCAGAACAGACAAGGATAATTTCCCTGTAAAGCATTAACTGATCGGCTTTTATAACCGAGAGGGAGAGCGTTTACTGCACGGTACAAGCTAGGTTTTCAAATCAGACTGATCCAGTTTCTTACTTTTCCAGTTGTAACTGATAGTGCCCTTTAACCTTTGCAGTTATACCGAATATATTTGGTAAAATAATGCTTGTAAGGCATCATTTATCAAATATCTGTGTAACCACGTGTACCAATAACCTCAGATGTTCAGTTTACTGCATCTTCCGCTGTTCTTATATTTTGTGATTGCATCACTCTAATAAGTATTTGATAGAGAGAACTCGTATAAAGTTATTTTAAACGTATTTTGCACGAAGGCTGCAAACTCTTCCGAAATGTCAGTAATTCTACCACAATATATGACGTCACACCCCGTAAGACATGTGATCAGTTTTAGTTCTTCGTTTAATTGAATGGAGCAGGACTTTACTGGAACAACTTATAGCTTTCGAAGACATTTCTTACTTCACAGTCAACACAGTTTCCATTAAGAAGACCAATCCATTGTTTTCTAATTAGTGAAATAATCAGTTTATCGTGACTTTCATAGGGAACACATAAAATACACAGTGCGGAAAATATAGCTCATGGCATGAATAGTAACCATTGTGGATTAGTTCTATAATCTTAAAAATTCACGGCAATCTAAATTAATTTCCGGAGAAGGTTACAGTGCATCGATTTTGAACCTACTATGTGCATGTGTCTATTTGCTGGCCAGATAAAATTGAAGGTAAAATTGAAGGTAAAATCAAATGTTTAAGTTTCGTGTTTTCAGGACGCTGCATTGTGTTTCACTCACCTTGCAATCATAACACATGTTAGGCGCACAGATGGACGAATAGCTGCATGTTTGGGAAACAAGAACTCAGAATGTCAGACGGTCTAGAAGCAAGACTTTGACAATGTGTCAGGAAACATGGCAATGCAGAATGAAACTATTTACGTTGCCTTGTTTGCGCGTCTCTTATCGCGGGCGCTTAGTAGCACCTGCCTCATGTCGTGAAGATTCCAGGTTTAAATCTCTAAACAGAGAGCGGCTATCCTCATGTTCTTGTTTTCCATCACCCTCACCAGACAAATACCGGGACGTTATATAAATAAGACCAAGATTTATTCCTTCCATATTTACTGTAATGCATTATTCCAGTTATCATTTTCTCTCATTTGCCCCTGCGTCTTCTGCGCTACTAATGTAAACTTTATGTGAGCTTCTTTGCACTATGTTAATAATACGAACGCGTAATCTTGAATACCTCTCTCTCTCTCACCGCTTCAAACGACTGAAAGGATCTGGATAAAAACTAGTTTTGTTCTGTATCTAATTTTTTTGGGGAGAGTTTGGAATTTGTTAGCAACGATCTAGTTTAGAAAAGGCTCAACTTCACCTCTTCAGTTATGTTTTAACGAAGATATAATATTACAAAAATTGGTATGTAGAACAACATACGTACCAAAAGTGGGCTCCCGTTATTCTGGGATATGAAGCCTCACTACTGGGTAAAGGGTTTCTGGTGTATCGAAGGAATATACGTACCTTTCAGACACTTGGAAGCGAATACCTAGTGACGAGGTTTCATATCTATGAAGAACGGAGCCCTCTATCACACGGCCTTGAAAACCTCAAAATCCGCAGATGCCAGTGTGTTTTACAGTTTTGGGTTAAATGTATATTAATGTCGTAATATCTTAATTAAACAAAATTATTTAGAAAATTATGTTCACGGGTACAATATACACGTTTCGAGTTGGGAAATATTATTCTTTGTTCATACCACAAAATTCTATGTGTAGTTTGTAATAATAATAATAATTCAGTGTGGTATTATTGTGTTTAGACATTAGAAAGTAAAATATCCTAAAATATTTTGTCTCTGGTGTCCTCAGGAAAAATATTTCAGAGTTTATATCCAAGTAATGGATACGCACGACCTACTGTAGCATTTAAAAACTCTTGAATTTTCACACACACCGTGTTTATGTATTTTGTATGCTTTTCGAAACTAACATCGATTACTTCCCTAAACGGCCTTAACTTACTGATTTTAGGCACTTTTTGCCTAGTCGCGAAAAGTGCCTATTAACTTTGTTATGTCCATCTATTAGTCTGTGGGGACGTATTAGCGCCGCTCCCACTGGGCTGATTTCCGTGAAATTTGGTACTGGGGATTTTAATGAAAATATATCGATCAAAACCAGTTTGGTTATTATCGGCCCTAAATATCGGGTATTTTGCATGACGACCTACATATGTTTTGTTGCTGTCGGCGACATGAATTGGTCATAAAATATTTTTGTTCAACCCATGACAATGACATGTAGCTCAACGACAAACACAGAACACATTGTTGCTTTTCCACAGCAACAATGGTTACTTTAACGCCCCACAATGTTACGTTATACGTACATTATCATGCTTGATAGAAGTAGAAGTTTGTCGGAGGTGCAGAAACTGAGTCCTTACGATTTAGAGGCACTTCTATGAATTTAACATTTTGTTGACCGTGCATCGTGATATATCCGTGCAATAAGAACCATCTGGATACACTATTTACTTTCAATTGATTTCAATGACTATCCTCTACTACATGTTTCGAGCAGATTTACTGCTCATCATCATGAGGTACTACTCTGTACACACAGCAGTTGGTATATGTCATGTGTTTATGCTGGTTGGCTGCTAGCAGGATCCTGCCAACAGTCAGTCAACATACACACATGATATACGAGTATAACTACTGCTGTATATACAGAGTAGTAAATCCTGATGATGAGCAGTATGCCTGCTCGAAACATGTAGAGGTTAATTATTGAAATAAATTGAAAGTAAACAGTATATCCAGTTGTTTCCTATTGTACGGTTAGATGCACTTCTGTCTCAGATATTTTATGTAATAGAAAGGAAAACACCGTATTGTCTCACAATATGTCTGATTAGCTTTGTCAAACATTACACGTTATGCGAGATTTCATACTTCCTTGGCGGATTAGACGACGTTTGTTTTTCTGCTTTAGGAAATTTTCGCTTTTTATTTTGCAGAATAAGTAAGGAAAATGAATACATTTTTCTTGTAATAAATCAATATTAATATTACATATTAAAACAAACTCGCGAAGACTATACTTGATGAAGGTATGTACCTTTTCAGTACAAATATTCGTTCCCATTAATATGCCCACAGGTTATAGCAGTTGAGGGTCAATTATTTTCTCCTAAGAATTATTTTCTTGTGTATGGAATAACGTCACACTTCCCTCTGTGCCCTCCGTGTGTTGTGACGTTTCCCAGCTTCTCCGCCGAGCTGTCAGCCTTCCGCATGGTAATCCACTTTCTCTACTGCGTCTGACGGAAGCGCGACGAAACGAACTTACTGACGGTGGCGTGTTTTTGTTACTCCCACATCTCACCTCATTCAAAGACAATTGACAGCTTTCGCGCATTATATTTGATCAGAGACTACAGAGGGATGTAATTCACGTTACTTATTCAGAAATTTCCATCCATTAACCAAAGTTCTGAAGAGAACACTTCAGTTATATTAGCTCTGTCCATCGTAATACTCATATCATGCGTGGTATAACGTACAATGCTTCCGGTTAAATTTGGCGTGTTAGTTTGTACGCACTTTGTCCTTTTGAGTAATACTGATGTGCTGGTACAGTGAAAGACGCGGTATTGTGGGTGGCAATCCTGCATCTCATTCTGGAAGTCACGAATTGAAGTCTGCGCTCAGAGCGGGTTACAATGACTGAGCTGTTCTTGGCATTTTGCAGTCGGATGTTAGAAGACTATCTTAATTTAAGACATGGCACCTTTTCTTCTTGTCATTTACAGTTTATTATTTACTAACTGTGGGCCGGATAGCTCAGTCGGTATAGCTACTGACTACGGGCTGGACGGCCCGGGATCGAATCCCGGTGGAGACGAGATTTTCCGCCCGTCCAGACCGGCCCTGGGGCTCACCTAGCCTCCTGTACAATGGGTACCGGGTCCTTCCCGGGGGTAGAGGCGGCAGGGGCGTGGGGCTGACCCCACCCACCCCACCTAGTGCCGAAGGTCCAAGAAAAATTAGAGCTATATCTCTACTCACCCTAAGAACCTGCGTGACCTATAAAAAGGGTGAAAACCTACCATTATTTACTATCATTGGCCCAACATGTGTATTGACATCGTGTGTTTTTGTAACGACTGCGAAAAAATAAATAAATGGGGAACGATTTTGAAGACTTGTGTAATATAATGCATTTTGAGTGTAACCATATTTCACGAAATATGAAATCGATCTTGTAAAGCGCTTTGAATATATTTACAGAACGGGTTGTGTTCCATGTTTATGTTTTATGTCCTTAGATTTTTCAAAGGATCAGTCCAAGGCCGAAACCGTGTGAAGCATACATGATTTGTAAGCCTCGAAACACGTTTTCTGCTTAATCAAATCAAATTATTGAAGTAGTAGAGGCGTATGACAGGTGCCGCGGACAACAGAAATGAAACAAGATTTTCTTAGGGAAACCTTAAAGATAGAAGCCACTTTGAATTCTTAGGCGTAGATTGAGACTAACATTGAAAGAAGTCTTAAAGAAACATCGAGAAAAGCGAGGACTAAATTCATCTGGCTGAGGGTATTGAAAACCCTGGGATATTATGGATATGGTAGTGTACCATAAATTTCTTGATCAACTGACGAACTGTTAGCTTCTCAAGAACTCTGTTCCATAGATTTACTTGTTTATGTCATATCCGAAATCTTAGTGCTCCTAGCCGATGAAATAAAAGTGCAGAAATTATCGTATGCAATTTTCCAAGAACAGTCATTTCCAACCCTCCAAAACTGCCAACCGCGGTATCACGTGTGAAGAATATAATTGAGCAGCTCGCCATACAGTGGATGTTGCTGCTTACCATTCGGTAAAAGCCATGAATGTCGATGTGTAGTGGTGCCTTAGAAATCCTTCTATTTGAAGGTACTGGTTTGGATTCTCAATCTTTTGAACTTTTTTTTTTCGATTTATGTCTTTTTACTTTGTTTCTTTCTTTTGTGTTGTGTTTTATCTTTATGTCAATTCTCTCTTTTTTCTCTCGATATGTTTGCTTCTTTTTTCTTCCTTTACCATTTCCTTCATCCTTTCAGTATTCAATACAAACTACAGGCTTATTCCCGCCTCTGAGGTATGTATGAAGAGAATAATAATACTAAAAATACTGGATTCAGGCTATACCTAAAAGCTTTCAACAAGAGAAACTTGTAAATTCAAAACAAAAGTCTTCGTTTTTTGGGAGCGATGTATTGATATGTGAGGACCCTATGACACCCCTCCTCCTGTTAGATAAGACTCGCTTAATGATTACCATCTATTGTGTCGAATAAAGAATTCTTCCGACAAATCAGCGATTACGTTGAAAAAGAAAACAATGAAAATGAAGTGTATAATGAAATATTGTAAAATCTATCGTAGATTAATAGCAGTCAAATTTAAGAATTGTAGTAAAGTGATGAACATATTCATAATTCTGAGGTTTGTTATCCCCGTTGTGTGTAGAAAAGACTAATAGTGAGGTAAATATCAGTCATGAAACCACAACTATGGTAGTATGGATATATGATGGTATTTAATAGCAAAAAATAACTACATGTTTCGGCCAATAGCGGCCATCTTCAGGTTATTACAATTTTGCTCAAAGAGTATCATATATATGCCTATATTGCGAGGTGGTGCTGAGATCTCATCATCGTTACGCGTTAAAATCAGTTTATTTAGTGAGAAGTGACTGGTCAGTGACTGGTAGGATGTAAGTGTATGGGTAGGTATTAGAGGGGAGGTTGTGTTGGGGGCCGTGATAATAGGTTGTGTTGTCTATGGTATTCAATTGAGTTTGGGGGTGCGTGGTTAGGGGGTTAGTACTATGTTTGACGTCTTCTGGGTTCTCTTCGGCGTTGTTTATCTCTCTCGGGTTTTTTTGGCCTCAAGTATCCATTGTGTGTGTGTGTGCGCACGTAGCTTGGCGCATTTGGCGTATATTGGAAGTGGTTATCCTTTTGTTCTCTGGGGTTCTACCATAGTTGTGGTTTCATGACTGATATTTACCTCACTATTAGTCTGACACATTCATGAGTCACTTATTCTGATTCCCGACGCCTGTAACACTGCCCATGAAATTGTCAATCATCCGTGTGGTGATGACTTCAAATTTGACTTGTTCTTAACCTTTCCAGAAGTTGAAACAGACTTTTACTTCAAATTTGTATCACAGATTAGTAGGATGGCGACTGGTCATCACGATTAACACAAGTAACATGAACAATACAACTTATATCACCAAAATCCTTTCCGCTCCAGAACGCACAGATCGTTGCTAATATTTTGAGAGGCGCTTTTAAATCCCATTTTCAGTTCGTTGTCAATATCGACGTCTGTATGTGTACACTACATTAGAGTGGCACAGAAGAGTTACTTTCGAAAACATCAATAGTTTTGCCTATTTGCAAGTATGCTGTTTATTATTTAGATAATGGAAATTGAAGCCTGAATTATTGGAAAACAAACAATGTGTGGAAATTTTAAACACCTTATTAACGGCCAAAATGTGACTAGATGCCACTTATTATTTTATTGTACTACTTATAGGCTCAACATGTTTCGGGCACTACTATACCCATCATCAGGAGCTGGCGACTGTAATGTTGATTACCACATTGGTCATTTCGTTCTTGGTTTGCTGTAGGTTGGAGGTTAGGAGCGGTTAAACTGGAGTAGTGTCCGGGCTGCAGGCTAAAGCCTGCAGCCCGGACACTACTCCAGTTTAACCGCTCCTAACCTCCAACCTACAGCAAACCAAGAACGAAATGACCAATGTGGTAATCAATATTATAGTCGCCAGCTCCTGATGAAGGGCATAATAATGCCCGAAACATGTTGAGCTTATAAGAAGTACAATAAAATAAGAAGTGGCATCGAGTTGGTTTTTATTCTTCAGTTGTCACAATGCTGCACGGTCCAGCAAACATGAAATTAACTAAAATGTCATTACATAATAAGCCCTATTTAATTTATACTATTTCCATAAGTCTGATAGCTATCATAGTAATATTAAAAGTTCATAAGAGTCTAATAACACTATCATGCTCTTCCTGTAAATTTTGCAACGTAATTTTAAAGACACTCTTTCCTTCTACACCGTGTCCCAATTTCGCCTGTATTTGAGGTCTTGCTTGTCAACTAGGGCTTGCAGGTTAGACGCTCCATACTTAAAATCCATTTTAGCTGGTAGTCCCTTGTCAACTTACACTTGTAGTTGAGGACCCCCTCATCGTAACACACTACTAGTTGATGAACCCTATGCAAGAAATGCAGCCGCATCGTCAGGATGGCAGGACGTGTTCCATAGGTTTCTTTGAACTGGTGGTAGTCGAGTCCAATTCACGTGACACTAATTGTTCCGTTGGCTCATTTGAAATGGTACGTGAATTGACGAGACCCTAGGTCACTTGCACTGTAATCTGCAGGCCAGTGGTTTATTTGTGCTGCAGTTCGAGTGACCAATTCGACGGTCAAAATTGCTTAATGAGACCTGCGAGGTGAATTCAGATTTCAGGGTCTGCAAAACCACTTAATTTTGTCGGCAGGATTTTCCGGTGCCTGGCAGGGAATGTCAAAACGGTCCACTTAAAATGCAGTTTAAAAGCAACTGTTCCACTTGCACCAGTAGCTGAAGGTCCATTGACTGTAGCTGACGTATGGATACATTTTTTTAACAAGCTACCTTCTTATTTAAACACAAAATTCGATTTTTTCCAAATATTTTTTGCTCAAAAATACGAATATTTCTTACATTTGTTTCACACCTTTGGTGTCTAAATATTTAAAAATCTGCGAATGATTTTTTAAATAGAATAAACCAATAAGTTTAGCTGTCTTATCCTACACAGGAACTTTTTTCATTTAATATGTTTTAAGAAGCGCAAGTTGGGAGAAAGTGAGACGGACAGAACAGACGGAAGTTTGGTGATTATATGTATAGAACTGTACAGTTTATGACAACTTGGCCCAAGAAATTTTTTTCGCGTTAAAATGCACAAGTTTTGTTATTACAAGTAACGAACGACGTAGAATGTTTGCATATTTCGGGGTTGATTTAAAACTGATTATACTTGATCTATTGCATCATTATTACAGTCTTATGTGACATGGAGTATATGTATCTTTAATGATGTATCAGCTGGTATTATTAGTGAAAAATAATTGTATTTAATAAAACATTTGATTTGATTTCATTTCATTGCTGCTAGAAGTAATATCCTTCGCTATTTAGGTTAAAAGGAGAGGTCGTTTACGTTATTTGTATGTAACTGAGGGAAAGGGTACAGTAAACGTATAAGAAATAAATTTTGTAAAAATGTAATGTACGAAGATGTATAATCTTATTCGTTCTGTCTCGCTTGCTCTCCAGACACCCTTTCAATCTTGCCATCAATCTTATCCAACTCCCCAACACATATTTCTTTCCACCCCCCCCGCAATTTTCCAAAACTAAAAATGTATGCATTAATATTTTTGTTGTTAATTCATTTTTATTATCATCTGAGGACTAGTGATGCGATCTTTGTTCCTCTTTCCTGCTTGCTGCGTCTTGTCCCATGGGTGTGATTATAAATATTCTGTCTTGAAGACGAGATAAGTTTCCCAGAACCACCACCAGGTCGCACCATTGCATACATTCATCATGGCCCACTGTGTTCACTATAAGAGAGGAATTTTCATTTCATTCCCACCCCACTCGTATATTTTTACTACAGAGTTGGTTCTTGTTTCTCCTTATACCATCCGCTGTCACTACTTTGACAATATTTATTTTCTGTTCTTTCCGCTTACGTGGTAGATATTTCTTCGTTTTTCTTTTCTCGTTGTTAGTCTTTTGTGATTTACTGGACTTGTTGATGGGATCGGAAAATTAATGGCCTACGTAATTACTGGGCAGAAAATTGTTTAATTAAAAGGAGAGAACTCAAAGGCAGTTCTGTATGTTTGAGTATTAGTGTTGCTATATCAGATTGTCCTTAAATGTCTTGTAGAAGTACGTTTACGTTGGACACTTGAGAAAGAAGGCCTTCAATCTGTTAGAAGTAAATACTTCTTGGCTGTAGTAAGCCTATTTTTCAACCGGATTACTCTAAATATTTTATCCGATAATTTTTTGTGAAGTAAGTGTAATCGGCTCCATCGAAACCGGCTTAAGTCCGACAGCCTTTGGTTACGAGGGTGAGTCAAATAAAAAAAAAGAAATTAAATATTTTCTATTTTTTATCACGGACGATATGGTGCGCTGATCCATGACTCATATCCAGATGTGCGGCTATTTCATTCACTGTTATGCGGCGATTTTCCTTCACGATGGCTTCAACTGCTGCAATGGCCTCTGGTGTCACTACTCGGTGTGCCTGACCAGGTGGAGGAAAGTCTGTTACTGAACTAATGCCGTTCATGAACTTCCTAGTCCACTCGTACACTTGCTGTAGTGACAGACATGCATCACCATACTGAACTTTCATTCGATGATGAATTTCGACGGGTTTCGCACCTTCTCCACTTAAAAAACGGATGACATAACGCTCTTCTTCTTTGGTGCATGTTGCAAGAGGGGCCGCCATCTTTACACTACTACTGCGCCGTCGTGTTGCATTCATGCATCGTATTGCCACCTATCGGCCGCTCTTCAAACCACGAGCATCATTGTTGTCAACTTACAAGGCAATCGAGCTGTGTTTAGAATTTTTATCGCACTTTTAGTGTTTTCATTTGGCTGTCCCTCGTATATTTGTATTATAAAATGAATAATTGGATTACTGCATTTTCTATTACATCTGCACCACTGTTCCACTTGTTATCACTAGAAGTATGGTCATTGAAGTAAAATAAACGTTGAGTCTGTAATTAATTAGTAGCTATTTTTAATAATTTTTCTTTTTCTTTGATGGTTATAACTTTCATTTCCAACTTTTGTTTTCTTTCGTGTTTGTGCACAGATGCTGTGTCTTTTTTAAAAGACTACAATAGATAGTAGTTTTTGAAACTCTTGATCTATCTTCATTTATTTTTATTTTCTTTACGAAGAAAGTATTGCTTTAGCAAAACGGCCTCATCTGTTTGACGTTCAGTTGACCGTGCATCGTGATAAATTCTTATAACAAAACCAAAGAGATGCACTAATTTCTCAACTTTATTTTTGGAATAGAACTCTACATGTTTCGGACATGTTTACTGTCCATCATCTGGAGTCTAGTACTGTATACACAACAAAAGCTCTATGACATATACCTATTGCTGTGTATACAGTACTAGGCTCCTGATGATGGACAGTAAACCTGTCCGAAACATGTAGATTTCTATTCCAAAAATAAAGTTGAGAAATTAGTGCATGTATTTGGTTTTATTATAAGAATCTAACTAACAAGTTAGTTACTGCGCGCAGTAACTTAACGAAGTTGTATTTATTCTCTCCAACTGGCGTCTGTTGGAGTGCAAGGATGATTCTTAAGAAGGAGGCAGATTTGGAGGAAAGGAAGGAGGGGAAGATTTGTTATTTACACTGACATAGTGGGGGTGGGAGACAGGAAACAAATATTATACATACAAAAGACACTCGTTATCGAACTTCGAATATGCGTGGTCCCCGAACACAGAGCGCTGAAATTCATCGCCTTCTGATAGAAGTAAATGTAAACAAAAAAAAAAAAAAAGAAAAAATACAAATATTTCCTGTCATCCTAAAACCAAACAACTACCACTTCTTTAATGAATATTTAAACTGTATGAGGTCGAAGACATTCATGACGTTATTTACAGTTATATCGAAATATATTTCCCTTCATTTCGAAAATATTTCCAAACGTTCGGTTCACTCTGCATTCAGATTGTCTACCGGTAGATCTGGCTGTGTTGGGCAGACCAACGCTGAGGCACCAGGTGAAGTTTATTTATTGAAGTTCGGATATTGTGTCATGATTATTGCTTCTTCATGTTAGACTTCCGTAAATGTTCAAATTCCGATGCTTAAATACACTTGTGAAGTGAAAATCACTTGACACTTCACGTTTAAATGTTGTTTCTAGTATCACGTGAGTTTGCGCCACACAGTGTTTAATCAAAAACCTCATAATACAGAGAGTCACATGGCTGGGTTTACAAAACTTCAGGACAAAAACCCAGAAGAAGAAAAGTTATGAGAAAGAATTAATTCTGAAACCAGAACCCTTAGAAAAATTTCAGTGTACGTAATTAAACACCGCAACTGAGACGTACTGAGGACAGGAAGTACAGCTTCACTCGTTTTTAAACTCGATACCAGTTACAGGTGCCCATATTTTCACGACACTACTGCATAAGCCCTAGGATAAAAGTCTTTGATATTCATTTGACATAAAGATGGGTGGAACCTTCAGTCGGTCTGAGATTTAACTCAGATTCCTCAATTTCCCAGCTTGCGGTATATTCGAAATACACACTGAGTTTGTAGAAAATATTACGACTTATCACCTTAAACATCAAATATTGACGGTGTTGAAACTAGAGTACAAAGTTACCCACAATTCTTTTCTGCTTCCACTGCTAAGCGCGACACCAAGTAAAACTGAAATTCGCACATGCGACAGGAGTTTGTACAAGCAAACCGATAAGCAGTAGGGGCTTCGAGCATATTAATTATCATTTCAAGAAGGGTGCAATCGGTCGTCGATTACCAGTGGGGCGTGTAAACAAGATGCTGTATCAGAACAGGGTAAAGGGAAGTTACTTCTGTTTGTAGTCGGTTGCAAGGACTGCAGACATAACTCACCCTCGAGTTCGGTTGAAACGAATAGGGAGGAATGAAAGAAAACGTTGTTAATATGGAAATTAATGTACTAAGATAATTCTACCCTCTAGATGCATGCGGTGTAATTCGAAACTGAGCTAATTTGCTATTCAACCAGTCCTTCATGTTATGTAGGAGTCAATAGAGTTCTATTGCATCTGTTTATCTATTTAAAAACATTTGTTTATCACCTGTTTAAAATTAAAAAGAAACATCTCACTGTGTCCACACAATGCGTTTTAAGTTTCATATGTTTTATTTGCTTAGCAAGGTCAGATATACACGTAGTGGTGTAAATTCTGTCTTCCTGAATTTGTAATATAATTAACAGAATTGCATACCAGAAATCCTGTAGTTCCCAATCAAAGTGTTGCGGTGCTCTGCAGTACTTAACTTATTTTCTAAAGAGAAAAAAAATGTTTGAGGCAGTTTTGCTTTAAGTATTGGGGGGGGGGGATAATTTTTCCAATAAGTAAACCAACGTTTTAAAGACCAGATTATAAAATTCGACTTGTTTCTTCCTAAGGCCTATATCATTTTATTTAATTCTTGAAAAAAATTTCTGGTTGTTTGTTTGGAATGGAGGAACCACGTGTACTTATGTCACTAGGACTAACTGCCAGGCTCCATCAGCCATTACGGAAGGGAAAGAAGTAGGGACAACACATTTACTGCCTGCATCCGGAGACGGGAGCCTGTACATACCAGTACGAATAGTGCCAATTATAGGGATAACAGTAATACCATATTAACAACAATTCAACTCATGGCACGATTTTCACTGTTACGGATTGTGAGAACGTAAAACATAAAATCATTTAGACTGAAATATTAGAAACATGCAAATCGGTTGTGACAAGAACGGATCGTATAGAAGAAAAAAATCATTGATTGTCCAATAAGCAGTTCGTCAAGACAGGAGAGTTTGCTGCAGACAGCAAAATACATGTGACTTTGTTGCCCATTGATTGGATCGCCTGTACTGTTAGGCAACTTCTCCGACATCATAGAGTTACAGGCTAGTCTGTACCTGAAAGCACAGGCACTGTTATAAAATACATATTTGGCTTTTACATCCAGACTTACGACGTTTCGTCTGTACCGGCTAAAGCGGTATTATGTATTACTCATAACATGTAATGTATTAATTCACTTTATTTTTACCAACTTATGCACTTGTATCTCAGATACAGAAAACCAACACAAGGAACACACGTAATATGATATCCAGCTCCATCACATATGAAATAAGACATGCTTCCAACATACCTCAACAATAATATCAGATAACAAGTAACTTTAGTAGGCACACGAGACTCCCTGAAGATGGTTTTTAAAAAATAACCGAAACATGTCGGAGTTTTAAATAATTTTATAATTTATCTTTTAATATTTTAATGTATTAGCATTAACATTAACTGATATACAAGTGCATAAGTTGGTAAAAATAGAGTGAATTGAATTAATATGCACGGTGCTACAGTGAAAGTATGTAATGTATTAATTTACTTGCGGACGAGTTGACTGTATTAGACTCTTTATTATCAGTAAACAATCAGTTTAAGGGAAACCGGTTTTGAATACTCTTGCCTAATACTTTGTCCTAGAGCAACGACGTTAATGAATCTTGGGAAATATATCGTGATTTGAAAGGTCGTTACCTGAGCCATGTTTGTGGTTTATGCACTTCTGGATCCAGGACAACATACGTGTTCGGAACACTGGATGTCCGATACAGGCGTGCATTTGTCTCTAATCCACAACTATTGTCTCGCCGGTTCCAATTTATAATGTCATCTTAAACATGATTAAGTATTCACTATAAACACAAAATTATTGAGGCTATTTTGTGTAAAGAATGGGACAGTGTTTCCAAAATGGAGATGCTTGTGCAGTTTAACCTTGTAGACTTATTTCCAACTGAGTTTTTCTACAATTAAATAGGCTGCTGAGACTGATTCCAAGTAAATGGCCGAAACGTCGGTACTGTAAAGGATATCCTTTCGTATCTCGGTTGGAGAGTCTAAGGTATAGACATAATTGTGTGACCAAGCAGTCGATATTTCAACGGTTGTTGCCTGATGACTGCGTGCATCGTTCTCTTGCACTAGGCAATCTTATTGTCGTCTGCCTAATTAATTCACTTTTAAAAATACTGAATCACATTTTTAGGCGCGGTCGCAAAATTTCGAAAGCGACCATGAGCTTCGTGTTGAATGTTTGTCCGTCTGTCTGTCTGTCCGTCCGCATGGAACAATTCGGCTCACAATGGACGGATTTTCACGAAATGTGATATTTCAGTATTTTCTAAAATCTGTCGAGAATATTCAAGTTTTATTAAAATATGACAAAAATAAAAGGTTCTTTACATGAAGACCAATATACGTTTTTGATCACATCTCGCTCACTTCTTCTCATAAATAACAATGTTGCAGACAAGATTTTTAGAGGAAATCAAAACATTTAATTTTCAATAAAGTTTTTTTTTTCGAAAATCATGCCGTTTGTGAGATAATGTGGAATAACATAGTGGGACAGGACAGGACACAGATGACAATTTGGTGCATGCGCATTGCGTTTTTGATACCTAAGGCTACAAACACACACTCGTAATATTTAATACTTATCGCTGTCCTATTGCAGCAATGGTTGCACGAAAGCTCTTCAACGTTAAGTTACACTTACATTGCCTGTTTTGTTATAATTACAATCCGATAATTTCTTATTTGATTTGGATACGCCTGTTACTAGCAGCAGTCTGAATGGAAGCTGGTACTTTCTGATAAAGTTTTGTTGTATGAAGTACAAGTAATTATATCAACGACTCTAATCTACGTGAAAACTCTACAGATAAATGGGAACGTTGAAAATAATCCCAAACTTGCTCCGGGCACAGGAATGCACATGTCACTTATATACAATCTTAAGTGTATAGTGCCACATATTGTGTCCAATGCACTGAAAGTTTTTTGAACACAGGGTAAGAACAGCTATATATATGTTTTGTTTGCAAATTACTATTTGTGACCACTTGATACCGGAACGTCAGTATGGACTTCAGTACGGTTTACCTACTTGAAATACCTAAGCGCAGATGGAAGAACAATGCATAATTGATTTTGAA
>Ga0123354_10005099_pt1 | contig 18966 bp, 12 predicted proteins | sample TergutLab28metaG_2_FD_97872 | JGI IMG/M metagenome (GOLD analysis project Ga0123354, IMG submission 97872) | Labiotermes labralis P4 segment gut microbial communities from Petit-Saut dam, French Guiana - Lab288 P4 | ecosystem: Host-associated > Arthropoda: Insects > Digestive system > Gut ...
CATGGCATAACATATTTATAGTAAGTAACACACAGTAATCACACCCGAAAAATTCACACATAAATTTTACTACTATTTGCTCATATTTATAGAATTGTATTTTAGTAATTTTAGACCACTCACTTGTTTCAGTAGATGATACCAGAGGCTGTGTAATGCAATTTTGACCTCCAGATGATGAGCACATGTGCTCGAAACATGTACAGGCATGAAATAAACTTATTGTAAAACAACAATTTTGTGTATCAAATTGGTTAATTACTGAGATAAATATGCTCAGATGCACGGTCAGCAAAATGTCAAAAAAAAAAAAAAAGATGAATAGTTCTACTTTTCACCGTACGTAGCGCTAACTCCCACATGCAGCTGCGATCTGATCCGAGCAAGCCCCTGCACAAGTTGCACGCGAATTCAAAATTATTAACACGGCCGTCGCATCAAGTAAGCACATGAATAGCTTTTTCTTGCCAAAAACGGATGGGTCCTGATCACAAAGCAGTACATACGTAAAACGCTAACAAAATACGCAACAGAAGTTTCAAATTATGACTATTCCGTGCCTCATTATGTATTTAGACGGCCCTTATAATTGCTGACAGTAAAACAAATGGCACAGTACATCTCGACCCAAAAGTGGAAATAATAATAACCAATTTTTGCAAAACAAAAAGTCTCATGGAAAATTCAGGGTTTCGTGACAGGTGTTATCATGTAGAAGTTATGTTTATCCAGTTGTTAATGACATAACATGTTTATAGTAAGTAATACACAGTACTCACACCCGAAAAATTCACATATAAATTTTTACTACTATTTTCTCATATTATAGAATTGTATTTTAGTAATTTTACGCCAATCACTTGTTTCAATGTGATGATACCAGAGGCGGTGTAATGCAATTTTGACCTCCAAATGATGACCACATGTGCTCGAAACATGTACAGGCATGAAATAAACTTATTGTAAAACAAAAATTTTGTGCATCAAGTTGGTTAATTACTGAGATAAGTATTCATCCAATGTTTGCTGCGGGAACCCAGCGAAATGTTGGTACCGCAACAGCAGTTTGTAATCCATGGATCCGTGCGTGATATGTAGCCATAGATCACTTGATCACGTCGTGCTCTAGAGCAGTAGATGGTGTGATTTTTCGTACGTCAACTGTGGCGTTACGAGTGCCCCAGGGTGGTGTAATAGTAATCTGTGGAGTGGGGTGACCACGTGACGAATAGTTATTTTCTCTGATACATGGTTCCCACGTTTCGACCCGCGTAGTGCCCATGGAAATGTGCGAAAGGTAGTTGTGGTTAAGTTACGGGTAGCGATTTTTCGTTTCTGAGTATTATTGTGCATTACTTATAAAAGAAAGACTATTTACATGGCTGGATGTGGTTGGGAAGCATGTCAGTTGGAAGTCATGATGTAGATGAAATTAACAGTGTTTCAGGAAAACGTACAAAAATTGGACTAATTTTGATTGGTTTGAGTGGTGTGTATCCTTACGTAACTGTAACGTGTGGTTCATGAAGGGTCTTGGTTCGTTCCCAGCTTTATCATTAGTCTTTATTTGAATCGAGCCTTCATTAGCAGACTAGACAGAGTGCGTGTACACTCGGTTAGTAATTTTAGCTGGAGTGGTAGACGTGAAAAGCGGGAGAATTTTCCAGTAGTTGCAGTAGCGTAAATGGTCAACCAAGTTTTAATTCAGATGGTGTGGCTGTCCAACACAGTAAGCCTCCTTACCAGAGTATTTTCACCTACTGTAGATTGAGTGAAAAAACGTAAAAGAAATTAAAGTATCGTAACCTTTCACCAGATTTGCAGTTCTTGGAAATATGAAATATAATGCTAGAAGATAATATTGCAGTGTTGCGATTTTGAATCTAGGATTGCGGTTGGACCCCACTACCTTGCAAGATAAAGGCATTACATCTAAAACATCGGGAAATGCAAATCCAACATGAGTGTCTCATACCAGAAGATCTGAAGCCACGTGTATGATGACTGTTACAGGTGGGACTGCTGTTGCTCTCAGTGTGGTTTGTCTGCCTTTTGTGTTGCCAGCCTTACGTCGTGTTTGCCTTCCATATGTGCCTGCAACAGCGACACAGATCAGAAATGTTATGCAAGCTTTGGCTGGGCGATCAGGACAACTTGTTGATTTAGGCAGTGGTGATGGGAGGATTGTAAGTTATTTTATACATTATGTTATATCATGAGTGATTTATAGGTTTGCATGGGCATTATCTACTGGATATAGGATGTATAGCCCAACACAGAACTAAGTCATAGAATCTACAGACCCATTCGTAGCTGCACTGCTGTGTTCTGGCTGATAATGATGCCCACTCTGCAATACTCTGTTTCATTTTAACAAAAACTTCATGACGTGCATCATTTGTGAGTACATACTTGGTTTTATGATAGTTATGCTAGCGGCATTTGGCATTATGAAGGAGCCATGGTACCTGCCATGCATAGTTGATAGTTAGCCAGATGGCAGTTGGCAATGTGAAGCAGTCAAGGTATATAAGAGGTACCTAGGATGACTATGTGCTAGGTGGTAATTGTTAGAAAGCAGTCAAAGGCTAAAGAGTTGTTTATTCTTTGAAGGTTACGTCTATCAAGGTAAGAACTTTTTTTAAGGTTCATGACATGATTATTGAGTGAAATAGTAATTTCATAGAATCTCTTTTTGGCTATAATATGTACAGATGGATCAAATTAATGTGGAAATAATAGCTAGAGATGTCATAGATTGGCACGTGGGTTTTACAGTAACCTCATCATATGATAGCATTGACTAGCAGTAGGTATACTGCATAAGAAAAGTGGAGTTCATGGCAGAGTGTAGTGACTGTGACACATTTATAATTCATTGTTGCATGATATTTTCTTTCAGTTGAAACCAAAGAAAGAGGTGACATGCCAGTTCAAGAATCTTTCAGTGATGGTAATAATCGTGGGAAACGTTACTGTGTAACTGAGGCATGTGGACTTGATGTAAAATGTGTGGAGAAATGTTATTTATATGACAACTTACATTACTATATCACAGAGACTGTTTTGTGACACAGGAAGCAGCACAGCCCGAAGCACTATTCCAGTTAGCCATGATGTGGTGTCAACCAATTTTATTTCAGTGCCATACAGTAAATATTATGTTTTTACTCATCACATTTAAAGAAGTCACAGGACGTGTTTTGCTGTGGCATGAAGACACATCACAGCTAACAGATGCTGTCTTTTGCACATCAGAGTATTGTAGGTTAATTGAGCCAATGGGTTGTGACTGACAACAGTTCAGGCAACATAATACCCCTATATTAATCTTTACTAGCCCATTGTGACTTTCACTCCTGGCACTTGTATTTCTAGTCGGCACACTGTGGAGGTAAAGACAGCCCATATGTCCAGCATCCATGAGATCCATGAAAACTTCACAGGGAAAGCTGTGCCTCTCTTATAGGTGTAAACAGAATTGCATGCATGTAATTACCATGAAAGTGTATGGCAGGTTGAAAGTAGGGACCACCTTGACGAAATCTTTATACTAAGTGGTGGAGTACAGATTTTCAATCTTCTTAAACAGGTACTTGCAGCTGCAAAGAATGGCTTTGTTGCTGATGGTGTGGAACTGAATCCGTGGCTTGTGGCATATTCTAAACTGCAAGCCTTCCGGTTAGGTCTCAGCAGTTGTGCAAGATTCTACTGTCAGGATCTGTGGAAGGTCCGGCTGCAGCCTTATCACAACGTTGTTGTATTTGGTGTACAGGAAATGGTGAGTGTTGGTAGTGAGACATTCTGCCTGTAGGTTCCTTGCACATCTTGGACAGACAGTTCTAGACTGTGTTGAGCAAAACTGGAAGATAGCTGATGTTTAACTTGTAAAGTAGTGGGTTCATGTTTAAATTGTAGCGCATGGTTTATGAAAAACCTGAGTGTTATTTGAACAGAATAAGATAAAATTATGCAATAAACAGAATTTGGTAGAAAATAAAACAGAGATTGTACATTGTATCTTAAAAGTACAGTAAGTTTCCTTGTTGCCTCAACATATATCGCAAGAATCTGTCGGGGTGTTTTTAATGTGTGTTCTCATATGCAAATATAGGTTGTTTAAAGGCTGAACTGCAGGTTTCTGCAGTAGCATCTTTACATCATTGTATGAGACACAACCAGTCAGAACTAATTAGTACAAGTACTTTTGAATTTCACGGGAGCAGTAAAAGATGTTCAGTAAGTAACAACTGCAAGGTCATAAAAGGTCACTTATAATTCATTACAATGTAAGATGTACCTAATTTATTTTACTGAAGTGTCATTAGTTTGCATATCAGTTGCTGAGCACAGTGATGCTGCACTTGTCCCAACCTGATGATGAATTTAAACATTCTGTCACAGTATAAATCAGACTGCTGCGTTTGCAGCGAACACAAACAGACATATCCACTTCATTATTGTGAATGTCCACACCACAAGTTGCAGGTGAATTGAATTCAGGTGCATACCGGTCAGCAATAGGCGCTCATTTACATGGAGCCCAAATTAAAGACCAGTTTTTCTAAAAAAAACTGTTCATTATAGTAGCACAACAGAAAATGTAGTTCTCATTAACATCCAGAAAGTTCCCCCCCCCCCCTGAAGAATAATTAGTGGACTTGCTCTGTGAAGCATGTTAGTGTTATTGAACACTGCAACATTGACCTTCATTCCTGACATGCTACCTGTCTCTGTGCACTGCACTGAGTGCATTTTGGAGTACCTTAAATGTGACAATTCGTCGCAGTAGTTGGAATTTAAACTGCAGCACCAGAGAAGCCTTAATAATGTTGCTGCACTTGAGCCACACATAGGAACCTGCTTCACCACTGGTTTGAGTATTGCACCACGTGCAAGTGACATGACAGATGCAGGAATAACAATATTAATGCTGGATGGTGGAATTCCGTAACACTTGCACAACAACAATGTCCACTACGTATTTACAGAACATATAAAACAAATGTGTTACCAACACGTGCATATGTTTCTGTGTCTTAACAGATGAATGTTGCTGACAATTCTGCATGTTCCTAGTAACGTTGCACTGCAAAGACAGTGTCCGTTAGTTTTGTTTTATTACTGTTGTCATTATTTGTTGACACATTTTGAGGACTTGGGTTGTGTGGGCTGTGACGTTGTGTTATTGGGTGAGTGGCTCTTGATATTGCAAAGGATTTTGGTGTCCTATTCTGAAGGATAAAGTAATCAGAAAAATAGCAAACATTGTAGAAAGTGTAGGTTAAGTGGTAACGTTTAACAGAATATGTAGCATACGTGGTAACAGTTACCAGAATACCAGACAGGGTGTGAAGCAAAGCTGGGGAGTTGTTGGAGGATCTGAGGTATGTGCTGATGTGTCTGTGAAGAGTGGCATTATTAGGTACACAATGGAGGAGCTTGTCATGATCCAGTAACCAACTTGAGAGACAGTGGCTGGATTTGGATCAGCCAGAGATGGGAATATGATGGGGTGATAATTGGGAAAATGAAATGATGTATCAGGGGTCCTGTAAAGGGCTGGGGCTGGGTATGGCTGAGGTGAGAAGGTGAGCAAGACACGGGCAGTTTGGTACGGGCAGCATGCAGTATCTGCTAGGGAAACATGGAGTCTGGGGTGGAGAGTAAGTCACTGACTGACATGTATCCATGGATACACAAGCACAGTTTTGTTTTTATTTAAGCAGTTTAGGCACTTTTACGTAATTAATATGGATATGCAGAGTTTGTATTCATATTGTAATATATTATAATGTGGTATGTAATATTGTACATTGTACACATGTTTATGTTATGTTATATATTTCCTTTCAAAATTGCATTCCTTGCACTTTTCATAATGATATAATTTTCAGCTGTAACTGCCTGTTGAAATGAACATTTGTTTAAAATAACATTGCATTTAAGTATTGCTGGACTTAAAGTGGTTTCAGCTTACACATAAACCTTTGGAACAAATTAATTGTGCGGTCTGGAGACTTTGTGTAGTACAGGAGAACAATTTGAGTTTTGTAAGGCACCTCAGGTTTTAAGCATGAGGTATTGAAACTTGGATTTTACTTGTCTGCAAAGTAATCAGGTAATTTTTCAGATGCCAGACCTGGAAGTGAAGCTTGAGAAAGAATTGCTCAGTGATGTGTGTGTAGTGGCATGCAGATTTCCACTGCCAACTTGGACACCTGCCGTCACACTTGGTACGGGGATGGACACTGTTTGGGTGTATAAGAATCCTTGGAGAATAAGCAGTTCCTGTGCATGATGTCCAGAAAGTTACACAGGTGAGCATGAGCATTTCTTTTCATAGATGCAAACCTTCTGTGATGTGGTCGTTAGTGGGTGGTGGTCAGGAAGTACTGGTCAAACATCACAGCATGACATCCCAGAAGACTTGCATCTTGCTATCCTGGCCTGTTGTGTATAAATGAAAAGTATTTATATGCTTTGTGATAAATGCCTTCACGACCTCTATTCCGTTGAAAGTGTTATACTCAATGTTGACATTGCAGTTGGATGGTACTGTAGCAATCAGCTCATATATGTTGGCACTGACTTGTTGCTGTCACTGCAGGAAGTGCTGAATTGAAGGATATTTGCCTGTACATTAATATTCTGAATACTGACTGTGTGACAGAAGTGTCCTGTGCAGTGCCATCTGATATCCAAAAATGCATTGCTTTTTATGAAGGCTCCTAACCTTTGCCTGTTTCTTCTTTTGATAAGAGTGGTATTAGGAGTAAGGTGAGTGTGCAGCACTGACGGATTGCTACTGAAGGGGAAAAATGAAGTACTGGAAGAGAAACCTGTGCCATGGCCATTGTTTCAGCCAGAAATGTAACATGGACTGGCCCAGGGTGGACCCCAGGCACAGCCATTTGCAGGCTCAGTCTCCATTATATGTAAAGATTAATTTTGTACATCACAGCAAGTACAGTTGTCTTGTGTTTAAAAGCCAATCAGCAAGTGCTACATAGGGAAAGAAAGGTTGCTTGCTGTGAGTAGCATTGGAGCACTGAAATGCCGTGTGGGCAGAGTGAAGTTTTGAATGTTCCACCTGGCAGTCCATACAGTAACAGCTAGGCTTTAAATAATAATAGAGTGACATATCTTCAGCCCGAGTTAGCAAAATTTCACTTCATCTTTAGTTACAAAAGTTGTTTGTTTCATTTAGAGAAGAGAAATTGATATGGCTATAAGTTTAATTAAGTTCTTGATGAAGATTACAGGATGTGATGTCATGTAGTCATGTAGAAAGTACAGTGTGTGATGATGTATAATCTTGTAGAAGTTATGGGATGTGATGGCCTGTAGTCTTGTAGAAATGTACCAGTGTTGCACAGAAACCTACTCCCTCAGTCTTTTGGGGTAGAATATTCATGTGGCAAGTTTGTACAAAATGTTGGTAAATTTGTGTGAAATATTGTGGCATCACATCTCTGATGGCAGTAATCTTAAAGGTCACGACCATGAGAACCTCAAAAAATACCGCAAGTTTTTGTTTGATTGCTCATTGCACCATACTTTATTGTTAGGAACAGGTGTCTTCTGTACAAAGCCGATACAGCTGCTGTATGCTGCTGTAGTCCTGATGGATGAATGTTGCAATATAGGATTTTGACCTTTTGTGGTCACCCATTTTAATACCATTGTGGCTGGTTTGTATGAATCAGGCTAAGGCCACTTGGCTGGCTAGTCAGCTTCCCCCACTCTTCTGCTGTTGCACAGATCACTGTCTGCCCAGTGCAACTGTCTTTCATTAGGTGAGGTTGATTGCCTTTATGCTTAATGCAATGAGACACTTGTTCTGCCACTTGGGGTATCCTGTGCTCCCAAAAACTGTTAATGTTTCATTAAAAGTAAAGTTCTCATAATAAAACCAACCAGATGCACTAATTTCACAAATTTATTTTTGGAATAAAACTCTACATGTTTTCGGACAGTTCATCTGTCCATCAGGAGTTTTTCACTGTACACACAGCAAACCTGTATGACATATACCATTGCTGTGTGTACAGGGAAAAACTCCTGATGATGGACAGAGGAACTGTCCGAAACATGTAGAGTTTCATTCCAAAAATAAATTTGAGAAATTAGTGCATCTGGTTGGTTTTATTATAAGAATTTATCCTGATGCACAGTCACCTGAATGTCAGAATTAAAGTTTTCATGCTTTGTTTGCTTTTTGCTGTTATTGTGTATTTTTATAACTGGTATTGTACACGTTCTTGGAGCCAAATAGGCAATGTACAGTAAAATGAATCTTGATGTTCGTCCCCATTAATCATGGACATAAAGACTCCACTGTTTGTACCAAGAGCTCAATGCACATGCATGTTGTTCACCCTCCAGGTAGCAGTTGGCATTTCTGCTGTTGCTTACATATGACACTCACTTGTGTCCTTTATTTTATCCCACAATTTTCTATTCATTCACAATGCTGTGTTTTCTTATACAAAGAACTGTGCCAAAAGATTGGCTGCTCCTATTAGTGGGATGCTGAGGTGTAGAACTGTAGATATGATGGAAGCCTTGCCACATGCACGTTGGGATGCAAGATGTAGCAGGATGGGCAAGGTGAAAATATAAAGGAGCCCACAAAGTGCTCCAGTGTACCTGCAAACAGAAAATTGTAATAATAGAGAGTGTTTCTCTTATTGCCACACTGAGCACACCTGCTTGTTTGCATAGAAAGCCTGCATCTGCAGAGACATCTTGTGATGGCTGGAGTGCTCAGGACAGCCATAAAAGAAACAGATTGTACATTCATTTGAGAGCTTATTCCATCAGGTCATTTTATATTATCTCATGAATTATGACTGTCTTACGTACTTACTTACTTAATTACTGACTGACTGACATTGACTTACTACATGGAGCAGCATACTTCTTGAGAAGTAATATTTCCTCAATTAGTCAAGAAATTTCCCAATTTTTATAGAACCAGCAGGTTTGTTGCTGCATTCACGAGAGTGTTCCACTTCTTCCTATCATGAGCCAGATGAATCCAATCCACCCAACTATCCTGTTTCCATAAGAGTAGTTTTAATGTTATCCACACATCTAAGCTTAGGTTTTCCAAGTGGTCTCTTCAGGTTTCCTCACCAAAATTCTGTATGCAAGTCTGTTATCTATGTGTGCCACATGCCCTGCCCCTCTCATTCTCCTTGATCTGATCACCCTAATAACATCTTATGACTAGTACACATCATAAAGCTTCCCACTGTGCAGTTTTCTCCAGTCTGCTGTTACTTTCTCCCCCCTCTGCTCTTTCCTTAATGTGCAAAATGAATGTTCATACACACAGGCCCACAGACATTCAATGTATGAAGAAATAACGAAACTTAAATGACATGCTATTCCCTGCACCATGTAACTAATACATGTACACGCATAATGTATGGGACTAAGAACGAAGTCAGAACTAGTTATGTACCTGATAATGGTGCCAATACTGGGGAAGAAGACAGCAAACAGAATGCAGGTTGTAACAATAACGATGTTAAAACCCAGGATGTGTGGTAGACCAGGGTATACGTTTCCTGTGATAGCCATGAAGAACTGTGATCGCAGCATGAAGGTGATCAGGGGATAGACTGTGATCAGCTGGAACAGCAGGAACACTCGGGCGATGACTGTCATGGGGTCCCAGTTCTGGAAGTTGTTGAGTAAGTTCTGTGAACAGTTGAGTGCACACAAGCTTAGTTCTGTGGTCCTCACATCCTGTAAACAACTTGGTGTTCAGTTGATGAATTAAGAAGTCCTCCCTTCTGCATGACAGAGAGGTTCTGAATCTTGCAGAGGGTCAGTGCATGATATTGGTTTGTAGGAAATCAGAAGCAGGTTAAATTCATGGAATGCCTGCTGCTGCTGCTGCTGCTGCAGTTTGGTCCAGAAGGTGTTGTCTTCCAGTTTGCTGAGATACAAAGATTAAAACTTAACATAACTATAATTTTGTGTTTTGTTTTATGTGGTTGTGCAACCTAATCTGTCACCTTAAGGGAAGAACACAAACTGAGGATGGTTGGGAATAGTGTGCTGAGGAAGATATTTGGGCATAAGAGGGCAGAAGTAACAGGAGACTGGACAAAACAGCATAATGCGGGGCTTCATGATGTGTTCTGCTTACCAGGTATGGTTTGGGCAGTTAACTGAAGGATGATGAAATAGGTAGAGCTGTCCCTATATAGGCCTGGACAGGCTATTAGCACTGCAGGAGGTTGAGGCTTCCAGAATTTAGAGACAGCATATTAAGGTGGCAACGTTGTCAGCCCTACACATCGGTTGCCTTTACCCCCCAGGAGATATTCCTGGTACTCATTTCTGTTGGACTCTGAGTCAACCCCAGAAGCATAGTGCAGCCAGAAAGATCAAGGTGAAAAATCGAGTAACCCCAACGAGAATCGAACCTGCAACCTTCTTGCTTGCAGGGCAGTGCCTGAATCATCTGTAGTGATGCCAGGTCATCCCAGAATGAATTCTGTATGACCCAAACATGTTAAGATTTATCAAATTTACAATAAACATGCAACTTAGATGTGAAGAAAATGAAAAAAGAGCGAATTACAATAAGATCAACTGAGACAAAAGCATGTGACTTTGATCCATGAATGTTGTGGATTTTTGTTGTGGTTTTTGTTAAATTTTGTCAGACCGTGTGATGTGCTGGGTCATGGAATTCCAGATTAGGGAAGTGTTGTCAAGCAGCAGCAGCAAAACTAGTAGATTGTCATGTTTTTTATATGTATCATTTACATATAAGAACTTCATAAAGTAACTGATCCTGTAGTGTTACATAACACAGTAACATATCAACAACAGATACCTACATTAGTTCTCTGTAGACTTCGTGCCATGTACCGTTTATAAACTTCCTTTTATACCTCCTCCACTTTGCCGGTGTATCATTTTTCTGTCTATAGAACAAGTACCTGGAAATATGTCTGTCATATATGGAAATGAAATTGCAGAGGATACTGGAAAGCATTCACAAACCAAACAAACCGTTCATTTTCATGTTCTGGTGGAGAACTGACAGTGACTTGGGAATAAGCCTGAAATGTATGATGGCAACACAGGGGTTAAAATAGCCACTGTTGATGGCATCTGTCACGATGTTCCAAGCTTACTGCAGTTTCAATTTGTAAAATAAAAGGCCATCTTGATCAGATACTATTAAAAAGTAGGTTTATGACATTGGTACATACATCTGCAACACAGGTCTTCGCAAGAGGAAAGCAGACATAGAAGAGAACTCCAATGAAAGCATACGTCAGGGTTACTAGCAGATATGCCACGGACAAATCTCGAGTCTGAAAGTTAATAAAAGTTAATTAGTTGCAGTATTAAAGGTAAACTTGTCCCTGTGCAAGTTATAAAAGCATATTGGAAGAGTGGAGGTGTAACTCCACTCATTCTAAACCTCAACACTAGATAGAAGCAAGTAGTCAGCTTTGCCACTGGGGAAATAACTGTCAGTGTCCACTGAGTGGGAGACTGGGTGGGCACCAAAGCTGGCAAGAACATTTTAGAGAAGAGAAAAATTTCTTCCTCCTCGTGGGATTCGAACCGCAGGCTGTCCAGCTTGCAGCCCAATCACTAGATCCAGTATCCTGTTGTGGCTGCTGCACTTGTAGCAGTTTGTCTGCTGACTGTGCTGTATGGCAGTACTTGCTCTTTCATACAATATTTATTGCCAGTATGTGATGTGATACAGTTCAGTTATTTCTCCAGAGCTGCAGGCCTCTTCCAGATTTTAACATTACTGTTACCCAACTCCAAACCATTTACCTTTGAAAGGTCAGATCTCATGTCCCCCCTGTGCTGCTAGTTTACTTTCTGACAGTCTTTTCCTAACTTCTGTTATTTGACTCCTCTGGAACACCATACATCTGCATATCGAGATGTGATTAGGCCAGATTTGAGCCTTCCCATCAGGAGAACTCCAAGTGTATTTATAAGTCTGCCACTATGTGAACACTGTACTCTTGTCATTTAGATTCTTGATTGTGGCAATGCCTACTGCTGTAACACCCTTCATGTAAACTGTCATTCCCAGTTATCAGCTTGAAAATATGCTTCTAATTTGGCATTGACATCTGCCTACAATCTTTATAATTACTTTCACCGTCTGTTCCAGTAGGTACATTCACAACAATAGTATCACACCAGCCATCTCTTAGCACTATATATGCCATTTTTCACTAACAGATGGTACTGTCTTGACTGCTATGAATCCTTTACATTTAAAAATATTGTCCTTTATTGGGGCTGGCATTCCCATTTCCATAGAAGAAATTATAAGCCTCCGATAATTCAGTGCTGCCATTGTCCCATCAGACCTCCTGCACACCCACAAAATCTAACGAACACTTTGCCACTTGCTAGTATTTCAAATTAACCTGACATGTAACTCATGACACTCCTATTTCTAAATCTCATGTCCATTTCCCATGGTCTAAGATGTTCCAAAGAATCTGGTGGATTCTAAAGTCCTGTTAACATTTCACAACAAGCTGGCTTTGTATGGTGCAAGGTTCTTAGTTTATTATCCAATTCCCAAGCTGTGGAAACACCCTTCGTTTGCAGCCCACAGCTGTTAAACATATTTGTAGCTGCCCTCCATGTGTGGATATACCGTGCCACAGTGACACTTGACATAAAAAGCCTTTATGCCAAGTATTAAAATGGCTTGTAAAGCAATAGGATGGAAGGGTGTGTGGATTGGGTTAATCTGGCTCAGGATAGCCACAAGTGGCAGGCTGTTGTGAATGCGGTCACGAACGCTTTCACTGTATAAAATTCAGGGAATATGACTAGCTCTGGAAGCACTTACTTCTAAAGAAGGACTTTGCTTTGTGGTGTTATTTAATTTGTACATGGGCTGTTCACTGGTTGCATTCCTCATAATACTTACATTATTTTCCTGGTGTCTGTTGTTTCTCATGATAGTGATTATGATATTGTGGATGAAGAAGGAGAGGGCTGCCATGCCTGACAGGGCTGGGAATGTGATTTTGAAGAATGGTGTGAAGTGGATTGACGTCACGTTGGTGAAATCCACATTGATGCCAAAGCTTGCAGACTTGACTGTTACAAAGAGCAGTATGTACACGACAGACAGTGTACCTGCAACATAACACTGATCATCATGATCGAGAAAAATACGTTTTTTGTCCCATAACGTTCAGTGGAGAAAATTAGTGGTACATATTTTGTGTTGTATTGTTTTTAAATTATTAAAAATTAAAAAATGAAGAATTGCAACATGAATAGTGTACTAGTTGGTACATATTGTAATAGTGTGGCATTCAGAGGTGTACATGCGTGTCATTAGGCACTGAAATATTGGAGTTTTGGGTAGGATAATTATGGCAATAAATTTCATATTAATGTTATGCAAAATTTATCAGTTTCATGCCTGGTCATATGCTTGGTCAGTCCATTTACTTACCCAAAGAGTTGAACTTTGTGAAGAAGGTTACACTCCTGAAGTTGATGAGAGGACCAATGATGACAATGATGAATATCGGGACGGTTGTTGTGAGGCCCCACACTTCGTTGTATATTCGCTGTGGGCCGTCTGAGTAGTGTGTTGTGTTGGGTGCGTCACTGCTAGCCTCATCTTCAGGACATAAAACTGGGGATGACATAAAATGGTATAATGTTATCATGTTGGTCATTATAAAGGTGACTGTCTTATATAAGTTAGCTGAGAGGTAAAGGAAATCATTTGCTTAGTAGTGACCAGGCCAACACCTGCTATGTGAGCTGCCTGTCACTGTACATAGCTCAGTCGGCATGGTGTGGTTGCTGATAGACTTGCGTCAGAACAGCCAGGCTGTGTTATTTATCCTTCAAAAACATCGCTCTGTCTGGAGTACATTTCTAAATTCAGTTATGGTGGATATTTTTGTAACAGAGGAAAGACTTTGTGATGCATGTGCAGTATGCCCCTCTCATCAGCTAGCTTCTTTGCTGCCATGTCAACAGCTAGCGTAATCTGGTTGAAACTGGTCATGAGCACGGCGTAATTTTTAGTGAATTCTAGCTGTAAGCCACAGATACTGTCCTTCTGATTTCACCATGTGTAGTCATTCACTGTCTGTGGTAGTGTTACCTGCCACTTTAATTAATTTCATCATATGGACATTATTTTAGTACTCACTGTCATTGTAATGTGGTTTCTGTCAGTGCACAGAAGACCAACCGTGACACAGATGCTTCATGGTTCAAGAGCAAACTGAATTATAAATGGTGAGGTGAAAGCTGCTGATTATGCAGTAGAGTCTCAATGTTCATGACTCTTGGTGTCAGGATTTTGACCTTTTGTGATCACACATTTTAGTACTGTTGTTTTGACCTTTTGTGACCGATTCCAGTGAATCAAGATGAGACCAACATGGTTAACGAGTCAGCCCCCCCCTTCTACCATGCTACTGAACAGATCACTATCAGCGCAGTTGAGCTGTGTGCTTCTCTGAGCGGGATTTTTGCTGTCATGCGTTACGGAATGAGGCTGCCGTTATAATCATTTAATGTATATTGTGGTTTCAAAAGATGTGCATAGTTTGTTAAATAAACTAGCATTTTTTAATACTGTTTCAGATTATTTTACATTCATGCTATTGGTAATTTATAAGTTCTTGGAACCTAGTAGGGGGTTTATGATTACAATGATTTCCAGTGTTAGTGAATGTTTTTTACCTGTCCCATCTAATCATGAACATCCACAATCTGCTGTATGTGATAAACTGATCAGATTGTTCCGGAGCACAAGTCACTTAAAAATATTCCCTACTGGGTACTGTTTGACAGTTTCATTTGCAACTCACCAGAAGGTGCTGGCAGTGAGTTGTTGTCGAGAGTGTGTGCTGTGTGTGTGACAGTCTCTGAAATAGAAAGCACATATGATAGGATTAAAGTTATTTTGAATGTGATACTGTGTCATCAGGCGAGTAGTCCCCACATTTTGAAGGATTGTAGTGCCTTGACCCTGAAGATGAAGGCAATCATCCTTCGAAGCATTGGGAGGTACTTGGCCAGTGACACATCACATCCCAGGAGACCCTGATCTTGTGAGAGCCCCATCGTGCACAGGATCATGAGGATTGTTCTGACCGGCTGTGTGTATCCTGTACACTTGCTTGGAGTCTTATTCAAACTGGCTGTATTGTGTTTTAAAGATATTACATGTACACATTGCGAAGCATAGTTGGCCTGCTTACCGTAGACATAGTCCACAGAATGGTACAGGAAGTTACTCATCAGTATCCAGTACACAATCACAGCACCAAGCAGCACCAGCACTGAGAACATCTTAGCAATGTAGCCTGCCCATTGCCCTAGTAGCATTGTTGCCAGCTCTGCTACCTCCCCATCAGTGTTTGCTTTCCCTGTTACAAAGTACATTATTTTTAACTCTATGTTCCTTTTCATGTGGGTATAAGTATGTTATTTTGATGGTCAAATTGATGGTGATATGGGAGAAATGTGAGGAACTTTTTAATAGAAAATACCAAAATACCACTTGGATGACCTAGAAATAAAATAATAATATTAAAAAAGTATCAAGCAGACCTATGTAATGGATATCATATATAAGTGTATTGTATGGCCTATGGTAATGTTATCGCTGTGTGAATATATTCAAACTATGTGCCTGTGTTTCATACTGACAAATTTTACAGCTGATCAATCCTGAGTTTGTTAATTTCAGTACCTTTCTTTTACTGATGGAACTTTAACAATTTCATAGTGGATGTAACAGCACTAAATATATTTAACCTAGCAAAGAATTATCAAAGTCATTCAGTTTTATAAGGCAGTCAGTCATAACTAAATGTTGAGGTATTTTGGAATCATGCAGCTGCATATAACCTCAACAAAGGGCCTTCTCATCAATCAGCAGTATACCAACAACTCTTGATTATCCCTGCTGATGGAACTAGTTGTCTGTTTCAGTGGTTTGCTTCTTAAAAGCAAAAATTTCTACAATGAATACTTGTGGTTTCTCTGTATGGAATTGTAATATCCCAAGTTGTACTGTGTTTTCACTTCTGTCATGTGGCTGTCAGATCTCAATCGTATTGCAGTTGTGTGAGATGGCTTGCTTACAGCCAGCAGTACAAGAAGAGTGGGGGTTGTAGCATGGGCAGGTGTTGGAAGCAAATATTGCCTCCATCATGTCTGTGTCCTTGCAAATGATGTGGACTTGTGTTCTTAACTTTATATCTTTTTCACTCCAGTGAGTGCTTCTTCTGACATGCACTTCCATACATTGTATGCTATTTCACATGCTTGACAATGGCTAACTATGATATCCTACACCTTAGAAAGTGCCATAGTATTTTATGAAAAGTAGTGGTTGTGTTCAGTTAATATTAGGAAACACAGAGCAATCTATGTGTTGTGACCAACTGCCCTGCCACCTCTGTAGCACCTGCTGTGGACAAGTGTCAGTACAGTGACTGGCTTCAGTTCGTCGCACAGTGCCATAAGATTGCGATCATGCCACACCAGGTGTCAACTGAACATTGTGATGGACTCCCTATCATTCGTCCTTGATACTTGGGAGATCGTAGCTATCAGTTTCTGCACAGAGCCCTTTTTCTTCTCAAGTCCATGCCACAATGAGAGGCATATGTTAAGCATTGTTTATAATATCTATATCCTTTCTGATTCTCACATCTCATTCACTTTACTTCACTAGGCTCAATGAAGGATGGTAGTGGTGTGGCATGATTAATGAGTGAGATTCTCTTGCCTGTAACTTTTGTGTTTGGTAGGAGGTGGCACTTATGCTAGAGTCAGTCAGTCATTCAGCTACTGTTCATGGAGTAAGTTGATGTGCAGTGGTAATAATACTGGAAACCTGGCCGTATGAAGAGGTCTGTAGTGTCATTCAATTCTCGTGGGTGAACAACATTTATTGCCAGTTGATACATGTGTGTGGTGATAATGGAGTGAGACTGCACTGTGTCATGAAATGTTGCAGAGAATTTGACATTGGTCAAGTGGACACCCATGGAGATGATCACACCAGTCAGCCTAGCACAACAAGGGCAGATGTGAACAGAACATGAAGTAGATGAACTGATTTTGATAAACCAAGCAGTCAGGAAGTCACTGATGGAATGGAAGTGGATTGGTGGTTGTGAATGGAAGGGCCTGTCTTTTAATGTGACAGAGTTCTTAAACTGTTGCCAAAATGGAGATAATTGCATCAGTTTGCTGTGGAATTGTGTTGAAAAAGCTATACTTCCATGGAGTAAATGAGCCACATCTAATGTTGTAATGACTTCTCATGTAATTTTTGTGACCTAAGGAACGTTATTTATTGATCATGTTTCATATAAACCAAAAAGGTGTTTATTCCAAGTGGCTGTAGTGCTGCTGTGTAAGCTCATAGCTTGATCTGTCAGACTTACCATGCTTCATCTGCACCTGCAGTAGCTTGTGTGTTGTGTACAGGCACAGTCCCCCCATCATGACAATGGTAACTATACCCATAAGCAGACCAGCATTTTGTACTCCCCATGGCATTGTCAGGAGGGATGACCCCATGATGGTATTCCACACAGAGAAACTGGAAATGTAATTTGTATTATATACAAATATGTAGAATTTTTGTGCAGTTTTGTTACTGTTTAGTAAGTCACACACACTTGTGCTTACATATATTATTTTATGAGCCTTTACTCTAATTTAATAGTCTGCCAGCACACATAGGTGCCATAAGACTGCACTTTGACAATATTGTGACAGCACTGCACCTTCCCTGATGCCTCTTCTCAGTCCTAATGAAATATTTCTCCTACTAAACATAGACACTGCAAAGACTTGAAAGCAACTATTCCAAATGCAAGTCCCAGAAATGAACTTTCAAGCTCATATAACAGCTCAAGTATTAAAATGATTACTGTAAACTTTGTGTAGAGTGGGGAATACATGCTTCATAAAGCAGAAACAAAAATATAAAGAACTGAAAGTACTAGTTTCAGATGGAAAGGCTACGAAAACTTCCCTTGTGATGCCCAGACGGTGTGTGTCAAGTTCGCATTTCTGGGAATAACTCTGATCTCTATTAATTACCTGTCATAAACAGAAAACAATTTCTAAGAAGTCTTATAAGTAATATGAACTTTAAGGTTACTTGAAGTGATTGTACTTTGAAAGGAAAATGTCAAACTTTAATTAAAGCTGTCAGTGTTTTGAAATGGCAGGTGGCCAGAGGGCATGACTTTTATGGACAGAGATGGTGAAATGAATGAAACAGCAGAATAGCTGTAGTGCACAACATACAGACTAATAACATGACATTTATTTTATTAGAGAGAGAGAGCTGGATCTACTGTAGAAAATATTAATTGAATTATACATTCATTCAGTCACTTTTATGGTGTTACTGTTGATATTGTTCTGGGATAATTTTGTCGGCATCTTGTGCATGTTTACTGGCTTGAAGCAAGTCACAGCAGACATCAAGACATGGATGTGTCTTTATTGTCCTGTGTTAGTGCACCATACTGGCAGTTACCAACAAGGATATACGGATGGGAAACCTAAGTACTGGTTTTTACCACAAAATCATAATTATGGAGGTTGCTTCTCTAGAAGAATGTTACAAAATTATGGGACAGGGTCTATCTTTATTTTCTGCTGCGAAGTTCCTTGAAGTTGTGGGTTCTTTTGAATGTCAGTGAGTTTGTCTATATGTGCTGGAAACATCAGTTCAGTACCAAGAATGCTTGTAGTTCTGAGACATGTAGTATATCTCAAGCAGGTGTGCGAAATATTTGACATCATATGCGTATTGGACCGTGCATCATCTTGATATTTGAATAATGGTTGACCAACTAGATGACACTTGCTTTGTTATATATTGCTCAACATGTTTCAGACGTTAATACGTCCATCTTCAGGAGCTAG
>Ga0123354_10005100_pt1 | contig 18965 bp, 11 predicted proteins | sample TergutLab28metaG_2_FD_97872 | JGI IMG/M metagenome (GOLD analysis project Ga0123354, IMG submission 97872) | Labiotermes labralis P4 segment gut microbial communities from Petit-Saut dam, French Guiana - Lab288 P4 | ecosystem: Host-associated > Arthropoda: Insects > Digestive system > Gut ...
GACCCGTTGCGCTGACCACGTGACACCCCTCTATCCGCAAAAGTTGGCACTAACTTCGCCGACCGGCGGCGGCCGCTCTGTCGGTATAGTTCGCGTGCGGACTAAGGCCACGGAGTTATATATGTGAGCCGGGTAGCTCAGTCGGTATAGCGACTGAGCTACGGGCTGGAAGGTCCGGGATCGAATCCCGGTGGGGATACGTACAGGGCCCTGGGGCACACCCAGTCTCCTGTAAAATGGGTACCGGGTCATTCCCGGGGGTAAAGTGCGGCTGGGACGTGCTGCTGACCACTCACCCCCTTCTAGTGCCGCGGTCATGGAAGAGTAGAGCTATACCTCTACCCACCCTCTGGGCCACACCGGGCCTGTAACGGGATCACTTTACCTTTTTACCTTTTATATGTCAAGTATGAAGTAATTCTCCGTACTTGCAATACTTTCGATCGAAAATATTTAGCTCTTGCCTTAGACGTGCTTTTAGAAGTTCCATCACGTCGTGTTCTAAATTGTCGGTTATTTTAGTCCACTTTTAATGAAAATTGGTATTGTCACCAAAGTTTTGTTAGTATTTCAATTATCATGTTTTCCAAAATCTCTTCAGTGACCCTAGACTGGTTATCATGCAGACAGAAAGACAAAGCGAAAAGGACAGACTTTAGTTACATTACATTGCGAGTGCTGCAAATAGGGATGGTTAGATTGCATGTTTCATATCAGGCAAAAGACGTTTCGTCAACTTCCGTTTTAATTAGGTGCGTTAGCAAAATTTCGAAAAGCAATTATTAGCTTCATCATGTCTGTCTGCCTGACTGTCGGTCTGTCCATATGGAAAAACTCATCTGCGACTGGATATATTTTCATGAACGTTGATATTTGAGTATTTTTCAAGAATCTGTCCAGAAAATACAAGCTTCACTACAATAGGATAAAAATAGCATGTACTTTACATGGAGACCAATATAAATTTAGACCATATCTCGCTCATTTCTTCTCAGATGGAGGAATGTTTCAGTCAAGCGTTGTAGAGAAAACCAAAATATACATTTTATGTCCAATTTTTTTTCAAAAATCGTGCCTTTTGTGAGATAAAGTGGTAAAACACTGTAGAGCGGGACAGACCACAGATGACAATATGGCGCATGTGCATTTTATGCTGGACTCCAAAGGCTACAAAACACACATTCAGAATTTGTCATATTTATAGCTTTTCTACGGCAACTATGTTTGCACGAACGAATCTCAGTATTACGCTATACGAGCATTCTCTCTCTTGTTTACATTTTTATAGGTTATTAACCTAACGACGCTAACACTAGCGGGAAATGTAGCTTGGAATTGTAGGGTTATTAGTAAAGGATGACATCTAAATAATGGGACAGAAAGCGGCAGGGCTTTAATTTAGTCTAATATTCTGGAATTCTACTGTGGACTGCGGAAAACCATGAAGAAACTTACTAATTTTTGTCTGTCTGCACAATAAAGGTAGGGGCAATAATTCTGCGGGTTTTGCTAGACTAAGAACTGTCAAATTAATTCTGTTCGAGTTTCAATGTCTTCATATCGTTGTTACTAGAGTCTTCTGTTATATGACACCATGATGCTGGGCAAGTAATACCGACGTTTGGAAGGATCGTGGTGATTTTATTTTCGGGGTCAGGCAAATCCGAATAGACATAAATTTTATCTTTGCATCCGGGTAGTGCATATGGCTTACTTTATAGTAATATCCTTCCAAAATTATAACAACAAGCGGGTCATCTTACGAATTTTTATACATGACACGAGACAAAATAAGGGTAAAAGTTAAGTTGTCCCTTTGTACGCCAGGAAGGCATATGTGGGGAAGGGCGGATATAAAGTTCCATTCATTCTTAACATCCTAACCTCAGTCACCCGAGATATTATTATAGAAACAAATTCTACGTCTGAACACACTATCCAACTGATATTTTGCAGTGGCTTGGAAACAAATTTTTGTGTCAGAATCTGTTTCAATGAGCTGCGTAAAATTCAACAAAACAGAACCGAAACATATGTGCACATTCCTCTACTACATTTTTCCCTCATGTGCGGTGTCTTCCCTGGCATTATCTTTTTAAGGCACTTGCTTGAGTGTTGTTATTTCAATTAGATGTCAGCTGTGTAGCCCTCCTGTAAGTGTCTAAGTTATTGGTTAGCCCATTGTGTAGGCCGTTTTAATAAATAAATAGCATTTCATGCAATATTTATAACTTAGTTTGCGATATTTTACCTGGTAATCCGCCCAAGATGACAAGTATTCCGCTTTATTACTGTACTCTAGCAGGTTAGCAAACGGCGACGTGAAAAGCGTTACCAGCGCACCAAGAAATGTTGCTTCAACCATCACATGCCCGAAATGCGGGTTCTCCTTTTTAATATACTCAATCCTCTGTTTCCACACGAGTGCCCCTACTATTGCCATGCCTCCTTGGATAAGTATAGAGTATAGTGTCAAAATGCTGAACACTTTGTAAGTCAGCGTATGACCTAGTGGAAAGAGTTTGAAAGAAGAATTGCTCTGTGGTCTACATTGTCCTTAATACTAAAAAGACATAGTCTAGAAAATATTACACTTAAACTGTGGGGCAAGAAATTAATAAGACTAAAATGTAATAATAACAATGACGAATGGGGTAATATAATTATTAATCATACCTTCAAAGGGCAAAATACACTCTTACGGTTGTCGTATAAACTTGAAAAACGTTTGGAAAAACTCCTCTGTATTGACAGTATTCAAACCTGGTGCCATATTTTTCAGGTGTGAGTAAATGTGTCACATTCGTGACCTTTCACTTTCAACCCGGGAAATAGGTTCTGCCGGATTTTGGTTAACTGAACACACCTACCTAATTTTTGGATAGTAGAATCCTTCCTTTTTTCACTATAGGAGTAAAGACAGTTTCAGTAAAAGCCACTGTTTCTTTTCCAAATCTGACATCACGAGTTCGAATCCAGTTAACAAACTTTTCAATACTTCTATGAATTATTCGCTATTGACTTTATTTCCTTCCTCTTTTCTGGCACGAATTGCTAGGGATTATTCCTCTGAAATAGGAGAATTTTCAATTGACATCCTTCTTGAAAAGGCTTAAATTTTCATAATAATTGTGCTTTATTTAGAGCTTTATCACCGCATGTTATAGTAAACTTTCTAATATTTCATTCCGGTTATTCTCGAAATTTACAAAAACTTTGGTGTTAACATAATTTTATGTTTTCCGGTTTCTGATGGCACAGTAAAACAAGGTATTCAAAGCATCTCCATGCTTTACAACAATGGTCAGAGCCTGCTGTCTGTCAAAAGTACACTTCAATGCACGTCTGGCTTCTTTCCTCTCAGCTATACTCATGCTGCTTATTTTCATTTTATTTCGAAGTCTTTTTATTCTTGCCCCACAGTGTGTGAGCCTCGTGATGTGAGGCAAAGAGACTTCAAACGCAGAACCCAGTAGAGTGATAGCATCATTCCTACTTGGAATTATGGATGTTCTGGTCTCTGGCCACACTAAGACTTGCCTCTTCGTAGTTTCTCCTGTTTTCTAATTGAATGGGCAGAGGAGATAGGCTGCTGCCCTCCACATTCTGTTCAATTTATCATCCGTGCAATTGTTCTATCAATCGACGCTTCTTAAAAACTATCAGTTAAAATTTTCAGTAAATAGTAGACAAATTATTATTACTATGATCATCATCAAAGTCAATAAACAAAATATTTCGAACCACCCTTAGCCAGTTGAGAACTCCTCATGTTCATAACCCTGCAGCAAATGCACTTTTTTAGACTTTCTTCGAAGACTGTGGTGGAAAGGGGCCATTAGTTTCATTACGTACTTAAGCATGGAACAGCTTGGCTTTCACCGAACGTCTTTTCGCAAGACTTTTTTATATGTACTCAAATTTGTCGGCTAGATTCAAGTTTTGTTATAATGCGACAAAGTATTCGACATTTCACATCAAGACCTCCGTAACGTGTGTGTATATATCGCCATTTACGAAACAGTCACAAGAAATTCAATACAGCGAGAGGGACCGAAGAAACAGGTGATGTATCATAATGTAGGGCCACATAGATATTATTTTCATATTATGTAGTCGGAGCAACCCAATGTGCTTCAGTGTTTGGCTACACACAGGCACATTTTCTATCGTGTTTTTTTTTCCGATGAACAAAAATAAAATACAAAAGGGAAATTTATTAGCGAGCAGCATTATAATTCTGCGAATACTTGATTTTTGTCAGGAGTCCCATCAGACTACTATCGCTACAACAAAAGCAAACATTAAATTCTAATTCCATAGTGTTTCAAATTTAAATCTCAATCATTCAATAAGCTTTGTAAAATTTTTTATGTTATTCTCTCTGTGTACTACGAGTGTAATAATATGTATATTTAATATAAGCTATGTAGTTAAAATGTAACATAATATTGAATAACTATGACAATTTTCTTTTGGAATTAAATGATAATCCTTTCTTTTTCTTGCCTTCTTCTTCAATGCCAGTCTTTCTTTTCTACCCCTTTCCCCGTGCTGCCATTAAAACAGTGAAATACTTTGTAACTTCTTAATTCTTGAGTAGTTTTGAATATAGAGCTACCACCAGTGTAAATACCCATGAGGGTGCTTCATGTTTGCATGGAAACAGTGTGTGAACGATATAAAATTCACATTTTCACATTCATAACGGATAACATTAGAAAACTGAAACAGTTGTGGTGATAGTTGATTTTTTTTAAACCGAAATTGTGTGGTGTTTTTTCCGTTACCTGGTGTGTATAATACACTACGAATCATCTAAATCACCCTTTTTGCGAAAAATCACTTCCATCCTGGCTAAATTGACGGCATTTTCCTTGGTATTACTTTGAAACCGTCCATTCTGGGCTTTGGGTATATACCGTGACATGTGATTGCGAAGAGTTGGCCGAATCCAAATCAGTTGAAATCCGCGAGCACGTACTTCGTTGCCACTTTGACGCTGCACATGCGCAGCTTGCAAGAAAACTTCTTGTAGATGATGCTGACGATCGCAGTGATGGTGATGATGGCGATGATAGGGATGATGATGAAGAGGAAGAAGAAGAGGAAGGAGAAAAATATGTAGATCAACGAAAAGAACAAAAACTGAAGGAACTGTGGATTTTAAGTAGAGGGAGACAGATGAGGACCCTATAAAACTGCTTAACGAAGAGGTCAATGTTTATATCTTATTACAGACGTGGTGAAATCAAATAGGATTATTTTTACACTACATGAGATAATTGAAAAAGTCTGCAGAATTATAATGGAGAAACACGAAATAAATAAGATGTTTGGAAGATTTTCGCCATATATTATACGGCAATTGATTTGGATTCACTTGTCCCAGGATACGTACAGAGCCCGGCATTTCTTTACGCAACTACGAACATTCAGACTCCATAGAACGCGGGGAATTTCATGACCAGTTAAATGACTGTTAGCTTATTACGAAGGGTTGTGCTGTATGAAGTTGATTCTTCCTTTTCTGTCTGGATGGTAAATATTACTACCTGAGTCTTTCATGCGAAGTGGAAACTGTCCCAGAAGACGGAAGATTTCAAACGTTGGCCTTACTTCATTCAAGAAGCTGTTCGATCGACCTTGTGTGGGCGTTGGCTTTTTGATGGGGAATACAGCATTACTCTTCAGTGATGGTTCCCGACGATGCGAGTGGTAGAATTGTCCCTCGTAAGGAAACATTGGCAATCCTCTCACGGTCTTTATACCTCAGAATGTGTTCCTGTATTTTAAAGGAACACATAAATTCACACGTTTGTTTAAACACGCCAACTTTCTGCTCACTAATTTCTGCAATCCGTCGAAAAACGGTTAAATATTTGCTAGCTGGCAAGGCGAGAGCAGAAAACTGGCTAACAGTTGTCTCTCACATGGGTACTAATTTTTTGCAAATGGCCGAGTGTAGCAAATATCATGTATTTTATGTATGCTTGTAACTTCTATTCAAGAAGACAAGTTTTTAACATCGTTTATTCCGAAAAACCTTAGAATAGAAGCTGACTGTAAGATCCAAGTGTAGGTGGCAAAATGATTTGAAAATTTATCCTAAAGAAATAAGATAGATGGATGCAAAGTGGGTGTTTCTCAGAATATGGACTTGGTCTGTTGCTGTGAGCGCATTAATGAAATTTCAGATTACATAAAATGCAGGAATTCTTTTAGCTACTTTCTGAAAAAGTTCTCTTATGGATGTAATTAGAACTATTTCCTTAGTCAATTGAAACTTCCATTCGAGAAAATTTTATCTCAGGCCAACACTTTTCCGAGATACACCGAACACAGTATTTAAGACATTTATGGATTTCTGAATCTTAATGTGAATAGTATTTAAAGAAATTATATTAAAGTAATATACTTATAATAGAATTCCCTTACAAAAGAAACTTGGTAAACCACTCAGGAAATACACATGCACTTCAGGTCGTTAAGTAACTGACAATTAAGCTAAACTAAATTGAAATATCAAGATTATGGTCTTAATTTGGCAGTGGTAAACAACATCTCATAGAAACAATGTGTGTGTCTGTATACAAAACACAGTGGGTCGTAAATTTGTCATTCATGGCTGAGAGAACTTCAAATCATAAACTGACATCTAAAAGGTAAAATCAAAATTTATACTATACCTACCATGCGCAGATTGATTGAAAACTGTCAGTTTGTTACTCTTTGTTACTGTCGGAAACATGGGACGAAGTGCTACAATTATCCATATTAATTTTTTATTCCAAAAACAAGCTCCACACCTGCTCTGCTCCTTGCCAGCTTTTGAAGCTGTCTCCATTCACTCAGGAACAAGCTATTTGTCCTTGGGATTATTCCGGTGCAAAACCGAAGTCGACGGTTGAAGTTGCTGGACTTAAATGGTGTAAGCACACTTTATTGTGTAACAGTTTTGGTTTAATCACAGTTCCACCACTGAAAATAACTCTTACTTCATGGATATTGTAATTTCGCAAAGAGTACAAACAGTTGTGGTTGTGACGTCGGCAGTTGCGCCTGCTTTTGGAAACAAATGTCATTTTTAAGCTTCTCGCCTATCCAGCCTAGAATGACAGTTGAATAAAGAGAGACCAACTTGATGTCACTTGCTTTTTTATTTCATTATTAATGCTCAAGATGTTTCGGGTGTTAATACATCCATCCTCAGGAGTTTGCGACTTATTTGTTGAGTTATTTCATGGGTTGTATTGCTCTTGGTTCGATGCTTCAACCTGCAACACGGATACCACTCCAACCCACCCACACCGAATCTGCAACACACATCGAACCAAGAGCAATACAACCCATGAAATAACTCAACAAATAAGTCGCAAGCTCCTGAGGATGGATGTATTAACATCCGAAACATGTTGAGCATTAATAATGAAATAAAAAAGTAAGTGACATCAAGTTGGTCTCTCTTTATTCAACTATAAAGATGATGCACGGTCCAATAAACATAAGACCAGAATGATATGTTTTACTTATCCAAGTCCTACTCACAGTTGCATGTTCACAAGTAACGTTCTTGTGCCGGTTTACTCAAAAGTCATATTTAATTGTGGGCGGACAGAGATCGAATCATGTTTTCTCGTTGAGCATCCGTCGCACTTCAGTATGCTAAGTCATCGAGGACCAAAATTCGACAGTCCTCGCCAGTGCCTGAACGTCTTTGTTATCAAAAGCGGTGTTAAACTTTGGTGGGGCTGCAAATTTTTAATTGCGATTTTGGATTGGCTTTCACCATTGTCATGTGACTCAGACTCCTGGGCAAAATGTCGACACGTGCAAAGTATTATTTTGTCGACAAAGGAAACTGTGTACTCTGTTGCCTTGTTGATCTCACGTATGTTGATGGCAGTCAGCCGCCAGCCAGACATGAATGTTTGCTGCACTCTTTGAAGTATGTAATAGCTTCATATATGCTAAAGATTTCTCTTAATGAGGCGCATTGTGTTCAAAGAAAAGTAATAACTACATCTCTATTGGTACGTACTTCAACTGGACACTTTACCAGGTACAGCAGAACTTCACACATGCCGACTCTGGTTATCCGGACTGCCATACATCCGAACCGGCTTGGTCGTTCGTGTAAACATTTTCTTATTGTAACTGTACTGCATATTTTGGGGCTTAAACTTTCCCCCATTTGTCAAATACATATAAGGAATGAAGTAATAATATTTTATTTGTACTAAATAAATGTGTCACCTAAAACTGTTGTTTGTATAAATTTTCTTCAACTTCAAATTATCATTGCAGCCTATTTTCAAAGAATAATCCAATTGTCCAGATTTTCTGCATATCCGGATGGCTCGCCGTCCAAATTAATCGCGATACTTTATTACAGATTATATTGCTGGTCTATAAAGCGTCTCCGAGAATAAAAGCAGCCCATAGTCTGTTACACCGTTAAATACAATGGAAAGGAAGAACTTAGTATACTGCAACCACTGTGAGACTTGTAAATAAGTTTCCGTTTTATTCTTTAATTATGAAGAATAACATTTGCTGTAGATGCATTAACCCATATTCTGCTAACGTGGAGAATATGGTGAGTCCCTAACAATGTCAGCAAATGGCAGATGGGATTTAACTCGGCGTTTAGAGGGTTATACATAATTCGCAGATTTAAAATTTCTTACATCAGCTCTTGATCTTAAACCGATTTCCTCCACCTCTTATTACCACAAAATAAGTCGTGAGGTCCTTCTTAACATTTACTCGTATCTGTTTCTCAGTCAATTAACTTCTTTTCATAAAGCACGCATAAGGGAGAGAAGAAGTGTTTGCAAAATTTTAATCGGGAACTCGAATAGAAGAAGTGACTTGTAAGACACAGTCTTGGGGTTGGAAACGTATAAGCCTATGTTAAGAAGTAGCTCCAAATCTAATAATACTCAGAGGTCAAAGAAACTGTATAATGGAGTGTGGAATGGATTTAACTGGATCGAGAGAGAGCTTGATATCTAGCGCATGAAAACATGATAATAAACATCAAAGTTCGGATTGCATTCAGATGGCTCAAAACAGGGACCAGTAATTATGTAAATTCAGGTTCTCAAAAAGCATGAACCCTACACCAAAGATCAAACGTTTCCACCATCACAACTCTTTCTGGATTTTTCTCTCCAAAGTCCAAGCTACTTTGTCGGCCCGTCAGAGCTTCCTATATTTCAGCACCGTAACAACAGAGACTATTAAGCGTCCAGCATACATTTTTACGTACAACTTATTACGAAGGTGGGTCATAAAATATATTAATATGACGTACGATATCGTAAAGAAAGTGACCTATGGTGATCAGTTGACTGCACGAACATTCGTCGCCAAGCTATTGTCATCTGATTTGAGCACTGAAGTCAGGTCTTGGCGACTTCAGTCTAAAAACGATGGTACTAAAGGGCCCGTCGTGACAAAACGGCTTAGAACACAGGACACGTACTGCCGTCAACCGGATGCATGATATGATACAGTGGGTTGTGGCTGGGAGTGTGTGCAAAAACTGTGAGAGCTTAGTATAGTCAAAACTGAACTGTCCGTATTACAGTTCACAATATGAAACCTAAAATAAAACAATGAACCCTTATTTTTGGCCACCTCTAGTAATATCCTAAATTGTCATTGTACATACTTCATTCATCTTAGTACAAGTGTTTTCCTGAGAAAAGTGTCTTTACGGGTTCTTCGAGACTGTATTACTTACGTTTGGTTTTGCTGGCTCGAAATGCGACGCCAGCAGTTTTGTTCGCTTGTATAGCAGTCACTGGGGCAGTCAGCAGTTGCGCGAGTGCTATTGACTTTTAAGCGTTAGAGTTAGCGTGTAATACCTTAGCTTCAGATACGACAAGCGGGGAGTTCGTTATAAATACTTAATAAGCATTGTTCAAATATTTATCTTGCATCACCCAGTTCCTTGATCGGCACGTACGGTACAACAGAGACCAATTACTTCTTTACGAGTTACATTTGCAACTCGAAGATAAAATTCTCCATAACACTTAAATATTTGCCTTACAGAAAGAAATATATTACACAGACCGGTATATATCATATAAAGAGGTTAAACCCTTCTAAAGGCGATATTTCCAAGCACTGGACAGAGAGAAAGTTAACCTTCCTCTGTCACCTTAAGGTGTTGGACTTTGCTGTCAAATAGCTGGAAGAGTTGAGAAATTTGTACAATAGTTCCTAAGTAAATAGAATTAGCCTTCCGCCTTGTACGTTCCCTATGTAGTTTGCACAAAGTAAATGCTTTCCAGATAGTCGTAATTCGCTGTAATTTCGAAGATGAAACGTACGAATAAGCAAATATTATTACTTTAGAGTAAAATCGCCTTTAACGCTTCTTGTTAAGCGATTAAAAATTGCTTGTATTCTTGAATATGTTAACCGTGATTCATAAATGTCTGACTTCAAAGTCAGGAGTACAATTGTAAATCACCTCGGATACTTTTTTTTTTATATTTTCTGCCATCTATAACCGTTGGTAAAAAAAAGTCCATAAAACTTCACACAACCTGCACAACTTGAATCTAAACAATATTTAAAATTTCAGGTCCCTCTTTGTGGAGAGCCTACAGCATCTGCAGTAAGCAACTAATCGGGTGATTTTGACGTTTTGTTGACCGTATATCTCAGTATATTTATCTCGGCATTTAACCAACTTGATGCACAAAATTTGTTTCACAATAAGTTTTATTTCATGCCTCTACATGTTTCGAACACATGTGCTCGAAACATGTAGAGGCATGAAATAAAACTTATTTTGAAACAAATTTTGTTCATCAAGTTGGTTAAATGCCGAGATAAATAATCGGGTGATTTATAGAGAAATAATTGCTTTCCATTCTCAGACTCATATGAAACGCATAAATACATACTATGGAGCAACATACATAGTTTTTATTACATAAGATCGTAGCTTTCAGAGAAGAACAATGGACAAGATTTTGCGGCTGTAGTAACTTACACAAAGTACGGTAAAATTTGTATTGCTTTCCCTTTATCGTTTTAATAAACAAGAAACGCTATAAGCCGATACTGTAATATATTTCTCCTGATCCGAGGATTACAACTGACGTTTTTGTTGCTTAGACGAGTGATTCTCTTCATATCATAACGCAGTACCGTTCTGTGATACTGAAAACTCCATTATTGGGATTTTATAACCTCTTACTTATTATATTAGGTCCGCTTCAGGGCCGAAATTAACGCTGTCTTGTTTATCCCACCAGGAAAATGCCACAGCAATTTTCTAAATAAACCATGAGGGCCACTTACAGGTCCTGTTCAATTCAGAATTTCCTATCGACCTCCAAAAATATAATTTATAAGAGAGAGAAGGTGCTGTTAAATAAACCAAGCAACACAGCATGAAATAATGTGGTAAACCTGCCATCACATACTTGGAGAGACTCAGCTGCAAATCTACTCACGATATTAACTGCGCACATGGCATTTCAAGCAGAATTACGTATAAAGTTACCCCCATCACATGCCGTGAAGGAATAGAGTGGCAGTAGCAGTACAGCTCTGCCCAGTCTGAATTTCTGCACTAGATTGTGTGGGTGCAAGACAGAGTAACTACTTAATTTTTCTCACTACTGATTACATTATTATTATTATCGCATTTTTGCAGGGTATTCGCAATTATATATACTCTATATATTCCATGTTTCTATGGTACAACCTGTTGCAGTTGTGCAGTAGTTACAATTCATTACACATGTAACGCTATTTCCTACGTTGAACATTTTGTTCTATGACATTGGTACTTTCCAAACAAAGTGTTCAGTGCCCATTGTGGTTATTTTCTATAGTCCCTTGATGTCGTAATTTCCCGGCATGCTGCGCAGGCATTTATGGAATGATGCCCCAATTATTATTGGCATCGCTTTTGTTTTTACATTTCACGTCCACTGTATTTCTGTTGTAGGGTTTTTACATGTAATATCTTTTTGATTCATTATTACTATGCTAATCCATTTCTGTTTCTCTTATTCTTTTTGACTGCGCATTCCCATTTATATCTGAAACCGTCTGATCATAGGGGTCATCTTGCTATTCAGACAGACAGTAAGCTGTTTGTTGTTTTATTCAACCAATTCTTGAATGCGCAATTCTACAAGCTATGTTACACTAACTAGTCAGCTACTCCAAACGTTTCGACGCACAAGACATCCTCCTCAGGGACTCCACCATACAACTATATTTCGGCAAGCGAAATGGATATATACGAGCTCTGTCCCAAAAGTAATGAGAATGATTTTAAAAATATATTGAACATACATGCAATTACAGTTTATCCCATTCAAAATAGGCTCCTTGTGATCGAATACAGCGATTCCAAGGTTGCTGCCACTCTTCATAACAGTGGAGGAAGTCTTCACTTGAGATGTTGTTCAAAGCCCTCGTCACAGTTGCCCGGACGTTTTCAGCTGCCCCAAAATGATGTCCTTTGAGGTGGATTTTGAGCTTGGGGAATAAAAATAAATCTCACGAAACCAAGTCAGGGCTGTACGGTAGGTGGGGAAGGGTTGTGATATTATTTTGAGCCAAAAATTCCCACACATCGGACAAATTCTTCGGGACCAGTTTCGCACAAATTTTTCTCATGTGCAGATCTTCCGTAATGATTCGGTGGACGTCCGTTTTCGGTAGTTCTACCTGCTCTGCGATTAACCGCACTTTCAAACGTCGGTCCCTATCCAGAACAGCATTCATGCGGGCCACATTGTACTCAGTTCTTGAAGTTGAAGGACGCCCTGCGCACTGTTCGTCCTCAACGCTCTCCCTTCCGTCCTTGGACACCTTGTGCCACCTGAAGACTTGGGCTGAAAACAAAACAGCATCCCCATAAGTTGTCCTCAACAACTGCAACGTTTAGGAACAAGATTTTCCGAGTTTCGCGCAGAACTTAATCGCGTAACGCTGCTCCAGACTCATCAGCATTTTCGCCCGTGACAAGACACCAAAACTACCACGCACTTGGCTAACCTACCGACTGCTACAACGGTGCGGACTGAACTGAGGAAGGTCAAACTCTATACCTGGGTTCCCCCTCCGCCTGCCTCGACCAACACTTTCCTTTTCTGGCCCTTCTGCGCTGCGTAAAAAGAAATCATTCTCATTAGTTTTGGGACAGAACACGTACACAGTCCAATCACTTAAGCACAATCTATCTTTGCTCTAAAGGACATATTCCTAAAGGTGTTTGAGAGTCACTTTATGGTAGACGGTTACAAGGTGTAGTCAATAACATATTTCACTTTGAGGCAAAGTAAAGTCATGTCCAGTCATGTTGGTAAAGACGTGGTCTTAATACCGACGTTCAGCTATAAAACTACTAACAGTCTGTGAATTGTGCCATCCCCGTTGTGTAGTATAAACTAGCAAGTAGGTATGAAGTCAATAACACAACTTTTGTTTAATTAGATGTTATATTCTAGGTCAAAAATCTACACGTATCGGCCGGTAGTGTCCATCATCAGGTCTTTGTCATTCGACACTCTTAAGATTATTTTATATAATTGTGTGGCGGCTTGTTTGATGAGATCTCTACATCAAGGCCTTTGTTTGAGTATAGTATATCCATATTAGTGTATTGTAAAGTAGTTCACCCATGCGCTTAATATAGACATACTATAATCAAACAAAGGCCCTGATGTAGAGGTCTCCTCATCAAACAAGCCGCCACACAATTATATAAAATAATCTTAAGAGTGTCGAATGACAAAGGCCTGATGATGGCCACTACCGGCTGAAACATGTAGTCTTTTGACCTAGAATATAACATCTAATTAAACAATAGCTGTGGTATTGACTTCATACCTACTTGCTAGTTTACTAATAGTCTTTTCTGACAATGGCTGGGAGCATAGTTACAAAGTACTTCACTTTTTGCGGTGTTTGAATCCGGCTGGTTGAATAGTACGATAAAACACGCAAAACACTAGATCGCTTGTGAAGATGCTGTGTTGCGGTAGCAGGTGTATGTGGAACACAGACACATAATGTCAATGTTGACCTCCTCTGCCAAGTGCTGTGCAATATCGTCACGGACGCTAGTTACATGGCTAAATGTCAAGGCCGCCCCACTCCCACGGTGTGTACAAATTCAAAATCTTTCGTGCTCAAAAGCACAATGCATAAACAACTACAAAAACACAAATATTCATGTGTTTACGTAACATTGTAGTAAAGTGTTTCATTGACTACGGCTTTTAACTATCTACCACCAAGCGACTCTCAAGAACTTTTAGGCAACTGTGCTTTGGGGCAAAGCTACATTCTACATCAGTGATTGGACTGTGTGTTGCTACCCACGTGGCGTGCCGGAGGGTCGAACAATTATATGGTGGACTCTATGAGGGAGACGCTTTGGGCGTCGGAACTCTTTGGAGTAGCTAATGAATAAGTGTAACTTAGTTTATAGAATTGTGCAGTTGGGTGGATAAAATAGCTAGTACGAAAGTAATGGCCGTTGTGTATAACTGCAAAGATAGTGGGATGCTTGACAAGGGTATTATACACTGCACTATCAAGACATCAACGGGTGAGATAACTAGCAGAGGTGTCTGTAAATTAGACCGCCAGTTTCATAGACAGCGCGTCCGTGAAGCAGACTCAAGTAATTTTGGTTTAAATGGCTTGACGGCTGAAGCTTTCCGATTTCTGTGTGTGAATGAGCGTTCACATAAAGCTCACAGACTCGCTGAGACCTGTGAAGAAAATCTGGTCTTGAATTTAAATTGGATTAGGCACACTTTGCATGAAGATAGACGCATAATCAGGAAGAGGTGTATCTGTTTTGGCACTGTATATAAAACCTGCTTCTATCATACAGTCTCCATATTAACGTGCTACACACAGGTACTACGGTTAGAAGGTTGTGTGATTTTTATCTGCACAGCGTCGAATGGTAATGATGCTTAGTAAGTACTGATTTTTAAGGGTTGTGGAGGCCGATCCCAGTGGCACTGCGGTCTAAGACGTAGGTCTGTAGCCGCTTTGTTGCTAGGATTGCGGGTTCGAATAGCCCTGAAAGTATGGAGGTTCGTCTCTTGTGTTTGCTGTGTGCTGTGTTTGTAGTGCCCTCTGCGTCGTGCTGATCGCTCTTTCAGGGCAGTCCTACTGGGTGATTGATCTACAGACCTGACAATGAGGCGGCTTAGGCCCGGTAGTGTTTGTATTGTCACAAAAAAATATAATATTGAATAATCCTTACTTAATTTCAGGCCCTATCCCGGTATTTAGCACGATGGACTGAGGAAAAAGTGAAATAATTCAGTCAGGACATCCGACCACCGCGTATAATCCAAGTTCATCCAATAAGAAGGAAGTGTGTTGAATAAACTTCAGCGACGAAAATGTTTCAGAAGAAAAGTCCGATTAGACTACGTAATTGCAGAATGTAATTACCATTGCAAGAGATATTATACCTTTCAGTAATAAGCACGATAGTATGCTGCACAAGCTCCTTAATTTATAGGAAAAAAATTATCTCTGGTCAACCTGCAGGTAACATAGTAAGGGCTGAATTGGCGACAGGCTTGCGCTCGAGATGTAGAACAGCTGTACTTGCGCATCCTGCACGATGGGCATGACTGTCTGTGAACGTTTTGTGTTGTTGTACAATAACATAGCTAAACATGGTTCCTATAAGAACTGCCGTCATAAATGTAGATGAAAATTTGCTGATGCACCTGTTCCAAACAGGGCAACAGTTTACAAAAATAAGAACATTTCTGGACACAGAAAAGAGCTAAGGAGAAATAGAGGAACTTGATGCTGAAGTCTTCAAGATAATCGTTGACTCGACTTGCACAGCGAAAGGATGTGTCTGCATTATCAGCACTGAATGCAACAAAACTGCTGCTTTTGCTTACGTATGTTTCAGAAACTGAGGTTCAAAAACTTTGCGACTCAGATTATCGTGAATTATTAAAGACTTTCGCGAACTAATGCCTCCACAGGCACATGCTGGAGGAAGAATACTTTCGTCTAACGAATTCAACACCGTTCTCATCTTTCCCTTCCCTCTTTTACCTGAAGACGGAAACATAACCAGTCTCCGAAACATAATGTTTGGTTCAGTTAGACAAGTTCAATTGGAGTGTCATAATAATCCAATTCAGTGGGTGTTTATTAACGTGCAGGTTGAAGAGAACACGTGTCTACTGTAAATTCAGCACAACAAAAACACAAAAACCGTACATATACATAAAATCAAAATGCCAAACAGACGAAGGAAAAACCAATATGGCAGGAAAAAACACTATGAAGGTGGTGGAGCAAAAACCCTGAACCCTGAAGAAACATATATAAGTGTATTTAAAACTGTCACAGATGAACGCCCAATTTCTTTGACAGAAGTAATGGGTTTCCGTCAAGGTATCGACGTCTTTCTACACACGGTTAGCAGCCGCAACACATCTAGCAGACGAAGAGTCATTGCAAGTAGCAGTAATCTGGGAGGAGTTTCTAAAATTACGAGGATATCTCAAATAATGTGCAAAAGCGTCGGGCAAAACTTTATAACCGAATAAACACAAATAAAACACAGCGCATCAAGATAAAGTCTTACGTCTTGCGGGAGGTGATGCTTTAGAAGTTTGAGAAGATCCTCGTAATTAATATGGTCAAAAGCAAGTAAATTATTTTGACATGATAATAATAATAATAATAATATTAATGCCGTTGTTTTAAATTTTTAACCGTAGGCGCGAATTTATTTCCTGACTTGCACTGCTTCACAAATTATATTATTGCAGGAAGCAATGGCACACGCAGAGCATCCGCAGACCCCGAAAGCCCCTAAACGTATGGAACACTTACATTTGGCATGGGGTTTTGAAGTGGGTTCCGTTTGTCTGGCATGAGGAAGTGTTCTGAGGTATCTCGGAATAACCTACCTAGTAATTGTGAGGGGAAGCTGATGTCTTATATCTATCTAGTAGACTTCCATTTCATTCTTCTTCTCGAAAAGGGAGTTCTTAATTAAACAGAGGTAGTATTGTGTTGTTGTTGTTGTTGTTGTTTTTGTTGGTGGTGGTGGTGGTGGTGGTGGTTGTAGTGATGGTAGTGGTGGTGGTGGTGCTGGTGGTGCTGGTACTGGTGGTGCTGGTGGTGGTGTTGGTGTTGGTGGTGTGCTGGTGGTGGTGGTGGTTGTGCTGGTACTGCTGGTGCTGGTGCTGGTGGTGGTTTCCCCCTGGTGTTGCAGTGATTTTGTCTTATCATCTCCTTGTACAGTCGAAACCGGTGGAAACGTCATAGGTTCATGCGACATCTCTCTATAACGTCAGATATTCTGTAGCACCAATTAATTCCTGCCTTTTAACCACAATATTTAACTCTCCAGTTAAAAGAACACTCGTTTATAATGACATAAGGAACTCAGTCCCTTTCAAGACGTTATAACCGAGCTCGATTGTATATATTTTCTTCTGTATTCTTTGAATGTCTCTTGTGCTCTCAATGTAATTGGCTTTCATGTTGTTGTGTCATCATATTAATAATAAATTATATTATTACTATTTCAAGTAAGCGTTTTATAAGTGTTACCAGCACGTGCATGTTCAGGAACCTTATCTCGTACTGTATGGTACTGCACACGTGTGAATCGTTGGACACAGTAATTGTAATTTACTAAGTGAGGCATACAGAACAGAAGATTACTCAAATACGCTGACATTTTGATAATAATCTTATTGCTTCAAGTTTGTACATTATTACATCCGGTACATCACAATCTTCAATTAATATAAAGTCACTTTTAGACGAAGAAACTCACTAGGGATTGCCGGTGCTTCTTGCTTTCAAATTAAAGTGATTATGTGACCCAGCAACTTAACAATGGGGAATGCTATGAACCAAATGGCAGTGTCTACGCATATTTTATATGAATTTGTTACATCTGCAATTTACTTTGTTGGGCTTTGACGCAAATCTTTCAACAGGAAAATGTAAATAAGTCCTTCCTTTATACTTCTATACGTATGAAGCCTTTAGAGCTCAGTCAGTTTGGTAATTGACCTACCTGATGATGTCTGGGGAATTTGGGTTCGATATCCATCAGAGAAAAGTACTTCCTAATTTGTCCATCACTTCGAGACATTCTGTGGACCCAACCCATCCAGCCGTATGTTCTAGGGGTACCAGGTGCGTTTTCGACCAAGCTAAAGAGCCCGAGGCGTGAAACGTATCACTCACCGTCAAACAAGGAAATTCCATAACAAATAATGAACAACACCCTGTTGCAAGCCAGTCATTCTGACCTCGATATAAACGTGACACATGGATGACATATAGTATACATCAGACACCCACCTTGTCGACACGAACATTTAGGCCTATGCACTTGTTCTCCCTTAGAGCTAAGTCTTTTAACCTTGCGTAGAAGAAATCGGAGTCGAAGTGTCTCTAGCCAGGAGGTGACAGCTTGCTTCTCGCTGGCTTCTCCCGTAAATCGCTTTTCAGCCAACTTCTTCTTAAGGAGAACAAATAGATGGAAGCCACTCCCCCATAATGTCTTCCGCACTTGTAACTTCCTACAACGCTGCTATAGGGAGCTCCCGTAACACCCTCTGTAGCAGTGTTTCTCAACCTTTATGAGACCGCGGGCCGGTAAATTCTTTTTTCATAAGACGAGGGTCCGTTCCCAACAAATTTACTCGTAAATACCTTTCCATTTTTTTAAGTTCATACATTAAACTAGCATAAGTATTAATAATTAATTATGGCATAATCATAAAGAGTATTAGTACACTTGTGTATACGGTGTGGCATTTTGACAAATATAAAATTACATTTAAATTAGTTATCAGTCACTGGACTAATGAAATCTTGTAGCATATTTTAGTTTCCTCAGGCCAACATCTGGGTCTGAGTTTTTCGACACATTCACGAATATTTTTCTC
>Ga0123354_10005101_pt1 | contig 18962 bp, 14 predicted proteins | sample TergutLab28metaG_2_FD_97872 | JGI IMG/M metagenome (GOLD analysis project Ga0123354, IMG submission 97872) | Labiotermes labralis P4 segment gut microbial communities from Petit-Saut dam, French Guiana - Lab288 P4 | ecosystem: Host-associated > Arthropoda: Insects > Digestive system > Gut ...
CTTGCGAGCAGGATCAGGACGTTCCATCCTGATCCTGCTCGCAAGCTGTCAGCAAACCTGTATGACATATACCATTGCTGTGTGTACAGTGAAAAACTCCTGATGATGGACAGAGGAACTGTCTGAAACATGGAGAGTTTTATTCCAAAAATAAATTTGGGAAATTAGTGCATCTAGTTGGTTCTATTATAAGTACATATTCTTATTCTTGTTAGACTAAGACTAGTGACAGATATGTGGGATTACTTCATTTTATTGACTGTGAGATTATTATTTACACTGTAATAGATGAACTAAGTTTATTCAGTATTCGTGACGGTGGTAACAAATGACTAATGGAGTGGAACTCTTATAATCCTAATTTCATACAGTTTTGTCAACCACAAAAGTCAATGCTTCTCATGAAGCAGAATCAGTTTGCCGAATATTTTGCATAAGTTACTCTGCATCCATTCACTTTCCCTGTTGGCCAAACAACTTTAATTGGCCACCATCAGTACCAATCCCCTAGACCCAGTAACTCATAACATCATTCTACTGTCTTTAACAGTCTTGCATTAAAAGCCTTGAATGCTGAACTAAATATGCTCATTTGAAGTTAAGGTGGTTAATTTCTACACCTTCTTATATTTTGTGACCTTTGTGACAACATGGTGTAATCTTGTGCAACTTAAGTTTAAGCATTCCGTCTGCATAGGTTTAGCCATCTTATTTCTGTATCTGTATTTCTTGTCTGTAATGGAGTTGGTGGACCAAGTGCCTTTTGGAAGATGGTGTTTGAATGTTGAGATGGTTTAAAGCAACCATGTGTGCTCATTAAATTAAAAAAAAATACATGCATATATATATATATGCATGTATCTGTAGGTATATCAAAAACATACGCATAGACAGTAAGAATAATATTTAAAAGGATACATATATCTACTATATATTCAAAGTTCTATACACATATATAAGCAGCCTATAAACAAGAAAAATAGTCAAAATTCAAGTCCACCTTAGTGTATGCATTACGCATAACATGGCAGGCATCAAGCACTGGTGTGCTGTGTTCATTGTGCAGCTCTAATCTTTAAAACTGGTAGAGAAGTGGCGTTGTTATTCACAGTTCTACCAACATGTATGGCCAATAATGACAGCATTATAAATTTAATGATTTCTGTTTCATATGTTATGTAGCTACTGAAATGGACCAGAGAGGCTGTCCACAATAACTTGCTAATGAACATGGATATGGTACTGGCACATTTACATATACAGTGTACTCTCAATTATCTGTGCATGGATTATCTGGTTTGTGGATTATCTTTGCATGATAATAAGTTGCTGATGACTAATGACAAACCTGGAAAATAACATGGGCCAAGTGCTGGAACAAAATCGTCAATACACCAATCGGTATCTTTTAACATAAACACTAAGTGTAAGCTATGTATGTATTATCTATATAATAAATAAATTAGAATTATTTTTTGTTCATGGCTCAATAAAATATGTTTGGATTATTTGTGTTTCTCAATTATCTGTGTAACCCGCTCCCCATCATTACCCAGCACAATCAAGAGTACACTGTAAATGTAAATTTAAAGATCATTTGATTCTAGCCAGTACTGAAGAAATTATGTAAACATGAAGTTTCTTGTACATTGCTGGGAAATGTGCTATTTTTTTTTAACGAAATTTCAAGTTTTGTGCCATGTTATACCATGCTGACTGGTAAGTTAGTTACAAATGTTGCAAAGGATGATCTTTGAAATTTGTAACCATTTACCAGCTATAACATTCCAAAAGACATGAATCTCTTCAGCATCACCACTGTGAGAACCTCAAATCTTCCAGGCTGTTTTAGGTACATACTTCAAGTTCATGTCTACTTTCAGCAACTTCTGAGTCCTAAAACACACACCCACCCACACACACACACACACACACACGCACACACACATACTGATTCATTCACTGTCATTCTTCTACTTGGCATCAGATGAGGATAGTATCATGTAAGCACCTTATCTCGAGTCATATCCAGTCATTTTTTTGTAGCCTTCAGACATTATTTTCACATGACAGTTTAACATTGCTTGTGTACCAAAGTCCATACGGTTGCCATGTTAGTTTTCTTACAGGGAAAGGTGTTAAGTCTGTTTTGAGGTACTGGCACCATGTTGACGTGAGCTGTGTTCCCAGTGTTTCAGCAAACACGCTACCTTCATCTTCAGGGTTGATGTAGAGGCACCATTTTTCTCCAAAACATCCGCAACACAACCCACAACACATGATGCCAACATACAACACAATCAACATCAGCACTGAATCAGTGAAACATTAATACAAATTGAGGGAACAACATAAAAATAATAAAAATATAACACTGAGAAGTCCTCCAGTGACAGGCCATGCTGTTCCTATTGAGCTTCACAAAATTCCGTAATTGTAAGATGGATACACATACACGTACATAGACACCAATACTTGCCATAATATGTTGTGTTTCTTGTCACAGACTAGTTCAAAACGTACCTCAGAATCAGAGAATGGCATTTAGTTACAGATATACATGTATGTACTTCATGTCAGTTTGCATTCTGCAGTAGATGTATAGGTAAAAACAGTATTTCTTTCATACGTATATTTTTTTAATGTAACTGAAGTTAGACTTTGAAGCCATGACATCAATGTCTGGTATTTCTGTTACTTGTTTTTCACTTTTTTCACAAAGAAACAGCCAATAATGGATATGAGGTTACAGCAGCAAATAATCAAATGAAAATCATAAAAAGTAGGACAATAAAGTGGTATCTGCTGGAGGAAATGTGTCACAGCTAGTGCAGCAGGTCAGCAAGATTCAAGAGAATGAGTCACTGCACTACTCATCTACAGAATATAACCCCAGCATTTCCCAGCTAATAAGAACAAACATAAATGTATTCATTGCTCAAGTTTCCCCAGAAAATAAATGTACCACCATCTGTACATTATCTCAAAAGTCAGCTCCAAAGAAACATCAAAGAAAGGGAACAAACATAGACAATGGAATAGAACTGACATTTTTGCTCAAGCATTTTGACCATTTTACTTGTAAAGAGTCTGGTAACATAATAACTGAGACAGGTACTCTGTTATAACAGTAAAATGTGCAGTCGTGCATTAAATATCTGCTTTTCCTTCATTAACAACTCTGTAGGCTAATCTTTTACACTTTCCTTCCTGCTTCTTAGAATAAAATCAAGCACATTTTATTGACTATGAATGATCTCTTATGGGACTGAACAAATCCATGACATTAATGGAATTTGCAGCGCCATTTCTCGCCACTTGAAGGGCAGTAATCCATATGCTCTGTTACATTTCAGAGTCACCCACAGGTGTCCAGAATGCATCAACCCCTCCTGCTTATATCAGATTTGAAATGATGTAGGAACAAAGTCAGTTTAAGGTAATATTAAAAAAAAAAAAATGCCAGTACTGCAGAACTCATCAGTAAAAGACTGATACAAAAGTAGGTGATTCATAGTATTTTGTAGTAGTACATGTTAAGAACAAGGGAGTACCATAACACTAGCCAGCAATGGACATCTCTGCAGACATGACACAATACCGGTACCAACAATTTCTTTACTTTACAGTACTTGGACTTTAAAATTCAACATAATCTAAGGCATTTTGTATGTCAGCTAAGAACATATGAGTAACAATATGTAAACAACTAAACATATAAATAACTAACCAACCAATTAACTCCCTGACAGCAAAATATGAAGGTTCAAAACTGCAAATACCTAAGTCCACCAGTGAACACTATCCTGAGCCAGTTTCATCCACCCTTCTTGGTCTTCCAAGAAGTTCTTATATGCATTATTTGCCTCTACCCTCTAGGATACATGCACAGCCCATTGCTCCATTTGATTACTCATATTGACTTGAAATCTATACATGTCACATAAATGACCTTGTATTATACTGAAAAAGCCTAGTATTGTAAAACTTTCAGTAACTATCCACTAAATCTGCACTTCATAGCAGTGATAAACAGTACAAACAGCACATGGTGCACATGTGTCAGGTTAATACTGTGGCCTAACAGTTACCATTCTGCTTTGTAATTTGCAGCAACACAATTTCAATTCTGACAGGGACTGGTCACTCTAAAGAAGAGACTGCACAGCTTAATCACTGTTCTAGAAAGATCTGAAACAGCATCCACCTCTCTCACTCAGCTTAACCCCACCTCCCTCTACATTCACCTCTATTTCTGATCATCCTCACTTCCCCCAACTAAAGACACATAACCTCAGCACTTTATTTAACACTGTTAAATATATTAATATGTACATGTCATAATATTACTGCCTTTTCCAGTGCACTTACAATCCAAAATGATTATCAATATTTTGAATCTAAGCATCAGGTAATGAAGTAGGCATGTTGGTGTGCCTCCTTGTATTCTTAACTTCATATTTAAGGGACATCAGTGGTCACCTTCACTCTGTGGCCACCTTTAACCCTGCAAAAATCCTCATCAACCATCAGACAAGATGGTATGCAGGTCCCAGTGATATGCTAGATATGGAGGTGAAAAGATGCAGCCCAGTGCTTCCATCTGTACAGTCTTAAAAACCAAACCCACAATTCTGGTGCCTGATGAATTGGGGCTGTGGATTGCTTACACTGCCTTCATGGTTATAATATTTTACTCGAAATTTGAAATACAAATTCTTGATTTCACACTTTGAATGCTAGTGTATGATGTGTTGTACTGGCTTTTGGTCTCGGTATGTTTTCAGCATTTCAGCTAACAATGGATATAGAACAAACAAAATGATTCAAATCCAAAGGCCAAAATTGTCCAGTCAACATGCACAACTACTGAGATACAAAATCATCAGAATGATATTGACAAATATTCCACAAGAACTTCTTGGTATTAGCATCAAATAATCCATCAGAACAGATATACCAAAATGAGCATGTGATAGTCCAAGATGTAACAAAGGAGAAGTATCTTCAACATTTCAATTTAAAGTTATTTCCAATTTTGTAAAATTAAGCAATCAAGATGTACAATTTTGCACGATTCTGACATGAAGAAGTAAACAAAAGAAAACTAAACTGTGTATATATTATGGTACAGGGTGTTATATTTGTACGGCAGAAGTTAATGAGTTGTGTGGCCAAGTATGTCCATCCTGGTGTGGAGCTGCTTCCAAATAAGTTGTATTCAGAATGTCATAAGTGTTTAATGTGTTCTTTCCCTTCAGCTTTCTTTAAAATGCAGCTCCATTTTCTGAGACATCTTGTACATAAGACAGTGCTTGGAGTAGGTAAGACACTTGTTTGTATAGTGTCAAATAGAACACAAACCCTCCAATAAACTACCTTTCCAACATGTGATATTTGTAGTGGCTCACTGAAAAATTAAATATATTTCGTATCTATAAATTCTATAACTCATCCATAAAATAAGGAGAAAATAGATAATATAAATCAAAGGAACAGACAAGACAAGTGCAACATATGACCTAGAAAGTAAGAAAGGGGCAGGAGGAATTCGACTTAAGTCCTCAAAATTTAAGCATGCTCAGAATATTCCCAGAGACAGAGAAGGGCTTTCATGTGTATACAAGACAATGTGTGTAATTTTCAAGTGTTCATATGCCATGTTATGTGGCACTCTTACTCCCAGCACTGTAACTACTGTGATGTGGACAATGTCCTCAGTGTTGTATGCAACAGGTGTAAATACCAGGAAAATGTTTTGTACATCAGAATTGTATATTCTTAATTTTGCTCCATAAAGAGCTAAAATACAATTAAACAGAAAATTCTGAGATAGATTCAAATGAATAGACATTCAAATGTTTTTGGATGGGCTGTGGAAGTGGCTGACTTGTAATGCTGTTGAGAGTCCATATTTGTAAAACAAAGTAGTGACTTGACTCTTCATGTCTCGAGAGAATGTGGTTCACATCAAGATACCCTGCACCCCCTCTACATAATGGAGGTGAACAGAACTACCCATACATACAAATTTAACTATCAATAGGCCTGAAGAGGAGAATTCTGATAGATACTCAGGTGTTAAGTAACTAATCAGCTTCTTCAGTATATACAATAACCTGTCACATGTATGCAGGGAACACAAATACAAAAGTAAATAATGATATTTCTGTAACCATAAAAAATGTAGTAATATAAAAACACAACTTCTGTATCAAAAATAAATCACTCCTTTAATAGAACTTCCAAATTCTGTAATTTCCCATGAAGGTCACTGGAGTCAGTCACATAGGGAAATTGATCACTATGACATACAACCTCAGTGAAAACTTGGATCAAAGCTGCAGCTAGTGATTACACAATAACCTGCTGTTTAATCTATTTAAAATCCTCCTACCATTATCTGGTCATGCAAGTGCTCAATTGCATCCATCAGGTAGGCACTATAAAGATGATTTACATGGTACTGAAGCTGAAGTCACTTTGCAAATTACAGGATGCAAGATATCAGTCAGTAGACTGGAAACAGAAGCCTTTGATTACTCCCTGACATGCATGCACAACACTTTCCTACCAATTTCATGTACTAAATTTCTTATTGTTAACATCTATACACACTTATATTTTGAAGGGAGTGTTTGCAGGTATCCCTCTGTTCGTTCACAGTACCACCACAACCTGGTGGGTAGTAATGACAATATGTGTTGTGTCTTGAATGTGAACCAGCAGCTACATATTGGCCTTTGTATATATCACACATTCAATGAGCAGTGAGTTTTATGTTCTGTTCTTCTCTCCAGTAAGACTACGGCAATTTGTTATATCATTGTGTATACAGATGTATTTGCTAATATTACGAAACATTTGAAAAATGCCGAAGATTACTAAATAAAGTCACGCTAGCAGTAGGTCCCCGTGTTTTTGTTGTTTGTGTCTAGTCACATTCGTACAGCATTCATTGACATGTAGTCCCTCATAACCCACCAGCATGAATAGTAAGAGTGATACTATGCTGTATATTCTACAAAGAAATGACTGTACATGCATTCAAATATTCAATGCTGATACAATCACATGTGGTAGGTTTACTGAAAAAAGACATGGTACAAGTACATAAGAAACACATGCAGCCTACTATAACAATGTATTAGTCAAACTGAGGAAGACCACACAAATCTTGGTAAGGTGAGTCAGGTGTAAACTGAGAATGAAATGTGACTCCAATACATAAATGAAAACTTGCAGTGCATTTAATATAAAACTGTGTAATGTGTGATGTTCTTCCAGTCATGGCTGAATAGGTTTGATAAACTTAAACCCCTTGTCCAATTAGTAACTCAAAAAGCATTGTGTGTGATGTTTTATGAGGTTACATGGAACTTAAAAGAAATGAAATTACATCACATATAAACCCTAAATTATGCTATGACACTGGCCAAACAAATCTCTAATATCCAAAATAACATAGGAGTTAACCATTCTCATAACAATATTTTTTTGTTTCAGGTAAATTTAAATGCAGTAGCCACATTTCCAGTGAAGTTACAATACACTAAAAAACCCAGTCCCACAGAAGATCCCTAGCATAACCACCATTTTAAAATCAATGTGATAAAAATAAAGACTTGTTTCAGCCTTTTAATTTGGAGAAATGTCCTTATACCATTATGGTTCTGGCATGTATGCTCTTTTACAGTCTCTAGAATTTCAGTTTTTAGTTGCTAACTTTGGATGCTGTATTATAAAGAGCAAGTAACCAACGATTTAAAGAAAAGCACTAATAACACAAGAATTTCAAATGTGTCTCCCAGTTTTTACTGAGTGTGCACTAAATGTTGCATCCATATCTCGGCAACATTTATAGTTTATCATGCTCAAATGCAGTAGTTGCTAGAATATGTGAAAACGTATAGCACATGTAGTTACAGTGAAGAGTGAAGGTTTAAAGTCATACATTAAATAAAACACAACTTCAAAACAAACAAGCAAACCTGCTGTCAACTCAGTCTAAATGCAACAAGAGCTTATTTTTTTTATGGTGTGATGGTGGATAGATAGAATCAAGAATTTTTTCTGATTTTCACACAGATGATCAGTAGGCCTATGTGTGCTGGAGGTGCATGCATAAATACATACATAGGTCTTCAACTAAAGTATCCATTATGCCTGGCCACTTTTAACGAAAACTGAAATTTCATAACAGTGTCTCATACAATTTCCTCCTGTCAAATACCATTCCACTGTTCTTGAATTGTTATGTGAGTACAGATGGACAGACTCAGTTATTTTAACAGGCACTCTGCAGGGATGCAGATACATCTAAAATATGCAGAATGCTACCAAAACAGCTGCAAATCTTGCATGCAAGCAGGTTTCATTTAGTGAAAATTGACAACTCAGGTCCTCTACATTAATAGCAATCAAATTCAAGAAAATAGAAGCAGAATAGTACAAATTAATTCTTTGGTAACAGAGTCCAAAATTTAGAACTATCAACGCTGTAGGTTTGTACTTGAAATGACCCTCAGTCACTTCAGTGGAGTTAACAACCTTACAGTCCATCTCTCAAAGATTTTTCAGAACAGAAGTACTAATGTCTGTTATAAAGAATGTACAGAGAAAACTCATGAACCACAGCACATCATTACAATGACTGGCTATGGACAGGTTGACAAAGGTTCAATTCCCAAGGGCTGGGATTTTTATTTTCATCACCACATCTACACCAACTCTGGGACTCACCCAGTCTTCAACCCAACAGGTCCTGGAATTTCTTCCCCTGGGACAAAGTGATGGTGATCAGTGAAAATAATCTTCAACCAAGGTTAAGAAAGTGCAGAGCTTTACCATCACTTTCTCATTGAACTCCACAATGTTGTATTCATGCACACTGGCAAATTTTTCCAAGGAAATTTCAGGAAGCAGATTAAATTAGGAATCCCCTCTCTTCTAATAATGCAATATGCTCTGCAATGATTCTTGTATAATGAAATGAGATGCAAGGATTACATAAATTACTTCCTCCACAACTCCCTCGAGCTTTTATGCTTTCCCCTCCAAATTCATCCAAATATATGGCCGTTTTGTTCACGTGAATGTTGGTTGTGATAACCATGCCATAAGCTTGGCAACAAAAAATTATGTCAGGCTGCCTAACCCCATGAGTGCTTCAGAGGAACCTTTCATCATCACAACCCACGTAATTCCTTCTGTGGCTTCAAAAGAATAATTTACAAAGAAAGAAGGTGGAAGTAGTCCTGGTCTGAAAGAACTGTTGGGAATAACAACACATCATATTCAGTGGGTACAAGGATTAAAGCAGCGAGGGCAAAAAAACTTACCACTCACATCCATCTACTGAGTCAAATTTCATAGTCAAATTTGTGAAGTTTCTCATCATGGCAACTACTCCACTTCACAATCATCTCACCTTACTTAAATTCTATTCAGCAAGTTGTGATCAAATACTGTCAATTTCTCTTCCCCTTTCAAACAAAGCAATAAATAAAAGTTTTTAATAAATATAAAACAGAAGGAACAATGACAGTATAATACATTTTCACTTTTAAACTTGTGGAAAACAAATGAGACAGTCATTTCATCAGTATTCCACAATCATTACTGTCATAATTTGGGCAGCAGAGTATGTTCAATTATGGCAGCGACAAGGCACTCAGTTTCCAAACAATATCATTAATGTAAACTATTTTTAAATTATTTTTCTCAGTCATTTCCTGGAATATCTTGCATGTGCAGGCCATTTATTTTTCAATATTGATTATATTTCTCTATATGTTTAATTCATTCCTCCATTCCATTAAAGTACTGGAACTCACTCTTCCTGAATTTTTACAGTTTGTAAAACAGATGCAAATAAGACCAATATATTTCATTTTAACAACTGAAATCATGAAGGGTAATTAAGGGTGACATAACTGTGTCAGATACCAGGATAATGGCCCTTACTGGAGCTGCATGTTTTGACTGCAGGGGAACAACCATTAACTCAAGCACAGTTCCATGCTACCCCACCAGGGAGTCCCCAGGCAATCACCCGCTTGGTTAGCCAGCAGAAATGTCTTGCATGCAAACGTTTCATACAATAAAATTACTGGTCCACACAAACAATTTCAAACAGACCTGACATGGCGATGTTTCTACTTCACTTGCTTCACAAATACGGTCCTGCACTATTTGTCCATTATACTCTGCATCTCCAAACTTCTGTCAGAAACCTGCACCTCCACACCCCCCAAACAATCCTTTCATTAACTTTATTTCAGAAATAATAAGAAAAATATCAAAATGGATGGTGTCCCTGGCAAGCAGCTGAGCCACTATACTTTGGATTTCTTGACCAATGTAGATTGGGCCAACAGGTTGTCCGAAAATGTCAGTAAGGAATTACTAGCCTATGCTGTGTTATATCCCAGAAGAGAGCAGATCTCACCTCATGGTTTGGTGATGCAGGCCTAGGTTTGACCATGCATGGTTCAGTTCAGAGCGATGCAGGTTTGTGTGGTCCCCTTCAGTGCTTCATATGCGAATTTAAGATGACCTCAAATGTTTAAGTGCCAAATTTCAAGCAAAAACCTTGTCATCCATTCAAGTAAATGCAGTAATTAACATGGCATGTTACTGTTATGCTTAACTCCATATGCAGATGAAATTAGTGGGAATCATCAGTGTGAATTTTGATGTAACATCAAATACTGATCATATAATCTGCTTATGTCATTTTGAAAAAATGGGCATAAAATGGAGCAGTGCATAAGCTACTTACAGGCCTTAAGAAGGCCTATAATTCTGTTAGGAGGGATGTTTTGTATAATGTCCTCATTGAATTTGGTATCCCACAGAACTGGTTATATTGATAAAAATGTGTTTAAATGAAATCCACAGTTGTCTGGAAAGGTAGATATTCGTCCAATGAATTTCCTATTCACCAAAGTCTCAAACGTGGAGACGGTTATTGGCACTGCTGTGCAACAGGCCATTTGGAAGGTTCAAGCAAACCAGGTGGAGTTGAAATGGACTAGGATACATCAGCTCCTGGTTTGTGCTGATGATGTTAATTTACTGGCAGACATACAAATTACACAGAAAAACACAGACACTTGAGTTGCTAGTATGGATATTGGTCTAGATATTGCTGAGAATACTAAGTACTCTTCATGTCTCATGAAGAGAATGCAGTAAAAAATCACAATGTAGAATCTGGTATATGTCCTTTTAAAGAATTGCAAAGTTCAACTAATTGGGGACAAACCTAAAAAATAAAATTTCATTTATGAAGAAATATGAGTGAACTGAAATAAGAAGATGCCTGCTACCAGCTGGTCCAGAATCTTTTGCCCGTTATGGGTGTGAAACTTGGTCTCCCACGCTGAGGGAAGTACATAGGCTGAAGGTGTTACAGAAGAGAATGGTGAGGAAGATATTTGGGCCTACATGGGAAGATGTAACAGAGGAGTGGAGGATACTGCATAATGAGTAGCCTCATGAGTTGTACTCCTCACCAAACAACACTTGGGTGATAAAATCATGAAGAATGAGATGGATTGGGCACATGGCACATGTGCAGAAGATTGGAGGTCCACACAATGCTTTGGTGGGGAAACCTGAGAGACAAAGACCATTAAGACCTAGGCATAGATGAGAGGATAATATTAAAACAGACATTAAAGAAAGAGTGTGTGAGGGCATGGATTGGATTCATCTGGTTTGGGGTAAGGACAAGCAGTAGGCTCACATGAACATGGTAATACACTCTCACGTTTCATAAAATTCAAGGAATTTTTTGACTAGCTGAGGAATTATCAGCTTCTCAAGCAGGACTGTACTTCACTGTACTGCTTACTGAGTTGCTGGCAAGTGTGTTCCATACATGAAACCCACAATTACATACTTCCACATAAAACTGTGCAACTCAAAGTGAGAGTAGGCTTTATAAATGGTATTTAGTACAACAAATAAAAAAGTATCTGCATATTTTGTTTGAAGCCATTTTTATACTCAAAATTCCTTAAGTGATTTTCTTCTTTGGACTTTGTCCACCATCTAACTTTAAAGTAGTACTATGTTTTGGAAGTAGAGCCATAGTACCACACTGAATGTTAGACAATGGACAAGGTCAAATGAAAGAGACTGCTTTAATAAGTCAAAGCCCTACAGAGTCAAATAAAAATTCCACTTTCAGACCTGGCAAACTTTTGAGTTTGACTTTTCTTTGGTGTATTGTTATCACAAATTAAATTAATTTTACTAGCATTTTTAAGTTTAAAAAATGTAGGCTTCAAAATTTCATTGAATTAAATGTAGCTGAAGATATTTCAACTTCAGCTGTCATGTAACACCAACAGAGATATGAGGATAGTCAAGAAGGTTAAAATGGGAATAAACATACATAAAGCAGCTATGGCTTATTTGTAGACACTACCCTGACAAACACCTCCATGAAATGAGAAAAACAACTTCCTTCAGAGTAGGCATTCCACTACACCCATCACCAAGCAAAGATACAAACCAGCTACCATCTAAATCCACATTAAATGCATTAAAAGTGCTAACTTCTTTAGTTCCTGTAGGATTTGGTGGGCAATCCATGAAAGATGAAACAAGATGGACACTTTCCAGTGTAGATACCATCACATCCCTCTTTAAAGCTGTCTGGTGGTTGCCTTTGAAGGGAGGGGATGTGGTAAGATGTGTGGTGGTAGTGGTGGTGGCAGTGATATTTGAGGTTGAGTGTGTAAGACAACTACCCCAGTCAACATTCGATCTCCATCACAGTGACACAAGATCTTACACGGCAAGGTAAGCCTCGTAGCCTAACATGTAATTGCTCATCGCTCAACTGAAGTGCATGTAGATTAATTCTACTAGTACTTACTGATCAAGTAAAGAAATGAATTTTAGATAGTTAAATGCAAGGACAAATCAGGTGATTCAGTTCCTTATATTTCTACAAAAGACAAACAGCACTTAAATCCCACAAGGTGAAATTTTATCTCACAAAAATAAAGCATTATTCATAAGGCTTTTTTACACTAAAATAAACTCAATCAAATTTTTCAACACTAATCTCTGATCCAGCAAATGTACATAAGTTTAAATTTTATCTTGTTAAATTCAATATAATTTCAGAGAAACTTTCTTTTTTTAATAAACATGTTACATGATAAAGATGAAAGTTTATTTAGGACTTCGAGAAAGACGACAGGAACATGTGACCCAATTAGTGACACCTTTACTTCAGATGTAAGGGATTACTGCCCAAAAATTCCAGAAACAATTTGTTAAAAATTTCCCTTCATTCCAGTTTCTAGTGCACAAATAGATCTGAAGAGCTGACCATTCTATATTCATCTCCTCACCCCTTCAGAAAGATCTAAACTACACATTCAAGCCAATTTATATTTCATTAACCCAAGGGAACATGAACTGGATCCTAGTTTAAATTTTCTGACTCCAGATGGAAGAAATACAGAAGGAAGTCATGCAGCAGATTACTTTATACAAATAAACTTTAAATAATACTTCTCCATAAGACACTAGGACTTCATAGATTGAAGAGTGGAAAGATTTGCAGACCAGCTCGGTTCTTGACCCACAATCTGAGAAAAACTAATCTACAAGACACTGTAGGCACTGGCATGGGTTTGCTCTATGCTCTGTTAATAATAGTGAAGGCCTGTATTAAGTAAAATGAAACTGAGATATAAAATCCTCACACTCTCTACTCTTTGCACATCTTTACCGCACATAACAATACTTGTTATTGTACATGCATCAACAGTAATTCAGTAAAAGTAAAGGTACTGTCTGAAAGGAGTTAACAGGTTAGTATCTGAAACTATTATTGTAATCTTACGATATATAGCATCACTTTCTTCACACACATATTAATATGAGTCCTGTAATTCAGTAACTGATGAGTGTTGAGCTCTAAGTACAACAGTCACAGCCAAGAAGGCATATATGAAGGAAATGCCATTTAATAAAGAAATAGTCACACACCTCATTTGCTGCATGTACTTAAACATGCAGTCTCCATGAAACAGTGAATGTTTTACTCACCAGTCATTTGTTTGTATCTTGCAAGATGGCAGGTGAGGCAGCATGGTGGATCCATAACTTGTTTCTGTTCTTCATCTTCTTTATGGCTGTACCACACATAGTTCGTCCAGCAGATGATGTGGCATGTGAGACACTACCCTCTGAATTACACATAGTCAAAGGTCAGTTTAGTGCAAAAGATAAGTACACAATGTCCAATATCACAGAATACTGTCATACTCTTAACTTCATTAAGCAACTGAGGTAAAATTGTATGCAAGATCACAGGTTTCACAGAAGTGCTGATGAAGATTTTCATCTGTTGGGATTTGACGCCATGTAGATTGGCATATAGGTAGCAACATTTTAGAGGAGAATGCAGCACCCATCTTCAGAACATTTCACCACTCTGAAGATGAATATGCCTACATAACAATCCACACAACGTCATATCCAAGAAAACGGAAATCTTCAAGGTACTGTATGCTCCGAAACTCATTCTACTAACACAATCACAATATGAATTTGCCAAATTCTGGGTTTACCTATTTTGACTGTGTATCTCAATTTCATGAGTCAAGCTGGTATACAAGATTGCAACTGGTACACAAATTAATATTTTATTTATTGTCAAAACTTTGACAGAAAACATGGAATACAAAATTACAGAGTTCAAAAGAGCTACAATTTATAACAGTGCATAATAGCCACATGCCCAATCTTCGCTTGGGCTGGGATCAAATAACTTTTTCTGTTAAAATACATGGTGTAAAAAATTTACATCAGCTTAAAATAAATTCAAAATTTGAAATCTATTTCAATACTTTCAAAATTGAACTCACCAAAAAAATTGCCATAATACTTCCTTATATTCAACAGTGATTTTTTTTCCATTCCAGTTAAAATAAACTTTCTTTACCTCCCACAGTTAAAAAACAACATGTGTAAAAGTTGGATTTCATACACCAATACCAACAATTGTCACTGTTTGCCCTTGACATTTACTAATATTCGTGGCAAAAAGTAGAAATTAAATGTTTCTAAATTTGTATGTGTAGACCAATGGGATAGATATTCTTGGAATGAATACATTATTTCATACCACATGGCCATATGGAAGATTAAAAAAAAAAAAAAATTATAGTTTCTTGACTACCAACAGAGTAGTGTGCCTCTACAGAGCATCAATGAGTTCAACTTTTGTAATAGATTATAGGTGCCTCAATTTGAAATTTTAATAAGTGACAGCAAAGCAATATTTTGATGAAATTGTTTTCTGTACTAATTAAAGCAAAGCTGTTTAATTTGCACTAGATGCTGCTTGAATGTGTTGAAGGACATTGTCTTCAGTGAATTACACACTTTCACCAATTTCTGGATAAATACTGACATTAATGACAGATGGATACTCCTCATATGTAGAAAAGTTAATTACTTTTCAATAAGCCTTATTCCTGTTGCTACATCTGCCAAGCTTGTTGTTTGTGACTTCATTATTGCTCTTACAAGTAATAGCAAATTCTGTCATATCTGATCTTCTTATTCACAAATTTGTAACCACAACCTGGTGTCCATAAAGATGCTTTACTTACACAGTGTAGTACTTAAACTGTGAATATTTTCATTTGCATTATGTCTTTGATGTGGCAGCCGTGTGGCTATGCTAGCTCTTGTTTCCATCACATCATGTCAGTGGTGTGTGTACTGAATTTACAGAGCTGGGTCTAAGCACCAGCAAAGTTAGAATGTGACTGCAACAGCATTTCATCAACTGATTTTTTTCACAAAAATCTACTAGCAGTATTTTATTTCACTAACCACAAATTTACTGTATTTTTTTAGTTCATTAAGTTCCATGGTCTGTGCATTAATCAGACGTATAAAAGTCTTTAAAAAGACCAACCAATGCACTTAGGATGTATGAATGTAAATTTATTACATAGTAATCCCCGATACGTTTTGACCACTAAAGTGGCCATCTTCAGGGTGATACAAATACAACTATAATTAATTAAATTAGTCACTCCATGGTCAAAAATCATAGAATTGTTGGTTAAAATTCAGTTTATGTAGTATAATATTGATAAGTATAAAATATTAGAATTTAAAAAGTTGTATGGGGTAAAGTTCTGTGGAATGATGCACAAAGTAGATACACATGATGAATTATGAGGATGTAATAAAACTGACATACGTATATATGTTAATTCATTATTAGGTACTGACAAAGTGGAAATATTGAGAAAGGTGAAATAGTAGTTGATGACAATACATACCAGATTGGTAAGTGATAACAGACTGCACAGTGAACTACTGGGAACTAAAGTCAAGTATCTGGGAGGAGGTCTGGCAATAGGGAGTTAAACACATGCATGCTGCAGTTGTATGTCATAGATTACTTCAAAGAGGGGAATTCTTTTCTTTTTGAGTTTGTTCCTTAATAATCGAAATGTGCTGGTGAAACAATTTAATGTAGTAATTTTCCAAGGTGCTAATTCATTTGCTCTTGTGTGTCGAATGCAAGCAATATTTTATACTTATTGATATTATACTATTTAAACCGTGAATTTCAACCAAAAAATATATGATTTTTAACCATGGAGTGATTTCAGCACATTATAATTGTATTTATATTCTCGTACTTATCACCCTGCAGATGACAAGATGAATGGCCTAACAAGCCGGTGATTAGTTAAGTAATAAAATCACATTCATATGTCCAAGTGTATTTGTTGATCTTTTCAAAAATTGTATGTATTATTTTCACCTTTTTTTCAATTTTGAGCTGTCCAAAAACAACGGGACAGTGTGCAGAAAAGTGTTGGTAACAAGGCAGGAGCTGAGTGCAAAAAAAAAGTTCTGGTGTGGTCTGGCAACATAATGGACCTCTGCCAAATTTTGGGTGTAATGTTTATGCTTTTTGTGTTGTGAAATTTCTGTTCAATTGTTCAACATTCATTTTTGAGTGGCCACCAAGGTATCCTGAATTTACACCTTGTGAATTTACCACGTGGGTATCAAAGACAAAGTGTACCAGAAGAAGCCAGCTCACGTTGTGCAGATGAAGCAAAAATCTATACGGAATTTAACAACTTAAATGCAGACACGGTACTTAAAGCAGGAGTTAAAATATGTGTTTACGGTACGTAAAATGTGCAGGTAGTTGTTTCTAAGTAAAGCACTTTTTCCTAGAAATGTGAGTACATCTCCACAAAGCGGCTTTATAACATACTACATTTTGCGGAATAAAATGTATTAATGTGTGAACGATTTCCAAATACGGCAAGTGCGGGTATAAAGTCATTTACTGTCACTGCGTCAAGCTGCATGAAACTCGGGGTTGACTAACAATTTATTGTACGAATTCACATTCTGAATTTCACAAAATTCCAAGCCAGTTTAGGCGATCATACAAAGTCAAAATAAACGGACGAACGTGACCTCCACATAGAGGGTTCCTTTTCACATCATAAAGAACGCCTAGCAACGAACTGGAACGTCAAACAGAACTCACCGAAATCATTTACAAATGTAAGGGTGAGTAATTTGTCGAATTCCCCAGGACCTAATTCTGGTGCCATTTGAAAACGTGTAACACTGCGAATTATATTGTAAATGTATATATTAACGCTGCCGTATTAATGGAAAGCATTTTCACAGTGCACATACAAAATGCATCACAGTCTTCACCATTGTTCCCTTTCAGTTCCGGAAAAACCCCCCCAGATTTCACTCCCCACACATAACTTACCACATTTCAAGCTACAAACACTTCCATTTGCTAGCAGGACATCCAACCTCAAATTGCGATAGAATTTCAGTTCTTCGAACAGCGGCACCTACTGTTGAATTTTCGATGACTAATTACAATCACATATGTTCCTTACGTTACATCTTCATTTTCAGGATGATAGTTTCTTGACCCTGAATCATATTTTATGTCGGGATTGTGGATAGCACAGATCAGGATTGGGTTGGTGCTGTTGGCCACTGAAATTAAGTTAACGCCAAAACTTGTGTGGCCGTACTGGAGTGCCCTCTAACGCCATACGTGAAACTGTCGCTTTAAACACCATTCTAGAGCGCGCCACACGTATATGCTGAAATGGCTGGAAGCGCGACGAATGATTTTATACTAAATACAAACACAGTGCAAAGAAATTGTAACTACGTTACTACTTAACGAACTGGAGGTAATGAAAACTAAACCTGTTGCCCCACATCACACAGAAAAGTGAGACTGACGTCAATAATCATGAAATATTATAAAAAGTAATAATGTTTTATGAACATCACAGGCACAGCCACCTGAAATGACGGAGTGGTGCGGCAGAGTACTACTGCCAGCAAGAGGAGAGGAAAATATTTTAAACAAAAAAATTGTCTTTCCGGGAATCAAACATTTTATGTTATTGAGCCAAACAAAATATGCAATAAAGTATTGCGATTTTAGAGCCCGTAATTTCTGTCGGCAGCTATCATTGTGACTACTCGGTTCAGGCGCCAAAAACTCGAGCTACATCATTGTGTATACCGTACGGACACGCGGTTTATTCCACATTCTTGTTTGTTATTAAACGAGATAATTATTTGACTTTAACTATGCAAAGAAAAAACTACTATTTTATGGTGGATTGGAAGGTTTGAGATGGGATAGGCAGTAATGAGCAGGAAGGGGAAAAGGTAAGAAGAGATGTTTGGTGAGGCAAGGAGGGGAAAGAAAAGGATGTGTAGTGTTGCGATAAAAAGGGTAGTAATGGGTGGGTTAAGGAGGGTGAGGTAATATAAGTTGTGTCACTCAGTCATGATATGAATGCTGTCTGCCTGTGGGAAGTCACAACAAACAAATAATTTCCATCATATTCATTAGATGATAAAAAATTTCCATTGTATTCATTAGATGA